>Ga0123519_10008154_pt1 | contig 16032 bp, 8 predicted proteins | sample YelNatPaOPRAMG02_FD_87396 | JGI IMG/M metagenome (GOLD analysis project Ga0123519, IMG submission 87396) | Hot spring microbial communities from Yellowstone National Park - Yellowstone National Park OP-RAMG-02 (version 2) | ecosystem: Environmental > Aquatic > Thermal springs > Hot (42-90C) ...
AGGCCAGAGAATTCTCTCCCTGGCCAACCCATTGGCCGTCGCGCATGCGGACTCCTTGAAGTGGGGCAGGCAGTTTCTGCGTGACGTTGCAATCAACAGCCTTCGGCACACGAATACCCGTCAGCCCATTGAGCAACTCGTAGTGGGTCTCGGTTTCGGTGAGGGTAACAAGGTCGGGATCCGGATCCCACGGGCGCTGATCGGAGGTCGCGGTCGTCAGGGTCCAGGATCGGACCGCGTGGGCGGGCAGGTCCGTGCGCAGGGCCAGTTTCCGTCCGCCCTCCACGAACTGGAACGGAACGGCATTGGAGGCCTCATTCACCAGCCACACGCCAGAGGTGGGCGCATGCTGCGGGAGTTCGAAGGTGACGATCTGTTCGGGATGCGAAACTCCGAAGTGTTCCGCCAGTTCGAACCGACGCGGTTTCAGCTGCGTTTTCAAAATTCCGCCAAAGGACGAGGAGCCCTTCAAATTGCAACCGGAGCCGCAAAGCATAAGAATGGCTGTTAGTAACACTTTCATCCCTTGTAGCTGCCTTTGCACCCTCCCGGTGCCGTTTGTCATTTGCGAACTCATCAGCCGGAAACCCGTGAAGTCAGCGCTTACTGTATGGTGATCAGAGTACCATCGGCCTGCTGGTAAACTTTTCCTGTTCCAATGAACGTGATGTTCCTGGCTTTCTTCAGCAGGTAGATGTTGCGGCCGTTGAGGTTCACGCTTGCGCCTGTGCCCAGGCCCTCCATGCTCGTGGCATAGAGCGCCGTGTTGCCGCCGCCCTCGATGTTGGCGTTGCCGGTCAGAGTAACCGTCGCGTCCTCGGCAATGAAGATTTTGTCGAAGGCGAAGTTGTTGACCCAATCGGCCGGATCGCGCGCCACGCTGTTGCGGTCCTTGCTGCCGGTGTCGAGGTCGCACGAGTTGTGGAACGTGACGGTCGTGTTGTTGGTCATGGTGAAGGCCGGCGCGTTGGTGGAATTATTCTCCCAAGCCGTGCCGTCCCCGCGGATGTGGATCGCGGTATTCGACAGCCGCACATGACTGCGTCCATTGCCGGAAGCTCCGAGCGCGATCTGGATGCGGTTGACGTCTATCGTGCCGCCGTCGGACACGAGGTAATCGGGATACGGATTCGCTGCGCCGCCGCCGGGGAACCCCCCGTCAATCCGAAGCCGGTTGCCGTAGAGGGTGTAGTTCTTCAGATCCCATTTGCCGCCACTGGCATTCCAGGTCACGCCCGCATCAATGAGGTCCCAGTTCGGCCGGCCGTCGAGAATCGGGTTGCCGGCCCATTCGTGATTGCAGCCATTGTGGGAATACGATGTTATGGTGGTGTTCGTGGCATTATTGATGGCCCAGGCGCGGATCTGGCCGGTGCCGTTGCCCTGAAGTTTGATGGTCCCGATGTTGTAATAACCTCCGGTCTGGGTGGGAGTTGCCATGCACATCTGCAAATAGGTCATGGTCACCGGCCCGGCGCTGAAGAACCCCACCTCTGCCCAGTTACCGAAGCCGATGCCGCCATTGACCGTCAGTCCGCCGGTTCCAATGCTTACGATACCCGATTGCCATCCGTTCGTGCTGTTATAGGTAATAGTCAGGCTTGAGGGGATTGTAACAAGCATGTTGCCGGTCTGAAGGCGCTGGAGGTAGGCCGGCACGGTGCCGGCGTTGAAGCTCGGGCCGAATCCGTCCGGAATGATCGCAGCGTCCGCTTCCGGTCCCGTGCCCCACGGATAGCCGGCAGAGCCCGCCGCATTCGTCCAGTTATTGGGATCGTCCCACTTGTTCGGATCGGTCCCGCCGCCCCTGTAGTAGTAGGTCTCCGACCACCCGCTCGTCACGCCCATCGCTGCCGCCAGTACCGCCGCCACTCTGAATCTAAAGGATCGTTTCATCGGCAGACCTCCTTTTCACATTTGCCTGACTACCCATTCCCTCTTCCCGTTGCATCAAAACCACTGACCTGTCTTTTCCATTCCCGGTCCCGGCCTGCCCCGCCCGGCGCCGTACCCATGGCCGCGCAGTCGGGCTTCCTCGCATGGCTGCCTCCCGGAGCCGCGTCGTCTCTCCCACAACGAACTCAGGGGTCAGCTCGATTGCATGCGAGCTGTTGCGGTTCTCCAGCCGCGTCAGCACATGCTCCGCCACGGCGGCGCCATGCGCCACCGGATCCATCTCGATGCGCGTGAGAGGCTTGTCGAAAACCGGGCCGAGCCCCTTGTTGGCCCAGGTCGCCACCTGGACGTCTTCCGGGATGCGGATACCGCGTTGTGTCAGCGCCAGTAACGCGCCGCGCGCGACGAAGTCGTCATCGAAATAAATCAGGTCAGGAAACCGGGAAGTGGATGCCAGCCAGTCCCGCATTGCCCTCAGGCTGCCACGTTCGACTGATTCCGGATTGCGCAACCCTTCAACAGGTCTTACATCCAGCCACTCACACGAAATGCCGGCTTTCCTGAAAGCCTCGGTCAGTTCTCGGGGACGCCTCCGGGACCGCGAACCGGCAGGCCATGTCACAATGAGAAGCGCCTCTCGAACCCCGCACATGCGGCAATGGGCGGCGAGCGCCCGGTACGCGGATGTCCTGGACAGGATAATATGCGGTGCGGCGTCAGTCCGTGAGATTGCGGAGATGGTGTCCACATGCAGAAAAGGCGCACGGTACCGTTTCAGAACATCCCGCACTCCAGACCCCTGCCCCTCAAACTGAATGGTTCCGCCGCCTTCCAGCAGGACCAGATCCACGGAGCGCGTTTCAAGAATGCCGCGCAATTCAGCATACTCGCTCGCGTGAGCGGCGCCGTCGAGATACAGATCAGTCACCAGATACCGGGCTGCGTGCAGGCGCCGTGTGATCTCGGCAGCCATGACTGTATGGTAATACATATCTGCGCCCGACCATGACGCGAAGAGCACATGGCCGCGCCAGGAGTGACGCCTCGAGTCGCAGACGAGGATGCCGCGGCGGGGTCGCGGAGCGATGAACCCTTCGTCCTTGAGCCGGGCCAGGGCGCGGCGAATGGTGATATCATTGACGCCGAGTTCAGCGGCCATTTCGAGTTTTGGGGGTAGAATGTCGCCAGGGTTGAACCGGCCCATGAGAATGGCCTGCCGCAGCCCATCTGCAACCTGTTCGGTAAGGGTTCTGTCTGCCTGCCGATCAATGCGGAACGGCAAACGGCGGACTGACTTGTTCAATCTCATGCAAGGGACTATACACCCAATACACTCAATATGTCAATACCGGCGGGGAACGAACGGCGTTCTCCTGTCGCTGATTCCGCCAGTCAGTTGACTGAGGTCAGCTACCGGACGATGGCATCGAATTTTGCGATTGGAACTGACGTGCCGGACCGGGAGTGCTGCTTCAGGGAAACCTGAAACGATCGAGTATTCCCGCCGATTCAGGCATCAACCCCCAAACAACCGCGGACACAGCGGTCGGGTTGCGTGCCGGGCCGAATTTGGCGAAATATCAGCGGGACCGGCCGGCTCTCAGTCGGTCTTGGGCAGCGATTCCATGTCCTTGAGGATGACCTGTTCCTCTTCACTGCCCTTTTTCGCATCCGCCAGGGCCTTTTCGTAGTATGTCCGCGATTCTGCGTAAGCGGCTTTTGCGCCTGCGTCGTCGCCGGCCGACTTGAGAATATCGCCTATTCTCTTGGCGTTGAACCCGAGGCACATCTCCTTCGAATACACTATTCCGGTGCAGGGGTCCTGCTCGCCTTTTTCCCATGTCTTCACGATCTCCATGAACCTGCGGAAAAACTCCACAGCTTCCCTGGGCTTGTTTTCTTTCAGCGCGAGATGAGCCCTTGCCTTGATCAGCGCCATGTCATGCCAGGCCTTGTCCTTGCCCGGAATTCCGGCCTCGAGAATCTGGATTGACTTTGCGTAGTCCCCGACAAGGAACGAGGCGTCGAGCGCCATTGTTTTCAGCAGCCCTATGTCCTCCTCGGCCTTGATGTTCGGAACCAGCGTTTCGCCGAAAGCCGCCATGGCGGCGACGGCCTCGGTGTTGGTTTCCGCTGCGATGTTGTAGAATTCGTTTCTGTAGAGGGAATAGAGCAGATCAGGAGAGATTCCCTCCGACTGGAGCGCCTTCAGACGCGAGGGAATTTCCGCTGTCGCCTTGCGGGCGCGCGCCACGTCAATCCATCGGTATGCGGCGGTCCTTATGGCGCCGGGCTTGTCCTTCTGCTGCTTGAAAATGAACATGCACAGCCGGTCCACAACATCATACTGCTGTTTGCCTGAAGCGACCGACGCCACATGACTGAACCAGCCGGCAAGCTCGCCGTCCGGCAGGGCGGGCGCGCTTCTGATGAAGTGTTCCTCGGCTTCCTTCCACTGTTCGCGGCGGAACAGTATGTTGCCTTTCTGAGTCAGGACCAGACTGCGAAGTTCGGGTTTGGAGCCGGCCAGCTTCTCGATTTCCGCAAGGAGCTTTTCCGCGCGGTCGTATTCGCCGGCGCCGATGTCTGCGCCCACGGCCTCTTCCAGCAGTCTGCGGGCTGTCTGGGCATCGAACCTGTCAATGCACGGCCTGACCTGCGCGATGAGTTCCTCGGTTCTGCCGAGGGTCCTGAGGCGGGAGAGCCGCCAGCCGAACGCCTGCGCGGCAAGGTCCTGCGGCAGCGACACCTCGTTCATCTTAGCGATCCAGCCATCGAGAGCAGCCTCGTCGCCGGTCCGGGACACAGCGTCGTACAGGATGCCGAAACCGGCCCTTGTCAGTTCCTCATCTCTGCCTACGATCTCCAGGTACCGCGTCTTGACCTCTTCGAGGCGGTCCATCATCAGCATGGTCTGCAGACAGCAGGAGAAAAGCCATCCGCGTTCCTTTGCGTAGCGGGGATCCTTGAGCGCGCTCTCAAACAGCGTCAGGGCGCCGTTCGTGTCTCCGGCCATCATGCAGGCGTCAGCCCGCCCGAAAAGGTCGCGGAGGTCAGCCTCGATATTCTGAGCTTCTTTTTTCTGGCAGCCGGACGCGAGAACCGATGCGACAACCATGGCGAGGATTGCGAGTCTGCTCATTTTCTCCTCCCTGCGTGAGGCGTGTTCAGTCGTTCGATATCCGTGTGTGGCGCCAGCCTGCGGACGGGCCACACAGAACGGGCCTGATGCTATCCCATCGGCGGCCGCAAGGCAACACCGTTTTTTCGCGTTTTGAAGGAAATAGCTCTGGTTCCATAAACTGCCGTGAAACACTTTGCCAGACGGTGTTTTTCCGTAAATCGCCAGATAAAAGGCTTTACGCCCAACCCTGGGGATTGTAGAATGTGCTTCGGTGACTGGGCAGATGTTTATACGAAGCCTGGGAAGAGCGGCGGGGCTGACGCTGGTCGCTTCGCGTTGCTTTGCGGACGTGACCTGGACAGGCGGCGGTGCGGACAAGAACTGGAGCACGCCAGCCAACTGGAGCGTTGCGCTCAACAATCCAACGACCGACCGGGTGGTCTTTGCCTCGACGGACACCAGCGATACCGTGGCCAAGAACATGGACGCGGATTGGACGGTCGGAGGGCTGAGGGCCATTCAGAACGGCGGCACGCACATACTCAATCTCTGCGGCCGGACCCTCACGATCGGCACAAACGGCGATCTTTATGTGCAGAGGGCGTCAAGCGGCGCGGCCGTGCTGGTCATCAGCAACGGAGCAGTGCTCGTCACCAACCGCATCTACGCCGAACAGGGGTCCTACCTCATCATTACCAATGGCGCGACTCTGGGAGGCCCTTTCAGGAACGTGTACGTGGGCACAGGAGGAAACGGATATATGCATTTCACCGGCGGGTCTGCCAGCGGAGGAGTCTTCGAAACAGGCAACATTCAGATCGGCGGCAACAATTCCGAGGGCAGGCTTGTCATCAGCCCTGGCTCCATCACCACGATTCGCGTCCATACCAATTTCTTCCTGAACAGCACCGGCGCAGCGGGCAAGCAGCGCGGAGCGGCCAGAATAGGCTGGCCGGACCCTGCGCGGGGCAATCAATGGTATCTTCCCTACGGAGTGAATATTCGCATAGGGTCTCCCTCGGCCCGCGGCCGGCTTCACGTGCATTACATCACTTCAATCTACGACGGCGGCACGTTTTCCCGTCTTGCGACAACCGGCGGAGGACAATTTGAGGCATGGCTCTCGGAGCTCATAGTGTCGGAGACATGGGGCACTGAGAACGGGTCAACCGGCATACTGGACCTTGCCGGCATGGATGCGTTCTGGCTGGACGCGGTCGAGGCCAGGCTCGGAACCTCGGTAAGCAACGGGACCAGGGCGTCCAGGGCGTGGGTCTATTTCCCGGCCGGCACAGCGCGGTTCGACAGAGTTTACATGGGAGACAGCGTGAACGCCGGGAGCTACGCCCTGCTCGACCTGTCGAACACCGTCTGCGCGATTTCCCAGACACTGCAGATGAAAACAAGCGGCCGCATCAACATAAGAGTCTGGGACCGGCCCGCAGGGCTGGATCTGTCGAATGATGTTTCGCTGGTTTGCCAGGGTTCGGCCCGGATCACAGTGACCTTCAACTCGGCGCCCGGGCCCGGTGTTGATCCGTTATGGGGTATCAGGCAGGCGGGAAACCATGCAGCCGAACTCGGCTCTCTCGCGCAGTCCGGAACCATTTGGCTGCAGAAGGGCTCGTTCGCCGGGTCCAACGACTACAAGACGTGCGTGTTCCACGACTCGGGCAGCGGGTTCACATATGCCGCTCTTGTCACCAACACCATGACCGTTCCCCCCGCGGTGAAGGCCAAAGACATTTCCGTGGAAGTGGATGGCGAATCCACTATCCGAATCACGCCTGCCGACATGATCCTCGCAGTGTACAACCCGGACAGCCTTTCCGAGACAAACCGCACTATTTCCTGCCCCGGATACATGGGCGGCGCAGAACAGCCGTACATTGATTTTGCGACATCGGGCCCGCTTCCGGTCACCAACGAAAATGTGACCGTGAAGATCTACTATGAAGGCGGCGTCACGGCGCAGGATTCGGCCAAGGCGGTATTTGTTCCGATCGCCGCGCCGGTGCTGACGAACGTAACATGGCAGGGCCTGGCGAGGAACTACGCTTATCTGGACCGACGCGAGTGGAAATGGGGCGCCAATTGGGTGGGCAATCGTCCGCCGAGCAATCCCACACCAGCCACAGTCATCTTCGAGGATCTGGATGCGCTTCCGTCCGTGGCAAAACTCCTGCCGCCGGTTCCGAACGCCGGAGGCGTGGCCACTGATGCGTCGACTGTCGGAAACATCCGGGTCGGCAACCTCAGCGGGGGCCATACCCTGGACCTTGGCGGCAGGACATTGCGCACCACCGGCGAGTTCCGCGTTGAAAGGCTTGTCGGCTCCGGCGCCTCGTATCTGGTGTGCAGCAACGGGACTCTGGACGTCGGCAGCCAGATGGTTATCCTCAACAGCACCGTCACGCTGAACAATGTCTCCATCACGGTCCCTGCCCAGGGCACCGTGACAGTTTCCTCGGCCAGCACCGCCGTATTCACAAACGGCACATCCATAAACGGCAAATTCCTGAAGCTTGCGGTGGGTGTCTCCGACATTGGAATCCTGGACATGAGACAGGCCACAGTGCGCGGGGGAACACTCGATCTGTGCGATCTGCAGGTCGGCGGAGGCGGCGCCGGATCCGAAGGTTATTTGTATTTCACTTCCAACACGCTCCAGACCATACGGGTTGCGAGCAACTTCTTCCTCAACAGTCAGGAGCCTCTTGCGGGCATGCAGCGCGGCGCAGGTCTGGTAGGAGCGCCGGATCCGACGGTATCCAATCTATGGTTTCTGCCGCGCGGCGTAAACATTTATATCGGTTCGCCTTCTGCGCGCGGCCGGCTGCGGGTCCATAAGGACGATTCCTCGTACGGAGGAACGAAGACTTCGCGGCTTGTGGCGTCCGGCGGCGGAGTCTTCGAGGCCTGGCTCACCGAACTGACGGTGGCCTATACAAAAGGCAGCAACGAAGGAAATCCTGTCGGAATACTGGATCTGCGGGCTGTGGATTCGTTTTTCGCGGAGGCGGATTCAGTTTCAATAGGCGAGGACCTGGGGACAAGGGGCACGAGGGGAGAGGTTCTGCTGCCTCCGGGCACAGCGGTTTTCGGGACGCTGACCATGGGCCGGGTGACCAATCCTGCGCCCTCGGGCGCAAGCTACGCCATCCTTGAGCTCAATGACACGATCGTTGCAGTGACGAACAGCGCCACGTTAAGCGACACAGCCAGAGTGCGCATCAATGTGTACGGAAACAGGGCGAGCGGATTGATTCTCCCCGGCCTTCCATCTGTTTCCAACGGCGCGTCGGTCGTTGTCACCTTCATCCAGCCTCCGACTCACCAGGGTCTGCACTACGGCCTCAAGGTTGCGGGCCGGGTTGCGGCAGCGCTGCAGGCCGCGACATGGCTGAGCTGGAACGACTCCGCAATCGGTGGCCGCGCGCTGATTTATGAGTATCAGGGCAACACCTACCTCGGCCTTCCCCCTTCGGGTGGAACCGTGTTCGTCGTGCACTGACCGGACCTCTCCCGCGTTCCCCCGCTTCAGTCCTCCGGCCGTGATCATGCTGACAGGGGGGCGCAGACGCTCGAAGCAACTCTGACGGCTCTTCAGCAGTCCTCCGATCTCTTTATGTTGCGGACAATCCCGCGCTTTGAGTACTGTGATGCGTCTCGAAGGTCGAATTCGAGAGATGAGAGACGATCCTGTACAGATGGCTCCCGGAAGTCTCCGGCTGCAAAAAATGAGGACGAACATGACCAGCCATTACAGAAAGAGCCGAATTGTTCTGCGGAACGGAGAGATGACCGCCTCGTTCCGGCGCATGGACGGCGGACTCCGTCCTGAATGGTTCCGGCTGGGTTCCAGACCCATGCTCAGATTCAAGGACCATGAGTGGCTGAATATCGGCGCAATGAGGATCACCGCTGGTTCGATCGAGGATGTATCTGCGGACAGGATCGTCGTTGGCGGGACGGCTTTCTTCGCGGGCACGCCGGTTCGTTGGCGGGTGAGCGTTTCGCTGCCGCCCGACCGGCAGACCGGATTTGCTGTGCGAACCGAAATGGAGCCTCTCGAGGAGCCGATCGAGGTTCTCGAGGCCATGAGCGCATTTGAGACTCCGTACGAGTATGACGGCACAGAGCGCATCATGACGGTGATTTCTCAGCAGCCGGTTTACAGGTTCGAAGGGGAGCGCGAACTGAATGGCGCAGGTTTCATGCATCCGATCTGGTACTACGGCAGGCCGGGCAGGGCGCATCTCACCGCGCCGAGCTCCTCGCCCCTTCTTGCGTGCAGGATCGCGGCTGAGAACGGCCTGAACGAGCGCTGTGTGATGTTGATCGGCAACTGGCATGCCACCTCAGTGAAGGATATTTTCGCGCAGCCCACCAGAGCCCTGGGCGCCGGCGAGGCCGAGCCTGTTTTCCCTGACAGGAATTTGAGGATGAAGCCCGGCCTTCGCGGCATGAAGTTTCTCATGGGGGCCGTGAACTGGAACAACTCGTTGCACAAGGATCCCAACGTGCTCGCGGAGCCTGGAACGGGGTTGTGCCAGGAACTCATCTTGGATTTCCTGCCTTCGCTTCCGGATGGCCGCTGGGACGGATGGCTTGCGGCCGGCTGGGAGAGGATGGTTCGTCTCCATCTGCCCCAGGATGGCCGAGTGCCTGCATATCATGTGGCGCGTTCGCGCGGCGCCTCCTGGATCGGCGCGGCCGAATGGCTCGGCTCTCAGCTCGCGAAGGAGGAGGGCTGCCCGGGTTTCTTCTATCGTGAGAAGGGCACTTGTGTGTATGCGCCGGGAACCCGGCCGAAATGGGACGAGGGGGTCGCGCTTTTTTCCGGTCAGTTCGCCGGTCCTCTTGCCTACCTGGGGCTGGTGTGGGCAGACCGGCGCATTGCCCGCGCTGCTGACACGATGGAGCGGCTCTTTCTCCGCGACAAGAGCCACAGGCCCGACCACATCTGGACCATCGGACCGACCCCGATCATGACCTCGATTCTGCGCAAGGCTTCTGTCTCCGGCGTCTCTGACAGGACTCTTGCGGCAGTCCGCGATTATGTGCGGAGGAGGACTGAATTTGTGCTCGACCCGCCTCCGGGTTCCAAACGTGGCGACGCCGGCATTCTTGCCTGGGACGCGTATGCAAACCTTCTGGCGGCAGATCTGTTCGAGCCGCGGGAGCGCGAAGCGGCCGGAATGGAACTTCTGCGCAGAGTCAACCGGAAACTTGACGAGGAGTTCTGGAAGTTCAACTGCGCGGCGGAGGGGGATCTTGTCGGGGCAGGCAATGCGAGGCCCTTCGGCCACGGCATAGCCATTCACGCCAACATACTGGCATGGCGGCGTTCGGGCGACGAATCGTTCCTGGAGGCGGCGGCGCGGTTCGGGAATCTGCTGCTGAGCATGCATGTGATGGCGGCGAACACTTCAGAGTCGCCCGATCTGGACACGCGCGGATGGTGCCACGGCTCGACCGGAGGCCGGGACCAGATCGCGCAGATGCCGCCCTGGGAAACAGGCTTTTCCCTGCAGCAGCTTGCGCCGCTCATACTGGCAGGCCGGGGCCGGCCCGGCATGTACGACGCCCTGTGGCTGTTCTCTCGCACAGGGTTGTGCCAGTATCCGATCGCACGGATCGTGAAGCGCCTCTACACCCCGGCCATGTCCGTCACCTACCGTCCCATTGATTCGCTGCCCACCGAGCGCGAGTTCTACCTCAAATTGCCCTATCTGGCGTACGAAAATCCATGGGATCAGACCATGCTCGCCGGATACCAGGGCGTTGAGGGCATCATCCTGTCCCTGTTCCTAGGCGGAGGGCTCGTGGAAGCGGAGGACGAGAGGGTTCTGGCGCTGGTTCCAGCCGCGGCGGCGTACGATACGCGAGTCGCCGGCCGGTTCGAGACCCATCTCTGGAATCCCACCGGCGCGCCCGTGGCAACCGCCCTTGTCGCGAACATTGCAGCCAGGCGGCGCAGGAACATGAAATACTCCGGCGCTGCATCAGGCAGTGTCTCGTTCGAGAACCCGCGCACGCGGCCTGTGACCATTCCGCCGAGGCGCGTTATCAGGATCGCGTTCAGCTTTGAATGAGGAGGTTCGTTGAAGACAAGCCGAAGGTTTTCCGGCAGGATATGGAGGCGGTTTTCTCAGCGAATTGAAAGGCAGGAATGAACAGCGATTCGGACATTCCTCTTGTTGTTCACATGATAGCCAATGCGCATCTGGATCCGGCGTGGCTCTGGACATGGCAGCGCGGGTCAGACGAGGCTTTGGCCACATGCCGCGCGGTCTGCGACATAATGGACGAGGATCCGGAGCCCACCTTCACCCGTGGAGATGCCTGGGCATACGAGCAGATCCGCGTGCGCGATCCTGAGCTGTTCGGCAGGATATTGGGACACGTGAAATCCGGCCGCTGGGAAGTCACGGGCGGCTGGTGGGTTCAGCCCGATGTGAATCTGCCTTCGGAAGAAGCGATTCTGCGTTCTGCTGCGCTCGGCAAACGCTGGTTCAGGCGCTGGATGGGCGTGAAGCAGATTCCGGTGGCGTACAACGTGGATTCTTTCGGACACGGGGCGTATCTGCCGCGTTTTATCAGGAAGTCGGGCCAGAAATACTACGTGATGATGAGGCCGCAGGAATTCGAGAAGACTCTGCCCTCCTCTCTCTTCCGGTGGCAGAGTCCGGACGGGTTCGAAGTCCTGACCTTCCGCATAATCGGCGGATACTGCCATGGTGGCGCCGATCTGGCGCGGCATGTGGAGAACGCCGTCGCGGGCGCTCCGCGGGGCGTCGGCCACGTCATGTGCTTCTACGGCGTCGGAAACCACGGCGGCGGCCCCACCCGCGCCGCGATCGCATGGATCAAGAACCACAGGAATTTCGCGCCCGGCGTGGAACTGCGTTTTTCGACCGTACTGGCTTTTTTCCGGGCCGTGGAGAAGCATCGCAGAAGGCTGCCGATCGTCGTGGGGGAATTGCAGATGCACGCGGTGGGCTGCTATTCGGTCTGCGCAGAGCTGAAGCGCGGCATTTGCCGCGCCGAGCTGGCTGCCACAGAGTGCGAAAACCTCCTCTCAACGGTTCCGCCCGCAAGTCGCAGACCCTATGCATCCGTCCTCGACGGAATCTGGGAGAAGATATGCTTCAATCAATTTCACGATATCATGGGAGGAACGTGCATCCCCGACGCCACTGAAGCGGCAATTCGCGAGGTTTCGTCGGCCGAAACCGATGCGGAAAAGACAATCCATCTGCTGTTGCGGCGCCATCCTCCGAAATGCGTGTCCGCAGGTCCGGAAGGGCACAGACTGCATTTTGTGAACGTGATTGACCGGCCCTGGAAGGGTCTGGTCGAGTGCGAGGTGTGGATGGATTGGCGGCCGTGGCGCCACAGGCTCGTTGATGCGGCCGGGACCCTGGTCCCCTATCAGATCGAGCCTCCGGCGTCGCTCGTGATGGAACCCGGATTGACGCAGATTCCGCGCCTGCTGGTGCCCATGAGCCTTGGCGCGATGGAGCACAGGATTCTCGGGATAGTTCCCGACGATGCAAATGCGGATGCAGCCAAACTTCAGGCCGCGGCGACCCTCGACAAGGGCTGCTTCAGCAACGGCGCTGTTGCGGTCAGGTTCGGGCGGCCCGGGCTCATGGAGGTGGCAGATGTGTCTGCGGGCGCTGCCGCATCCAGGGCTGAGATAGATTTTGCATGCCTCGATGACAACAGCGACACCTGGTCGCACGGGCTCTCGCGATACGATGGCCCTGCGAGAGCCGGGGCGTGTTTCTCAGATCCGATCCTGATCGAAGCCGGGTCGCTGCGGAGCACCGTTGCGCTGAACGGAACTCTGGGCAGGAGCCGGATCAGCGTTCTGGCATCCCTGGAGCCAGGCCGCCGGATTCTCTGGTTCACCGCGAAAATTCTGTCAGTTGAGCCGCTGAGCATCGTCAAACTCAGAATACGACTCCCGGGTTCGATATGGTCTGCGCGGCACCTTGTGGCAGGAGGATGGATCGAGCGGCCCCTGGATGGACTTGAATATCCGATTCATCATGCGCTCCGGGCCGAAACCACGTCTGGAACCATCGGGCTTATCCTGCCCGATTCCTTTGCTGTGGACGTTTCGCAGCGGGAGATAAGGCCCACGCTCCTGCGAAACTCGATTCACGCCTATCATTCGAGCAACAGGCTGTTGCAGACCACGCCTGCAAGCTTCGGTTCCACGCCTGAAACCGCGGGACGGTTCGGCACGGATGACGGCCCGCACCGGATCAGAATGGCGGTTGCGTTCGGCAATGATGCGACAGAGGAAGGTCTGTTGTCAGAGCTCGACCGGTTCCATCATCCTCCGCGCGTCTGGGATGATTTTCTGAAGATTTCACGCCTTGCCCGCTGCGAGCCAGCCGCGGAATGACAAGGGCGCCGCGTGTGGCGGCGCCCCTGCCCTGTGTCACATTGGATTGAGAGTGGGATTAGTGGTTTTTCGCACCAGGGTTTCCGGGACCGGCACCATCTCCATCATTGATGACCGGCGGATTGCCGGCCGGTTGAGGATCAACGCCGTTTCCCACTCCGTTGTTGCCATGCGGGCCGTTGCTCGTGAATGGACACAGGCCCCTGCCTTTTCCGCGTCCGCATTCCCTGCGGGCAGCCTCGCGTTCCTCCTCTGAGAGCTGGCCGTCGCCATCCTTGTCGTATTTGGCCAGCATTTCCTTCCTGCGCTCTTCCATCCGGGCGCGGATTGCTTCCTTCGCGGCCGCCATCTCCTCGTCCGAGAGCTGGCCATCCCCGTCTTTGTCGAATCTGGCGAGGAATCTCTCCGGAATACGCTTTCCGTCCCATCCCATATCGGCCTTTGCGGCGGCTTTTTCCTCGTCCGAGAGCTGGCCGTCGCCATCCTTGTCGTATTCGGCGAGCAGCGCCTTCCATCGCTCTTCGCGGGCCTGTCTTGCCGCGGCCTTTTCCTCGTCGGACAGTTTTCCATCTCCGTCCTTGTCGAATTTCTCGAGAATCCGGCCGTGAGGCATCTGATCATGCTTGAACCAGCCCAGGTGTTTGCCCCGGTTTTCAGGATTCGGCTGTTTGGCATGGCACCCCTGGGCCTCATCCCCGCATGCCACAGTCAGAACTGCGCACAACGCAGCCGCTCCCACCATGTAACTTTTCATTCCCTGTCCTCCTTTCGCAGCCTTCTTCCGATACTCTTGTCGGTTTCTGCAGATAACAACGAAAATCGGTTGCATCTTATTGTGTGGATGATTTCAAAATAAGTTCGGTCCGACTGGAGCATAGCCTCCAGCGCGCTGCAGCATGTCCATACCATAAGTGCCTCGCAACAAAGCAGATGCCTCCCTGCCGGCCAATCCATCGTGGTTTGAGAAAAGGCCTTGAGGCACAAATTGCCCTTGGCGCGCCGCCCCCCATGGGGACTGGAGGGGTCCAGAAAAGGAGGTTGCCATCCAGAAATCATTAGCTTTTGTGTACGCGACAAGTTGTCCAAACAATGGTGGTAAGCTCCGTGACGAGTGGTGAAATACTGCCTTGCCGACCGCGTAATCTATCGCAAAGAAGATTAGAAAAAAGGGTGACATGGCTTGAGCCGTTCGATACACTGCTGTTGCTATTGTGTGCATGAGCTGTCGTCGGGTCCGGGACCCGTGGCATATAACAACACAGGGGATTCGGGACTGTCGCCAGACGTCTCGACAAGAGTCGGCTCCGGGGCGACCGCAGGCCCCCAGTTCGACCTGGTTTCGGCGTCTCGCGGATTGTAACTCATTGCGGCAAGCTGCGTATGGAGGTGAGGCCGAGTCAACGAAAAATGACACTAAAGTGTAGTTTGATTGGTTAGTTCACACTAAAGTGTGGCCAAACAATCCTATGGGGTTATGATCTGCGCCAATTCAGCATTTTCGCACATACACATAAAGGACATCACATGAATATTTTTGAAAAGATAACTCGCTTTGTTCGGCGAGTGTTCAAAACGAATCTGGAAATATTCCTTGAAGCATTGAAACTCAGTCCAAACGCTCAAGGATACGTCAGCGGCTCAATTACCGAACTCTTGTTGAAGAAGAAACTCGAAGAAGAATACGGTCTTGAAGTAAAGCGTGTTCGAGAAAAGTGGGAAGGCAAGAAACTTGCACGTCATCATGGCGATTTCTATTTTCGAAAGCCTCATTCTCCCTATTGGTACGTTATCGAGTCAAAAGGCGTCAAATCAAATTCAGAAAAGTGGCACAGGCTTTACAACTTCGATAATTTGAAGAATTTCCTGATCTCCCATGCCGATAAGATTCCCTGGATAGATCGCCATCAAGACGTTGAACAACAGGTTGTTGATTGGATTTACTCCAATTTACCCAAGTTTCGCGATGAGTATTCATTCAGTCTCTATGAGTACGAAGAAATTCAGAAGTACAGGCCCAAACGCGAAACGGAAAAAGCCAGAGCCATTGCTAATCTACGCGGTTACACACGAGATGAAATCAATGGCATGATTGAAGAACGTTTGAATTATGTGATGTCTAGAATGAAGGTTTTAGAAACGCACTTTGTCTCTGGAACATCAGGCGCGAGTGAAAGGACACAGGCTACGCCGCGCAAAGATGAATTCAATGTGGTAGCCATTGATATTGTTCTGCGGTATCCCGAACACAGGTTTTTGTTTGCCAATCCACAACACTTAGAGTCGTCAGGAGACGATCCTAATCATCTTCAGCAAAATTACATCATGGGCTTTGTGTTTACGGATGAGCAAGGGAATACGACATTGAACATTACGGATGATTGGTATGAAGCATTCAGCGATGTTCTCGATACGCTAGACCCAGAAAATAGTGTCAAAGAAGAAGATATGCAGGTTGACAACAGATACTTTGTGGTGAATGAAGACGATGAGTGAGATGAGCCGAAAAGGAATTTACAAGCAATCTACTAGTCGTGGTAGAAAGGTAAAGGAGCAACAACTTTTGTTCACAGAAGACAAACTGCTCCCTGCA
>Ga0123519_10008156_pt1 | contig 16031 bp, 10 predicted proteins | sample YelNatPaOPRAMG02_FD_87396 | JGI IMG/M metagenome (GOLD analysis project Ga0123519, IMG submission 87396) | Hot spring microbial communities from Yellowstone National Park - Yellowstone National Park OP-RAMG-02 (version 2) | ecosystem: Environmental > Aquatic > Thermal springs > Hot (42-90C) ...
AACTATCCTGAATTTGAAATTTATCATTCCTTTCTCTTACCAAATCTTGAGAAAGACTATCAATGAGTTTCTGGTCATTTTCCAATTTGGCTTCCAAGGATTTTTTATTATATTCAATCTGGCGCAATAAATCTTGCTTATCGCGCTCTAAGTTCTTTACCTCCAAAGCCAAGGCGTTTTTATCTCTTTGGACTTCTTCATTCTTTATTTGAAGGTCTCTTAATTCTTTGCGGATATTCTCTAATTGAAACTCTAATTCCTTCTTATCCCTTAATACTTTTGCCCAATAGGCATCTTCTTTAATTGAGATGGTTTCGGGTGGTGCTGGGGTGGGTGCAGATGTAGCTGTAGGGAGAGCAGGAAGAGTCTTTAGTTTTTCTACTAATTCATCTCTTTCTTTTTGCAGTAAAGTTAATTTTCTATTCAAATCTTCTTTTGCTTCAGAAACACTTTCTAATTCACTCCGTAATGAATTGATTCTCTCATTAAGGCGCTGATTCTCCTGTAAAGTCTGATTTATTTGTGCGACCAATGATTCATTTTGGTTTTTTAAATTATCCTTTTCGCGGGAAAGCATCTGATTCGCATTGTATAACTGCAAAGCAAATAAAATACTGATTACCAAAAGGCAAATTAAGCCGATAATAATAAATTTTATCTTTCCCATCCTTCCTCCATTATCTTATACTCGCAAAAATCCTCTGCATTACTAAACTGGCGGCACCTAAGGCAACAGCATTTTCTCTTAATTGAGAATAGATAATTTTTAAATCTTCAGTTGTTTCCCGAAAGGCCCATTCTTTTGTGGTAGTAATTACTTTATTTAAAAATTCATCTCCTGCCTCTTCGATTCCTCCGCCGATAATCACCAACTGAGGATTAAGTATATTTACTAAAAAGGCAATTTTTATCCCCAGTCTCTTTGCCGCTAAATCCAAGGCCTCTTGGGCAATTGAGTTTTTTGCGCGGGCAGCCACAAATACAGTTTTTAAATCTAAGTGATTATAATTAGAAGAGGTAAAATTAAAAAATTTTTCTGCTTCTTTTCTATCTTTATTTAATCTTGACTTTACATCCTCCACAATCCCTAAATCTAGTTCCCAACGTTTTAAAAAACAGGGATTACCTAACCTACAATTAAATAAACTATCTTCTTTATAATTATAAATTGATGGCTCACCCGCACAGCCACGACTTCCAGTATAGAGATTACCATCAATCATTATTCCACAACCTACTCCGGAAAACATAAAAAGGATATCTTTTATCTTCGGATCTAATTGGAGCCACTTCTCCCCAAAACAGGCAGCATTGGCATCATTTTCAATAATTGTGGGTAGGCCAAATTCTTTTTCAATCATCTCTTGTAAATGCACATTTACCGAAGCATAATTGGTATTATAATAGCCGACTCTCTCTGGCCAGTGCACCGAACCAATAGTTTTATCTACAACCCCGGCAATACCTACACCAATACCTTTTATATCTTTAGTATAATCTTTAGAGCGCTTTATTATCTCTCTAATTATTTCTAATAAAATTTCAATAACTTCTTTTACTGAGGCACTGCCCCGCTCTACTTGTGTTTTATGGACAATATTACCTTTTAAGTCAACCAGAAGTCCTACCATATTTAAAAGATTTAAACCCACGCCAATCGCATATCCGGCTTGAGGATTTATATCTAAAAGCACTGGTCTTCTGCCTCCCTCAGAAATATCCAATTCTTTTTCAAAAACTAAATTATTCCTAATAAACTCATCAATATAATTTGAAACGGTCACCACGTTAATCCCCATTTCTTTAGCAATCTCTGGCCGACTAATCGGGCCACTTTTTCTTAAGATTTCTAAAATCTCTATCCCGCGTTTTTCTTTTTCCGTAAATATTTCTTTTTCTAAATTTTCTTGCGGCATTTATATTAACTCCTCTTTAAAATTTAGAATAAAAAAAATAATTATTAAATTTTATTTATACTACTAAAGATAATCTAAGTCAAGTATTTTTAATAAGTAATAATAAAAAGAAGTAAATTCTTAAAAAATAAGAAAATTTTACTCAATTTCTATAAAAATTAGGTCTTTCTCAAGAATACCGGAAGGAGAAACTACGAGTAAATTTATTTCTTTAGTCCCCACTTCGGTATAACTAGTATTGAAGGTCGGCTCAGGCGGGGAAGATTTTAAAGTACCTAAATCTCCTGACCAAAGATATTGTAGTTCTACTGATAGACAGCCACTTTCTATAGTATAGGGGGTACATGTAATAGTTATATTCTCTTCTTTTCTGGCTCTATAAGAATAAGCCTTTAAATCTATTTTTGAGATAGTAAAGGAAGGGCTTTTTTCCTTTAAAGAAAAATCAAGAAATGTTTTTAAGTTATATTCTATTGGCCTAGATTCTTCTATCTCTTTTAATCTTTCTTTGGCTAAAGCTAAAGTTTCTGGAAAAGCATTACCCGCTTTATCAATTAAGTGCTGATAATAAGTTCTTGCTTCTTCTATATTTCCTAACCAATGATTTAAAAGTCCTAGTTGATAAAGACTAGTAATTACCTGGGGACTTAAATTCTCTTTCTTGGCCAATTTTTCAAAATAATTCTTTGCCGTTTCTATATCAGCTAATATAAACGCTGAAATTATTCCTACTTTAAAAACTGCTTCATCCGCATAACGACTAGAAGGAAAACGGTTAATTAAATCAATATATAATTCTTTTGCCAGAAGATAATCTTTTGCTTTTTCTAAGTTATAGGCGCGTAAATAAATTAATTCCTCGTCAAAAATATCTTTACCCGCTAATGCTTCTATTTTTTTAAATATGCTTTCCGCATAAAAAGGATCGTTTTCTTGTTTATCCTTATAAGCAAAAAGTTTGGCAATTTCAACAAGGTTTCTAATTACTTCTTCTTTAGGGTAAATATTAATAATTCTTTCAATATAATTATTATAAACTACTTGGGCAAGTTCTAAATTCTTCTCCTCATAAAAACTAAAGGCGAAATTTTTTAAATCCTTCTCAGTTACCGAAGAACTCAAGAGACCATCTACATAAAGTTGATATAAGTTCTTTGCTTTTGTTCTTTCACCATAACTAGATAATGTATCTGCCAATAGTTTAAGCGCTGATTTGTCAGAAGAGATTTTAGAGTATTCTAAACTCGCATTTATTAATTCAGAGAGCATTTTTTCGGAAGAACTGAAATCTTCTTGGTCCTTATAAAATCGCCAAAGAAGTAATTTTGCATAAAGATTAAGACTATCTTTAGAAGCAGTAGAAGAAATGGTTTTTTGGGCAAAATTTAAAATTTCCTGACGATAAGTATCCAAATTTAAAAAATATTCATTCCAGTTCTGTATCTTTTCTAAATATTTAAGTTGGTGATAGCGTGCTAAAGCAATATAATAGTTAATAAATGGCTCTAAAGTTTTCTTCTCTTTGGTTAAAGACCTTAAAATGTCTATAAATTCTGAGTATTTATTATCCTGAAAATATAACTCCTTCAGTTCTTCAAAGTTAAAAAATAATTCTTTATCAGTGTTTGCCTCAATAATCTTTTTAGTCAAAGCAACTAATTTTTCATTATCCTGGGCAAATGTATAATAATAAATACCTAAGCACAGATGGCAAAACAATGTCAAAGTACAAATACCAAATATCAAAGCTTTAGTTTTGGTATTTGTCATTTGGATTTAACCTCCTTCTTGGTTTCAGGTTTCTTCCAAAACTCCCTAATTACATAATAGGCTTTGCGCGGAAGACGTTTATTTAAATTATTTTCTAATTCTTCAGAAATTGCAACTATTCCAAACCACTCCTCATTCATATTCATATTTTTAGGTGCTTTTATATCAAAATAATAACTACTATTAGACCAACCTGCTTCTGTATCATGGATACTCCAACCCTGGGGATCATATTCATTGTGTTTCCACCATTCATCTTGCCATTCAAACATTACTGCCCCTAAACAATTACCTGCACCCTCTTTATTTTTTGCTAAATTCTGATAAATCTGCCGCCACTGAGACTCTAAAAAAAAGGCCTGCATATTCTGATCTTCTTTCTTTAAATAAGCATCGTAAGCATCGGCGCCAAATTCCGCAATTAATATTGGTTTATCAAAAGTTGTTTTTAAAGAATTAAAAAGATTGCCAAAAGTTTTTCCGCGATAAATAATACAAGCAACTAAATCTATATCTGGACAAAAATCCTTGGCTACTTCTAAACCAATGAGTTCACCATTACCTAAGGCAACCGGATGTTTAGGGTCTATTTTATGAATTTCTTTGACAAGTTCATTTATAAAAGAATAATAAATCTTTGCCCTTAAAAATCTTTTAAGTTTAGGGTCAGGTTCTTTATCTATCTCTTCACTTGACCAAGGATTCACTCTTCCGGAAAAAGAATAATTATTTTCGTTTCCTAAAATCCACATTAAAATACCCGGCTCATCTTTATAAAGATTAACCATCTCTAAAACTTCTTTTTTTATTCTTTCGCGGAAATCTTTATCCCCATAAAGCGGACAAGGATATTCCCAAAATCCTAACCAATGCCCTAAAATAGTGCGGATACCAAATTTTTGATATAAATCCCGAATTACTTCTTTGACGCTTTCTGGATTATTTCCTACCTGATAAAACCTTACTGTGTTAATTCCCATCTCTTGCATAAGTTTACCGTCTAAAAGCCAAGGCTTATTTGGATCCTGCCACCAATCATACTCATAATTCTTTCCAATGGGAATTGGATTATAACTTACGCCTCTAACAATATAGGGTTTTGCCTCAACAATTAACTGATAATGACTATTTTTAAGCTTTCTAATATAAATTTTTGAGGAAGATTTTGCCGCAAATACAGCTTGCGTAAATAAAAATAAAAATCCTAATATAAAATAAATAATTTTTTTCATTTATTTTTAGAAAGGGCATCTACAATCTTTAAATAATCGTAGATGCCCTTTGGAAATTTCTGATTATTTACTCAAACTTAATCTCATCAAGATAAAAAGTAGCACCTTCAGGATTTACATCTACATTAGTTGCCCAGCAAAAACCACTGATAATGTAGGACATATCCTTACCTTTTAAATCAATGGTGTACTGGGTCCATTCTTTATTTAAGATTACCGGGCCAATACTTGCTGAATCAGAATCCGAGAACTCACCCATTACCCCTCCAACCTTAAACTCCTCAATCTGCTCACCACCTTTTTCTCCGCGCGCCCAGAAAGTAAGTTTGGTGGCTTTTGATAAATCAAAACCTGCATCAACTGTTCCCCAGTTATTTGCGGGATTCTGCCAATACATCCCAGCCCAACGCGCGCCTTGACTGACATTGCCCGTATAAACTATCTTGATACAACTGTCGCCTAAATAAGGATTCTGTTTCCAGGCTCCATCATATTTAATATCTCCATAATCACCCATCCAACCCGAAGGAATAAAATGATTGCCTAAAGAACCCCTATCAGCATAAACATAGAAGGGCATATTTTCTTTTTTCTTTGCTTCTGGTTTCATTGTCGGATCAAATTGAAATTTGATATCATCAAGATAAAAAGTCGCACCATTAGGATTTGCATCGCTTGTCGCAACCCAACCAAAACCACCACTGATATAGGAAAGGTCTTTTCCCGCTAAGTTAATCGTGTATTCTTGCCAAGTATCCGTCAGTTGGATTGGCCCTATCTCTACACTGGCTGTATCAGAGTAAGTTCCTTTTATCCCGCCGACAAAAAACTTCTGGATTATTTCGCCGCCCTTTTCACCGCGGGCCCAAAAGGTAAGCTTATTCATGCCAGTTAAATCAAAGCCACCCTTTTTTGAACCCCAGTTATTGGCAGGATTCTGCCACGTTACTCCTGCCCAACCTTGACCTTGGGATTTCTTTGCTGAGTAAGTAAACTGGATACAAGTAGTTCCGGAATGAGGATTATCCATTGATTGGTCGTTTAACTTAATATCTCCATAATCACCCATCCAGCCAGAAGGAACATAGTGATTTTCTCTCGCCCCCTTGTCTTTATACACAATGAATTCCTTCGGTTGCTCTATAGGCTTTTCTTGAGCAAATGCAACCAGAGGCATTGCTAATAATAGAGCCAAAAGAACTACTAATGACTTTTTCATTTCCTACACCTCCTTTTTTACTTTTTTAAATCTTTTCTTTAATTAATTTATTTAACTTTTTTATTTTTGCTCTTCCCCTCCTTTCTTCTCCCTTATTTTATCCACATTTTTTTATATTCATAATAGGCTTTACGCAACTGCCTTAGAAAAGGACTAAGTTTACCATCTCCTTGCGAACACACTCCTAACCATTCTTCATGCATATAGCCATCAGGAAATGGACCAGTAAATAAACCCTTGGTATCATGCCTTGAAGGCTCATAAGCTTTCCACCATTCATCTAACCATTCAAATACTATTCCACCTAATGCATTACCTTCTCCTTGCGAAAAAGCCAGATTATTTTCGATATCACTCCAGGCACCTCGATGATAATCTGCCTGTAATTTCTCTGCTTCTTCTAAGGTTTTTCCTTCTATATAAGCTGGACAGCCAAATTCAGTAATAAAGACAGGTTTATCCGCTTCCTGTTTTACCTGTCTCCACAAAAATCCAAAACCATATTCACCCCGATAAGCATTAGTACCAAAAATATCGATATCCGGACAGTTTTTAGCAAATTTATCTAAATATAATACATCGCCGCTACAAATTGCTACCGGATGATTTGGGTCTATCTCTTTTATCTTGCGACTAACCTCATTGGCAAACTGAAAAAATGCATCTGGTTCTTTGTCTGCATTGCAGGCAAAACCATAGACATTTTCATTGCCTAAAAGCCAAAATAATACATAAGGTTCATCCTTAAATTCCTCTACCATCTTTAATACTGAATCAAGCATATTTTTCTTATGTTCAGGATTATTATAATCAGTGCCCGGATACCAAGGAGCGCCTGAGCCAATGGCATATTTACCTAAAAAATCTCCTAAGATTACCCGAATACCATATTTAGAATATAAATCCCGCAATAATTGTTTATTAATTTTTAAGGGGTGATGATAAAGTCGAATAGTATTTACCCCCATTTTTCGCATTAACTTAAAATCTCCGATTAGAGGTTCATCTTTATCCTGAAGGTTATTTCTATTTTTGTCTACAAAGGCATCATAAGGTCCGTCGATTTTGCCGTTCTGATTAAAATCCTCCTCCATCCAATTTCCTAAAGTTCCTTCATCCGGCGATTGACCAACTTTAGTTGGCGCATAAGTAATCCCTTTAATAATATAGGGTTTATTGTTAACCAACAATTGCCAATCGCCATTTTCATATTGGACAAGACGAACTTTGCCTTCGCCTACATATTTTTTAATTTTTAACTGATTAACATTAGGTTTAATCTTTAATTTCTTTTGAGATTCTACTTTTACAAATCTTCCCGGATAAGTAATTACTATATCATTAGCTACATTATGATCATAACCATTAATAATTTTGATATCTGCTCCTTCAAAACGCCAACCCATCTCTGGATGCTTACGCAGAAGAAAATTTATTTTGGCAATTGCTACCTGCCCAAGATACCAAGGAGTATGCCAGTAAGTCCAACTATAAGCGCCGGGAAAATGAACCACAATGGCATAATAGCATTTTATCGCATGTTTAATTAAACCTGATTTCTCAAGAATTAAACCGGTATAAAATAATTTTACCGGCTCGGGTTCAGGAGCAGTAGCCCATTTAAAAAAGGCAGCCTCTAAATCCGGTGATTGAAGAAAATCCCAATGACTACCTTCAAGTCTCTTTTCTTCTTTTGCTTTTTTAAATGCAGGGTCGCGCCTTACCGAAAGCGTATTCGGATAAATCCCTTCTCCCACCGCATTAATTAGGCCTGCTTGATCTAAAATTACGTATTTATAATCTTTTGTACCTATATTTTTAAATTCGCCATATTTTTCATAATCTACAATTTCTTCGGTCCCAATATCAGCGAGAGTTATCTTCGTTGGTATTTGGCTTACCTTTATTTTTCTTTCTATTTCAATAGAGCCGGTTTCGAGTTTCTTGATACTCTGTTTTGCTGCTTCTGCGATTTGCCAATACCATCCCCGCTGGTCCCAAGCTTGAGCATAATAATACTTCTCTATAATAATTTTAAATAATTTTTTTGCTTCTTCTATTTTTTCTTGACGCATATAGCTTTCTGCCTGAATAAAATAAGCAGTGGCTACATCATTTAAGACCTGTACTGCCTGAATTTCCTCTTTACTTTTGGGTAATGCCTTTAAAGCTGCCTGTTGTCTATCTGCCTCCTCTTTATAGAGGTCGATACATTGCTGAGTATATTTAAAGGTTGCTTCAATATCATTTCTTCCGTGCGCCTCCCAAGCTTTTACAATTAATTCACCTGATGAAGGTTTCTCCTGAGCAAAGGAATAATGACAAATTACAAAGCACAAATGACAAAATAATGTCAAAGCACAAATCCCAAATAACAAAACTTTTGTTTTGGTATTTATCATTGGGATTTTGAATTTATTTTGAATTTTTGATTTTGTCATTTGTCATTACATTCGTTACCCTAAAATTGTCCCTGCGGTTATGCCTTTAACCATATACTTCTGCATTAAAAGATAAATTATAATAATCGGTACAGCGGTAATGGTTAAACCGGACATTAAAAGTGGATAATTAGTAACGAATTCGCCTTCGAAAGATTTAAGCGCAACTTGAAGTGGCATAAACTTACGTGAATCAAAAATAATTAAAGCTAAGATATATTCGTTCCAGACATTAAGCGCATTAAATATTACTACTACCGCCAAAGCCGGTTTTGCTAAAGGTAAAGCTAAATGCCACCAAAGACCAATTTTAGAGCAACCATCAATACGTGCTGCATCCTCAAGCTCTTGAGGAATCTTATCAAAAAAGGTCTTCAGAAGATAAATGCTCATCGAAAGCCCTACATTAATCATACAAAGAATATAACCTAAAGGATGATTGCGCAAGTGGATTTTGTTTAAAAGTACATAAAGTGCCACAAAACTACCCGGAATCGGAATCATCATTGCTGCTAAAAAAATAATAAATAAAAAATTTCTGCCAAAAAATTTCAAGCGGGAAAAAGCATAGGCGGCTAATGAAGAAATAAATACAATAAAAATAACTACACAAAGCGTATAGAAAACACTGTTTAGAAAAAAGCGACCAAAACCACCTTCTTGCCAAGCTTTAAGATAATTTTCAAAATGAAACTGCCGGGGAATAAGTGAAAGACTGCTAAAAATTGTCTCCTGTGTCTTTAAACTCGCCAGAACCATCCATAAAATTGGATATAGACAAGTTATGGCTACGCTTAAAAGAAACAAATGAATCAAGAAGTTTATTGTCGTTTTTTTAAGAGTATAATATGTAATCATTTCCTAAGCAGCTCTAATTCTCTTTAATAATTTTAATTGAAGAAAAGAAAGTGCTACTAAAATCATCCCGAAAGTAATCCCTTCTGCACAGGCATAACCAAAACGCGAAGAACCCCGCATTGCCGCTAAAATTCTTAAAACCGGAACCGAAGTATGCCCCGCCATCTCTCCTCCCACTAAACTGATAATTAAAACAAATGCTTGCATAGTACCTAAAATAGTTAAAATTGCTACTAGACCAATTACTGGCATCATCAAAGGTAAGGTGATACGGCGGAATACCGACCAGGCATTTGCTCCATCTACATAAGCTGCCTCATACAATTCTTTCGGTATAATCTTAAGTCCGGCAAGAAAAATAAGAAAAGCAAAACCAAAACCCTTCCAAGAATGTATAAACGCAACGGTAGTAAGTGCGATTTTAGGCTCATAAAGCCAACGATGTACTAATTGAGGAAATCCGAAAGTAATCAGCATTCGATTTATGAGATTAGCTCCTTCTACATCATTAATAATAAATTTCCAAGCCAAACCTACAACTATCTCTGACAATATTGGCGGAATAAAGAAAATTGTGCGATACCAATCTTTTAGCTTCATCTGACGATTACAGGCCAAGGCCAACAGAAAAGCCAAAGTATTTTGAAAAGTCAAAGCAATCAAAGTAATATAAATCGCATTACGCATTGCTTGCCACCAACTTTTATCTAAAATAAAAATCTCTTTAAAATTTTCTAAACCAACGAAGATTTTAGCAGGCGAAATACCGTCCCAATCAAACATCCCAAGTTGAAAAACCCATAAAAAGGGAATGATGTAAAAAATAGTAAATATTACTAATGCTGGGAGTACAAAAACATAATTTCCTAAATTATCTTTTATTTTCATCTACTTTATTCTTTTCTTCTTTCTTCTCTTCTTCTTTCTACCTCAACCGGTATTTGTAACTTTCTTCTTTCTTCTCTTCTTCTTTCTACCTCAAGGCGAATATCATATGCCTTTGCTTCGGTAATCTCAAAGGTCAGAATAATAAAAATCGCAATTAAAGAAGTAACGATCGGAATCCCAATATCAAAAATTCGCATATTTAATAAAGTCTGGGGAGTTTGCTTGGCGCCTAAGGCAATATTAAAACCACTTACATTAAGAAGAATGCCAGAGATAAGCGAGGAGATTGCCAGGCCTAATTTTACCATCCACCAATAAATCGCCCCAAACATACCTTCACGTCGGGTACCGGTTTCTAATTCATCCGAGTCACAGACATCGGCTACCATTGAGCTTACTAAGGTAAAAAGAGAGCCCAAACCAAAGGCAATAAAAGGAGCAGCGATTAAAAGTAAATAAGGATGATGGGGATTATAGCCAATCCATTTTAAAGCATATCCGATAATAGAAAGAGAAATAGTAATTAAAAAAGCATTGCGCTTACCGATTTTTGTCGAAATCCATGTCGAGATAAAAATGACACAGAAAGTGCAAATCGAACTAAGTGTGCCAAACCAACCCAATAATGTCCCGCCCTTTGCATAATCTCCCCCAAAAACGTAAAAGAAAATAACATAGGCAGTAAAAGCAGAAGCAAGCATAAAACCATTAAAAATTAAGAACGTTACTGCACAAAGTTTAACAAAAGGACGATTTTTAAAAGCAATTTTAAAACCACCAAAGAAATTTTTTGTCACATTCCAAAGTCCTTTTCCTCTTTGCGGTTTGGGAATATCGGCAAAACGTTCTTTAATAAAAATTGCCGGAAGTATTCCGCCAAATACAATAAAAGCGCCTAAAATTATAGAAAGGACTCTTGCACCGTGCACAATATCGGTAAATAAATTCTTATTACTCATAATCTTAAAAAACCAAGGAGAAATTACCCAAGCAATTTGACCCACAAAATTACTTACTCCCTGTAGGCGCGTGCGCTCATGGTAATCCGGGGTCATCTCATAACCTAAAGCAATCCAAGGAATAGAAAAACAGGTAAAGCCTAAAAAATAAAGGCTCTGAAAAATAGCAAAATACCAAAAATAGAAAAGTTCACTGTGACCTTTATATAACTGAAACATTAAAGCATAAAAGATTCCGCCAGTAATTGCGCCAAAAAAGATCACTGGTCGACGTCTACCCCAGCGCGTGCGGATATTATCCGAGATATAACCGGTAATCGGATCAGAAATAGCATCAACAATCCGAGGTAAAGCTCCTACTAGACCCACCAAAGCTGGATTAACTCCTAATCCTAAGTTTAATACAATCACCATTGCCCCAATTGCCGCTGCCTGGATACTATTAACTAATCCACCAATACTATATATTGCTTTTTGAAAAATAGGAATGCGGTCTTGGGGCGCAGTAATATGATGTTTTGGTTGGCTTGCGGTTTGTTCCATAATTACTCCTTTTTAATTAACAATTTTAATTTGCGGGCTAACTCTCTTTCTTTTACCATTTGAGTTTCAGTAGCTACTTGTTCCGGAGTCTTTTCACCTAAAATAATTGATTGTATTCCTTTATCTAAAGTCTCAATTACTAAAGAAAACTCAGCAATGTCCCAAGCATTAGGATGGGTAGCATAATTTAACCCTTGGGCAAATTCTGGATTAATTTCTAAATTATAAAAGACACTCTTTTTATTAGCGGGTAAGTTATTAGTAGCAGAAGATAAATAATTCTGCTGTTCTTCATCACTTAACCAACGCAAGAATTTTACTGCTTCTTCTTTAAATTTTGAGCGGGCATTGACCATAAAAGAAGACCCTGCGCCACCCCAAACCGCCATAGGATACGCTTTAGATACTTTGGGAGGTAAAAATACTCCGTAATTTAAATTAGGATTCATTCCTTTATATACATTTACACACCAGGAACCATTAAAAGCAAATACTGCTTTGCCACTGGCAAAAATCTGTTCAGCAGTTTTATTAACCATCGTTACTATCCCATCTGCTAAAATTCCCGCATCACGCATCTCTTTAAAAAGAGATAAAACCTTTATCCAATCTGGATCAGTATAAGGCACTTCTCCCCGAATAGTTGCAAAAACCTTATCTTTACCCATAATATTAATGGCGTAATTGTTAGCAAAACAATCAATTAACCATAACTCTCCCCATCCAGAAACTAAACCCTGAAGTTTAAATTGTTTTCTTTTTAAATTGTTAAAATTAGAAATTTTTTTACCAATTTCTAAAAATTCACCAAAGTCTTTAGGCGGATTTTCCGGGTCAAGCCCTAATTCTTTAAATAAATCTTTATTATAAATCATCTGAATGGTAGTTAAATCAATAGGTACGCCATAAATTCCCGGCTTTACTCCATAATTATTGGTGGGGCTAAATTCATTTACCGCTAAGGCCTCAGGAAAAAACCAGTTACGCCACTGTCTAGAATTAGCCTCCATATATTGACTAAGATCTAAAATATATCCTGCTTTTATAAACGAAGCAAAATCCTTTTTTTCGCCTAATATACCAAAAATATCCGGCAGATTTCCTCCTTGGGCAGCTGCGCGCACTTTTTGGGCATAAACTTCGGAAGGAGCATAGAGTTCAAAATTTACTTTTATGCCGGTTAAATTAAAGTATCTTTTTGCTAACTCCAGAAAAGCGCTTTGGCGATCTGTCATCCAATGCCAAACTGTAAGGGTAATTATCTGCGATTTAGGGGCAGGCTGAAATGTACAGCTTATAAGATTAAAAAGGCAAAAGAGAAAGAAAAGAATGATAATATAAAATTTTAAAAAGTATTTAAATTTCATTAATAAATAATAATATAAATATTAACTTTTCCTATATTTTAGACGCAAATTAATAAAATTTATTTCCTCCCCTCAGCAAGAGAATAAAGTTTAACATAATTTTAAGAAGGGGTCAAGTTTTTTACAGATTATGCCCGCAAAAGGCGCGCTAAGCTCATTAGGTCTGCTCTTTCTAAATTTACGCCAAAACGGTACTGCTGGGGCGCAACTTCCTTGACCCAAACTACTTCTCCCCGCGTATAAATCGGCTCGGTCTTTTCATGCACCTTAATCCATATCTCAAGTGATGTCTGAGGTTTTAATTCTTCATCACTCACCAGCCCAATACCTTTGGCACTTATATCCTGAGTTTGGGCTTCTGCTTCTTTACCACTGCGTGGGTCTAAAAGGTGCGCAGGAAAACGTGCGGGAAAGCGGGCAAAGATTCTTCTATCTTCCATAGTTTCACCTCCTTTCTCTTTATCCGGCCACCATTGTTTACTAAGTTCTTTGAGGAAATTTTTTCGGATAAATTGATAGATTTTTTCTTTATCTTTATCGGGAATCTTATTAAAATAAAGCCCATAAACATAATAGCCATCTACGGTCTTATGCCAGACAACCCAAGATTCTACATCTAAGATAAAATCATCTGAAAGTAAAATCTTTAATTGGAAAAATGTATCCGGCGGTAATTTAAATGAAAAAGATATTTTTGCTCCTTTAAAACTAAGGTCATGAATCTGACATAAACTAAAAGCTTCAGCTCCAGAAAGTTTTATCTTTGCAGGATAATTTATCTGCCATCTAACATATCTTCTTCTTTCAGGCATTGTATCCCCTCCTCTTTTTATTAGGGGTGATTATCTGCTAATAAATCTCTATCAATGTCTTCCTTCATAAATCTTAATGCAATGTGTAGATGAACTTTTAATTGCTGAAGAAGCTCTCTTGCTTCCTTTAATCTACCCAACGCGTAATTAAAAGCAGATAATCTTGCCAGCTGGATAAAATCTGGCCAAAGATAAAAAGATATTTTAAAGAGTAAATCTGCCTCTTCTTTTCTGCCTTTGCGTAAAAAAGATTCTGCCTGGTAAGAGATTACTTTAGAAAAATTCTGTAATCTTCTTGGTTGGTTAAAATCCTCTGCCAAAACTTCTTCCTTTTCAATGGCTGATAAAAAATATTGAACTACACCTCTTAATAAATATTGTTGATAAGAGCCAAATTTAGTCGACTTAAAATTTAAGGCAAGACTTTCTACAAAATAATAAGCAGCAAAAGCGATTATCTTAGGATCACGCACAAGAGTCTCTTTTTTTATAAACTTCTGAGATAAACTTTTTAAATATACTTCTAAATTATTTGAACTAAGATTGTTCAATTGTGCTTTAAATTCTTCATAAGTAGGAACTTTAAACGGCAAATGCAAACTATAGGTAATTCGGCTATTTATATTCTTCATAATTATTTCTATGGGTGGTGCAAAGATATAGTTAGGGCTAAAAAATTCTTCCCTTATATCTTTATATATCTTTTTTATTTTCTTTTGGCATCTAAATGCAGTTTCTTCTTTACCTAATCTCTTTGCTAAGCGCTCTGCCTTCCCCCAGAAATAAATCCTTAAAGGCATCATCCTACTTGCCTTTAAAATTATCGCTAATGCCTTTCTATATTCTCCTTTACCCTCATAGGCAAAACTTAAATTATTCCAAAACAATTGGGCTAAGAATTTATAATTAGATAAAAGATAAAGTGGTCTTTTTTGTCTAATTAATTCATCCGCCGTTTTTAAATAGTCTTCTGCTTTTTTAAGTTCGTCTAAATTGACTAAATCTGGATATTTAGTAATATGGTCCGCCAAAACAAAATAAGCAAATATATCTTGGGGATAAAATTTAATTAAATCTTCTAATATCGCTTCAGCCTCAAAAAATAATTTTTGGCACATCTGGCAATCATAATAAGGACTTAAGGGCTGATAATATTTCTCAAGTTTCAAGGCCAAAAATTCAAAACGAAACATAAAAATAGTCTGGGAAGTAAAAAAGTCCGCAAAATTTATTTTGGCTTTTTCCAGCTCAGTTGAAAATAAATTTTCTAATTCTTCGATCTTTATCTTACCCATATTTGCTTGATTTATATAAAATCTTAATTTACTACAAAGGTCTTGTATTTCTTGAGATGGAGAGCGTTTATTTAAAGCTAACTCTTTCAAATAGCGCTCGGCAAATTTAAGATAAACTTTACCAAATAATATTTTTAACCTTTGTATCTGCTCCCAGGATAATTCTTGCCTATCTAAAAGTCTTAATATCCGCACAAAGTTCTTTCTCTCAGTAAACATTTGTTTATTTAACCATAAAAGATAAACACTCTTTCTTAAATATATTAAGGCCTTTTTACCATCTTCTTTAAAAAGATACCTCAGACCCGCAATTAAATAAGCATGGGCATAACGGGGTTGGTTGGGAGCAAGTTTAATTACTTCTTCATATGCCAAACAGGCAGAAAGTATATACCGCATACCTTCATAAGTCTTACCCAATTTATACCAGACTTCCGCAGATTTTGGATGTTCTTTAAGAAACTCCTGAAGCATCTTAAGGCGTTTACTAAACCTATTTTCAGAATTTATCTCTTGAAGAAAATTATAAATTTCATCTTGAGTTTCTCCTGGTTGTTCTGGTGTTATCCCCTTTCTATTTGAATAATTATTAAAAGCAACTGGACCAAAGGTTTCTCTGATTACTGCTCTGTCATCCTCATTCTCAATAAATAACTCCATTCGGGATAACGCAATCACGAATGATGCTGGACCAGTTGCCCAAAGATGCTTTAAGATTTCTTGAATATAGG
>Ga0123519_10008159_pt1 | contig 16022 bp, 13 predicted proteins | sample YelNatPaOPRAMG02_FD_87396 | JGI IMG/M metagenome (GOLD analysis project Ga0123519, IMG submission 87396) | Hot spring microbial communities from Yellowstone National Park - Yellowstone National Park OP-RAMG-02 (version 2) | ecosystem: Environmental > Aquatic > Thermal springs > Hot (42-90C) ...
TCATAACATATCTCGGATCTATACTCTCGAACACGGGCTTCAGCAGCCTAACCGCTAGCACACTCACAACCGTGAACTGTGCAAGTATTATGCCAGGAAGCTCGAAGACGAATTTGATAACCGAGTTGTTTATGAAGACGCCTAGAGGTGTGTTTGTAAAGAAGATTAGCAACGCTGTACCTAATGCTACAGGTGGGAGCGCTATTGGAATATCGATGAACGTGTCGACTATACTCTTACCTGGAAAATTAGCTTGGGCTAGAGCATAGGCTGCTGGGATCGCTAGAGCTAGGGCTCCTGCTGTCGAGATGGTTGCTGTAAATAGGGTAAGGGAGATGGCAAATATTATCTCATCAGATAATATTGCTGAAGCTAAGGCTGAAGGGCTAGTGAAGAGGCTGGATGAAGCTATAATCGTCACTATGAAAAGCGAAAGAAAGATTAGACAACTGAAGGCTATAACCCTTAGCGGTTTCAATCCCTTGGCACCCTAACTAGGTTAGATCCTCGATGGCAGCATTTGGGGCGTGCTGCCTAGCCTCCTGCTCACTGGCGTAGTATCCATATTTCGCCCAGATCTCCGCAACATCTTCAGACGCTAGGAAATCAAGGAACTTTCCAGCTAACGCTTTATCTTCGGCGAACACTGATACAGCACCAGCAATATACCCTATCTTAGGCACCTTAGATGGCTCGACCCATATCCTCTCAGCTTTATCCGGATACCAGTCTTCAAATACGTGCCAGCCTATGATCACATCTACCGCGCCCGTGGGTATTAGGGCTGCTGTAGCCTCGCAGCTCTGCGCGTTAACTACGATGTTGCTTTTTACACTTTCCCATAAACCATTCTTCTCAAGCAGCTCCTTTGCGTAAAGCCCTACACATACAGAGGAAGGATCAGCGATGCCTACTCGCAACCCAGGCCTAGTAAGATCCTCAAGAGATCTAATATTGTGTGGGTTACCCTTCTGAACAATTATCGCCGGAACAAGGTACGTAAGCTTCTTCACTGAACTTATATCTATGATATTGGATTTAGCGGCTTCAAGCAGATACTCTGGTGAGCCAGGTATGTAAAGGTCTCCTGTTTTCGCTATTTTCATAGCGGAGAGCACGCTACCTGAGCCACCGAGCCGAAGCTCGACCTTAACCCCATATTTGTTCTTAAAAAGCTCCGCTGCTTCACTGTAAACCGGAGCAGCTGCAGCACCAGCGAAGACAGTTATGCTCTTCGATGGTGATGCTGGTGTAAGGTATAGTGGTGTTGTTACTAAAGCGCCTATGATCACACCCGCCAACAGTACTATTACTGTTCTTGGACGCATACATCTGCCACCATCATTATCATATTTCCTATTTACTTTAAACATTACCGTAAGCTGGTCGGCTTACAATGATAGCCTTGTAGACTACATTAGGTAAAGGTGTTGAGAGGAAAAATGTCAGCCTTCTGCTGCGATCAATGTTACGGATGAGCGTAAGTCCTTCAGTTTACGGATCTTTGATGTTATGATCTCTTTCACTTCTTCAAGTGACTTGGCTTCAACCTTAACGATGAAGTCATATATACCATAGACTGATGTGGCTTCAACCACACCCTTAATCTTCTTAAGTTCCTCTAAAAATTCTTCCTCCACCTCGGGTTCTGTGTTTATTAGCACATATGCTTTGGGCATATCTACTATCTGGGTTGTGGGGTAAGATAAATCTACCTTTCTAGATTTCTACTAGGGAACCTATTTGCTTCTCCTTTGCCTTCTCGTACGCTAGCTTGGCTGCTGCAGCATCCGCTATACCTACACCAACACTCTTCCATAAAGTAACTTCTTCCTCACTCTCCCTACCCCTTATTCGATTTGACACTAGATCTTTAAGCTCACACCATATATGATCCGCAGTTATAGCACCTTCTTTCATAGGTATCAGAATATCCCCTGACTCTGCTAAAACGCCTTCTTTAGTATCAACTACAACTTTAGATCGCTTTACTGTTGCGGTATCGAGCTCTCTACCTTCAGCCCCAACCCAGCCTATAGAAGCTACGAACGTCCCTTCTGCTAACAATTCTCCTTTAAAGACGGGCTGCTTGGATGTGGTTGCTACAATAAGTATATCTGATTTAGATGCGACATCATTAGCAGACTCACCTATCCGCGCCTCTAAACCCCACTCTTCCGCAACCTTTCCTGCAAATCTTCTGCTCTTCTCAGGTGAGATATCATAGATGTAGACTATTTTAGCGTCCCTCATCTCAAGTATCGCCTTGAGCTGATATTCTGCCTGAACCCCTGCGCCTATAACACCGATCGACTCTATACTCCTTTTGGATAAATGGTCAGTGGCTAAAGCGGTCATCGCTGCTGTCCGCATAGCTGTTATGTGCTTACCATCCATCACCGCTTGAGGTGCACCTGTTTGAGGGTCAATAAGGCATAGAATCGAGGATATAGTCTGTAAGCCTCTTCTTATATTCTCAGGGTAGAAGCCCACAACCTTTAGGGATAGGCTCTTTAACCTCTGAAGATAGGCTGGCATAAAGAGCATTGAACCGTTATACTCGGGCACTTCAAGTATCGTTCTGTTAGGGCTCCTCGCACCGAGCTCAGCCAGCTCAAGAAAAGCCTCTTCTACAACTTTAATCACATCCTTCATCGTAAGTATCTGTTTAAGATCTGCATCCGAGAGGAGAAGCATCCCCTTTAACCCTACCGTAACTACACATTTAAAGAGCTGCCTTCTCTTTACATTACTGTTGGCTTCGTTAACCTTCTACGGTGGGGTGGGCGAAATAGGAGGTAACTGCATTCTAGTAGAAGATCGAGGCACCAGAGTAGTCTTGGACTTCGGTGTGCCCTTCTCGTCAAGAAGCAGATACTACTCTCCACCTTACCTGAGCCCAAGAAGCATAAACGCTCTACTCAAACTAGGCATCCTACCTAAGATAAGTGGTGCATATGACTCAGATAAGAATGAGAAGCCTTTGGATGCTGTGGTGATATCCCACGCACACATGGATCACGTTGGGTACATCGGCTTCCTAAGAAACGACATACCGATCTTCTGTGGAGAAGCAGCGGCTAAGATACTCAACTACCTTTCTGAAGTCAAACAACCGACTGTAGAATTTAATATCGAGGGGAAGAAGATAAACACCTTCAGAACAGGGCAGAAGATCAAAGTAGGCTCAGTAACCATAGAACCGATACACGTAGACCATTCTATACCAGGTGCATACGGCATCCTACTCCACACCTCAGAAGGTTCAGTAGCGTACACAGGTGATCTTAGGAGGCACGGTCCACTCTGGCGTATGACCGATGGATTCATCGAAAAAGCAGCTAGATGCAAACCTGTTGCTCTAATCTGCGAAGCGACAAATATGATCGGAGCAACGGTCTCATCTGAAGAAGAAGTCTCGAATAAACTCAATAAGTTAGTGGCAGAGAGCACAGGTTTAGTTATCGCAGACTTCTCCAAAACCGATGTAGATAGGTTACGCTCCTTTTATGCTGTTGCAGAGAGCAGCGGTAGAACTCTAGCCGTCACTTCTAGGCAAGCTCGGCTTCTTTGGCATCTACAATCAGATCCTAAGATCAATCTACCAAGTCTAGGTAGGTTGGTCGTCTATAGGAAGCAGAAGAAGAGGTATGAGCGTTGGGAGCAAGAAGTCTTGAACTCGATGAACGTTGTGGATGCGGATAGTGTAGCTAAGAAGCAGAGTGAGCTCATATTAGTGTCTTCCTACTACGATCTCGAGGAATTCATTGAAGTTGAACCCAAGTCTGGAAGCTGCTTTATTCTTTCAGCTTCAGAACCCTTTAACGAAGAAATGGATCTTGACTTCGAGCGGCTTAGTAATTGGTTAAACCACTTCGGTTTACCGGAGTATCATATACACGTGTCGGGCCACATTATGCCGACCCAGCTAAGGTATCTTGTTCAAAGAGTAGGTTGCGACAAAGTATACCCAATCCACACAGAATACTCTAATTTATTCTCAAAGTATGTATCTGATATATGCAAACAGATCACTCAACCAGCAAAAGGTGCACCTTACACCATCTAACAGATACTGTTCAAAGCATGTTATCAAGCGTCTATGCGGTATCTGAGCAATTAGGGAATAAGCTAAAATATAACCACGACACTATAAAATACGAGAGAATTGAGTACCACCGACACCATAAAATTATTCAAGAATGTGGTTGATAATCCATTCGCGCGGTGGACTCTAAGACGCATTTCAGGCCACTGCAACACTTGCAACGAAAACAGGCTTGAAGTTGCTTTACAACTCTACATAGGCGTTAGGAATGATGCTTGCCTAAAGTGTAGAGCGGCAAAATCGATAGTCGAGAGAGTTGTGAAGAGTGGGGCAAGCGCATTTGGAGCGAGCGAGGAGCAGATAAAGACCAAGTTTAAGGACCCTTACTGGCGTAGGGGCTTAGTTAATGTGATAAGGGGCATCAGCTTCTTTGGTGTTCATAAACCGTTCATACCTGGGGCACCTTTTCAGATAGTCTGGAATATAACGAGGCTTTGTAACCTTAGGTGTAAACACTGCTACGAAAACGCTGGTAGGCAAGCTCCTGACGAACTCAACACAGATGAAGCGATCTTAGGTATTGATCGGCTCAGTAAGGCTGGTGTGGTGAGTATAGCGTTTTCAGGCGGAGAACCAACAATTAGACCAGATATTCTTAAACTCATTAAACACGCCTCGGATAAAGGGATATATGTTGCTATGGCGACCAACGCCCTTGTCTTCGCTTCACGTGACCGTGTTAGGGAATTTAAGGAGGCTGGTCTTAACTTCTTACAGATAAGCTTAGATGGTCTAAACCCCACTACTCACGATGAGTTTAGAGGTGTACCTGGAGCTTTTGAAAAGACGATTCAGGGGATAAAGAATTGTGTCGCAGAAGGTTTGTTCACCGAGGTCGCTTGCGTGGGCACACACTACAACTACAAGGAGATCCCAGCATTAGTTGATTTCTGCGATGAGTTGGGTGTGGATTGGTTTATGCTCTACAACTTCATACCCACAGGTAGAGGTAGAGATATAGTCGCCGCTGACCTAACTCCTGATGAGCGTGAGCAGCTCTTACGAGCACTTTGGCTGAAAAGGAAGACAACGAAGAAGCTTGAGATTCTATCTACTGCGCCTCAGTACGCTAGAGTAGCGAAGGAAGTTGAGGCTGAGTTAGCTAAAGCATTCGAGGGGTCTAATGGCACCGCTCCGCTCGAGTGCGACGGTTTAGTCATACCAACCCACTTCTATAACCCCAAGCTTCAAGGTGAGCTCACGAAGCTCGCTGACTTTATTGGCGGGTGTGGAGCTGGCAGATTCTACGTTTCCATAGAGCCAAATGGTGACATATACCCTTGCGTCTTTTTCCCGCATGTAGATGAGGTGAAGATAGGCAACCTAATTTGCGACGACTTCGAGGAGCTGTGGGTAAAATCTGATCTACTGCGTAAGACGAGGGAGAAGGATCTTGTAGGCGGCGAATGCAAAGGCTGCGAATACCTTTATGTTTGTGGGGGCTGCCGAGCAAGAGCATACAACTATTTTGGTGATATTTTGGCACCAGACCCGGGTTGCAAGTTAAATATGACGTACTGGGAGAGCGTAGCTAGGACGGTGAAGGTTAAGGAGGTGTAGAATCTGCCCATCATAACCATCTACATAAGGCAGGGTAGGAGTGAGGAGCAGAAGGCGCAGCTCGTCAAAGAGATAACCGAAGTAACCTGCAGGATCCTAAATACGCAGAAAGAGAAGGTTGTAGTAGCGATCGTAGAGCTGCCGGACACTAACCTTGCTAGGGCTGGTGTTCTGGTCTCTAGGGAGAAGCCGTAAAAAGGCAAGTTAGAAGTTACTATTCGCATCATCCGAAGTAAGGTTGGTGCGCTAAAATCGCTTCAAACGGATCATGCGATATTAGGTCCAGCCTCTTGTCATAAGTCAGAGCCTCTCTTCTAAATAGCCTCTTCAGACCTGATTATTATGCTCGGGGGCTACTCCAAGCTCGTATAGGTGGCTTGATTCAAGAAGCGGTTAGGATCGTAACAGGTAAAGAGGAAGCCTGCAAAGTCTATTTAGATGCGTTAGAGTCGCTGAGAGATGCCTAAAAGAAAGTCTTTTTAGCACCCTATCTGCAGTATGTGGAAGGTGTGTTAGATGGTCTTTGTTGCTAAATCGGCTTCCGCTGCTGAGTGGCGTGTTGTAGCTAAGGCTGTATCCACACTTGTGGAGGAGGCTACGTTCGAGGCTTCGGCTGAGGGGATTTCGTTTAGGGCGATGGATCCCAGCCACGTCGCTTTGATCGACCTCTTCTGGCCTAACTCAGCCTTCGAAAAGTATGAGTGCGATAAGCAGTTCAGGTTCACGGTTAGGGTTGCTGACTTCGCCAAGCTCCTCAGTCGAGCTGATGTTAAGGATAGCGTTGAAGTCTCCTCTAAAGATGAAGGTAAGCTTACTATCAAGTTCTCCAACTCCTACACCAGAGAGTTCAGCATAAACCTCCTTGAGTCGCCTGCTCAGCCCACCCCGTTACCGAAGATAACCTTCAACGCCAAGATCCTACTGACAGGAGCGACCCTCCAGCAGATTCTCAGCGACATCTCAACCATCTCAGACCACATTAGTATAGAGGCGAGTAAGGAGCGGATAACCTTCGCTGGGAAAAGCGAGCAAGGCACAGCCTCAGCCACCTTAGATCGAAAGAGCCCTGAGATCCTTGAATTGACCCTAAACCAAAGTGAGCCAGCGAAAGCAACCTTCAGCATAGAGTACCTCCTTAACATAACGAAGGCAGCAGGCTCACAGCAGCAGCCTGTCACACTGGAGTATTCATCCAAGATGCCCCTCAGACTAGAGTTCAAATTAGGAGACCAAGGTGGGAAGATCGGATTCTACCTAGCGCCTAGAGTGGAAGAGAAGTAGTGCTGTATTCAGCCTACTCTTCGCATCTTCTTTCCTAGATGGATAGCTTCGCCTACTGCATCTAGTGCTGCTTCCTTTAAAGCTTCTGATAGTGTTGGGTGCGGATGGATAGTCTTCGCTAGATCTGAAACGGTCGCTCCCATCCTCATAGCCAGGGTGGCTTCAGGTATGAGATCTGAAGCTCTTGGACCGATTATGTGCACACCTATAATCTTCTTGCTACTCTTTTCTACCAGAACCTTTATCGTGCCTTCTGTTTCACCTAGGGTTAAGGCTCTACCACTAGCGGTAAACGGGAATCTACCTGTAACGAAATCGATCTTCTGCTCACGAGCTTGCTGTGTAGTCAAACCAACAGCAGCAACTTCAGGAATCGTGTATATGCATCTCGGTACTACTCTTGAATCATAGATTGAGTTCAAACCCATCGCGTTTTCAGCGGCGACTATCCCTTGCTCAGAGGCGATGTGTGCTAAACTTACCGTCACAACATCTCCAACAGCATACACCCCCTTGACACTCGTCTCCATCCTTTCATTCACGGATATGCCCTTCTTGGTGTATGTTACACCAACCTCCTCCAGACCTAGATCGTTTAGGTTAGGCACGTGCCCAGCTGCTAGAAGCACCTTCTCAACCGATATCTTCGACTCGGTGCCATCTGTGTTGATGCAAACCTCTACGTAGCCCTCTTTGCGTTTAACTTCCTTAACCAAGCTCTTGGTGTGGATTGCAACATCGTTGGATGAGAGGATCTTGCCTAATCTAACACCTATCTCCTCGTCTTCTAACGGTATGATTGTAGGCATCATTTCGACTAGCGTAACCTTAGAGCCTAGGTTCGAGTAGATCGTTGCAAACTCAACTCCCTCTGGGCCTGCTCCTATAATAAGAAGTGATTCAGGCGCCCTATTAGGTGAAAGGGCTTCGTGCTCATTGGTCATTACATCAACTTCACTTAAGCCAGGTATAGGGAGTAGCCGATTTTTAGAGCCTGTTGCCAATATGATTGCCCTGCCCTCTAATTTCAACTTAGAGCCATCAGGTCGGCTCACCGAAACCTTATTTGGGCTGCTGAGTCTTCCTCTACCCTGGATCAAAGAAACGCCGTATGAATCTAAGAGATATTTTATGCCCTCTCTCAGACGTGAAATTATTTCATCTTTACGCTTAACTATCGCCTTTAGGCTGTAGTCAATTGAGCCCAAGATGACTCCGAAGTCCTTGGACCTTCGAGATTCAACCAAGCACTCCACGCTTCTAAGGAGAGCTTTTGTAGGTATGCAACCCCAGTTAGTGCAGGTGCCTCCTAGGTTAGCAGATTCTACGAGCGCAACCTTTCCACCTAGCTGTGCCGCTCTTATAGCTGCAACGTACCCTCCTGGGCCACCCCCGATTACTACAACGTCGTAGCTAGAGTCAGACATATATCAGAGCATCCTCGATGTGCTATTTTTGATTTTCTAGGTGGGTATCTTACTACCTTCACGCATAAGAAAACCTTGAGGTACCTCGGGGAACTTTGATTTAAGCTCCTCTTCAGCAACTCTAGTCGCTTCATCTATAATCTGCTCAGCGTCTGCGCTAGCTGCTTTGACATCGAGTCGGAAACCTTCGTTTGCAGATGCGTCTACAAGTATACCGTTGAGTAGGGTTGAGATTTCAGTGAAGCCTTCTTCAGCCTGCGGCATAACATCCTTAATTATGTCTTGGACACTCTTAACTGCTGCCGCTGCTGGAGCTAGAGTTGCAGCGACATCACCCACATCTGTAATTGTATTGATTCTTATACAGATTCTTTCTAAAGCAAGTTTAGCAAAGATCACCTGTTTTACAAGATTCCTTATTTGTGTGAGCTCATTAGCATAGATGCTTGCCTTTCTTTTATTACCTAATTTCACGCACCTTGTAACCTCACTAAATATATGTTTATCACGCTCCTTCAGACGGAGAAGTAGATTATCTAGAGACAATACTTGGGTTTGGATAGATCTAACCGCTTCCTCCAACTTCTTCTTACTTAAGGTCGGGTTACGCAAACGCTTGACAATCTTTCTACCAAATGTAAACTTAGATGGTCTATCCCATTTAGAGGTAAAGTGTGACATAGCGTGAGCTAGTTACCCTCTAATCTGCTCTATAACCTCAAGTTCAAAAGCATCGACAATCTGCTTAAATTCTATGGACATCAACTGCTGCAAATTTGTCCAAATGGTCGATAAATCTTCACATACTCTATCTTTGCCAAACTCCCCCTAAATGCCTCAAGGTGAACGGATTGGTAGACATAATAGTGGTAACAACACTAGTTGTCCTAGCAGCGGTCGCATCAATCGTGCTAACAAGCTCCTACAAAAAACTTTGGCGAAGTTCGTTAAAGAACGGTAGCACACTTAGCGTTGCTGTACCAACTAACTTGGCCCCCTCTGTAGATAACCCAAATAATGTGCTTGGCGTGGTCGATGCGGTTCAAGTTCCTACCCCACCTATGGAAGAGAACCAAGTGAAGCAGGAAGAGCCAAGCAGCAAGCCCACCGAGGCACCTCAAAAACAAGAAGAACCAATTGAACCCCCCGCAAACCTAGAGCAACCAGCGCCAATAGCATCTGTGGAAGTGGAGCAACAGATTAAACCACTAGAAGAGCCTAAGGAAGTAACACCGCAGATAGCCAGCAGAGCTACTCGAAGAAAGAGAAGTGCAGCACGAACACGAGCTACTGGAAGAACCAGAAAGAAGGCGCTCCCTGAGACGCAGCAAACTACTGAGTCGCAGCCGTCTAGCTAAGTTAAAGGTCTCACACGGACAACGTCTTCATTGGCTAGGTAGCGTGGAAGGTTACCTGAGAGCACAGCTGACAGGTTCTCGGCTGCGAGCTCAGCCATCCTATTTCTTGTTTCTACAGTCGCGCTTCCTATATGCGGGGTCAGAACAAGATTATCCAGTTTAAGTAAGGGGCTGTTTTCAGGCAAGGGTTCATTTTCATAGACGTCCAGCGCAGCTCCCTTTATCCAACCTTCTTTGAGCGCTTTGATTAGTGCCTTTTCATCTACGATGGCTCCTCTCGAAGTGTTGATCAAATGGGCGGTAGGCTTCATTAGACGCAGCCTTTCTTCGTTAATAAAACCCTTTGTCTGCTCCGTGAGAGGTAGGTGGATGGTGATGTAGTCGGACGCTGAGAGTAGCTCTTCAAGTGTGACATATCTTGCGTTAACCGCCTTCTCCTTATCCTCAGAAATCCTATGTCGTTGATAGTAGAGGATCTGCATATCGAAGCCTCCAGCCCTCTTTGCAACAGCATACCCTATCCTACCCATACCGATTATGCCAAGCGTCTTTCCGTATACATCTGAACCAAGGAGAAGATTAGGCGCCCAAGCCGCCTTCCACGCCCCTCCTCGAACAAACCTATCTGCCTCAGAAATTCTCCTAGCAGAGGCTAGCAGCAGCGCCCACGTTAGGTCTGCGGTGGCATCAGTAAGCACATCCGGTGTGTAGGTCACATAAATGCCACGCTTTGTAGCAGCAGTTAAATCAACATGATCTAACCCCGCGCTCATAGAACTTAAGACCTTCAAACGTTCAGCCATCCCTATCAGCTGAGTGTCAAATCTATCTGTTAGCATGCATAGCACACCATCAGCGCTGCGTATATTTGATTCAAGCCACTCTCTAGACGGAGGGTAATTACTATCGTAAAGCACAACCTCAAAACCGCGTAGTCTCTGAAGTGCAGATTCCGGTATGCGTCTAGTAACAATAACCCTCTTCTTATCCAACGTGTGCACCACAATGATATCTATCACGCCATAGGAAAACTTTTAACATAATCAATTTCATACCATCTTGGAAATGTATTCTGAACACAGCAGACGTGCAGGAAGATGGATAACCCTCATCGCCTTACTGCTTGTGCTTCTAATAATCTTTGCCAGCATCGGAGGGCAGCTTCTATGGTTCTGGCTCAATATAGCAGAATTCGGCGAACTCTTCCTTAAACCCATATACTTTGAAGTGTATGCCGGAATCCTATTAGCTGGTATAGCACTCTTTAGATTAGATTTTAAGAATAGAAGATCCATCATATGGTGGCTCATACCCCTCATTTTGAGGATCATCAGAGAAAGAGGTTATCTCGAGGCGGTGCCAAGGAGATACTTCGACTTCAAGGGTTTTAGGCTCTCTCCAATTAAGTTTCTTATGTGGCAGATAACAAAGGTGCTTCTTGGTATCGTCTTCTTTAGGAACCTTTTTTTCGGGATGGCTATATCCGCACCCGCAGAACTGTTAGGCATTAATTTATCAGATTTAACTAGGCTGCTTACCCTACCTTTTGTAACGCCCCCACTTAACGACTTAAGCTATGCTTCGAAGATAGTGATACCGCTTATGCCTCTTCTCACACTATTTGTAACTCCTATTTTGAGCGCATTAGGGGTTAGGCTTATTCTTTTAGTTGGACTCACGCAGATCATCAAAGTCGCCACACCTTCAAGTGAAGAGATCGCGACGGGCAGCATCCGCTTAGGCTGGAGACTAGCAACAATAGAAGGATTGGTAGCGTTGGCTCTATTCTGGGCTCTTGTAAACGCCTTCTTCCCCTCCAACATAGACTACAATACACGCTACTACATAGGTGGGCTCGCAGCTGGCACCATACTCTTCCTCATCCTAATGCTGCTGGATAGAAAAGGGAGAACCATATACTCAACAAGAACACTAGCAGTAAGACTTACACCCATCCTTATACTCCTACTTGCAGTCGGCTCACTAATGGCAATAAACAACAGCATAGCAGATGCAAGAAAAGTGGAATGGCTGGGTCCATATGTTACACAGCAGATATCAGTAAACCGCCACTTAGCGCAGCTCGACGAAGTAAAAGAATATAGATACAACTTCAGCGTGCCTAACATAGCAGCATCAGACATCCCGAACCTAGTTGAGGGAAACAGAGATCTTCTTAGCAGAGTAAGACTATGGGATCCTCAAGCAGCCTTTGCTAAACTCAAACCAGACATAGGGCTCATCCCGTACGTTGACTTCGTTGACGCAGACATTCTGAGATTTAACGGCACACTGTACTGGAGCGCTTCTATAAAACCTATCCTACCTAAGACGGTTAGACCCGAAGATAGGTGGTTCTCTGAGCACCTCTACTACACAAACGTCCCTAATGGTTTCCTAATGCTGGAAGGTCATAGCGGCAGAAGCGTAGACTCCTCCACATTCTTTAAGCAGCGAACAATATACTACGGTGAATCAGGCCTATTTGCGGAAACTTGGGCTGCTAAACCATTCAACACCCCTTCACCGCAACAGGAAGTTGGCGGGGTATCTTACAGAGGCAGCGGAGGGGTGGTAGTAGACCCACCTTTGAGCTGGCTTTTTGATGTTAACTTCTTCTGGGCTTATAGAGATACTCCTATCCAAGTTCTTAGGTATAGAGATGTCGTTTCAAGAGTTGAAATGCTTCTACCTTACTTTCAATACTACTTTGGGGAGAAGACAATAGATATCTTCCCCATCACCGATGGTGTAAACACCTACTATATGATCCCATTGATTGTTGCCCTAGATACAAGCCACGTACCTTGGAGCGTCGGCAGCCCCTACGTAAGGCTAGTAGGCTACGCTTTTGTAGATATCTATAATGGTACACTAAACATCCACGTAACAGGCGACGACTTTCTGAGCAAGCTATTCAAGGCAGCATACCAAGAATACATCCTACTAGAAATTCCTGAATCAATCAAGCAGCAACTCAGATACCCAGAAGAACTTTTCGAATGGAGAGTCAGCATGTATAACTACTATCACGTAAAGGATGCTGAAACATACATAGTTGCGAGAGAATTCTTCGAAGTTCCACAAGGCTTAGACACATACTATGTAATAGCGAAGCCGCCTACCTTTGATAAACCTGAGTTTGTAGGTCTTCTTTCACTGGAGCTGAGAGGTGCTGGCGGTAGAAACCTAGCTGGTTATATGGTTGTAAGAAATGATCCTCCACATCTAGGTCAAATGCTCTTCTACGCCGTGCCTATAGATTCACCAACCAAGCTTCTCGGACCTACAGCGGTGCTTGAAGCGCTCAACAAGAACCCAGAATTCGCACAGTTAAGAACCCTATGGGGGAATAAATCAAGAGTAGGTGACACCATCTTCTACCGAGTAGGCGAGCAAGATGTCTACATAATACCAGTCTACACAGCAGGAGCAGGTGGAGTTGTAACTGAACTCGGTATAGTCGCAGCCATAGGAGCAGCATTCACAGGAGATTACTATGTCGGGCTAGGAAGTAACGTCTATGAAGCCTACAGAAACTTCCTAACTAGAGTAGCGAACGTCACAACAACAGCACCACCTCCCTCTGAACTGACTCTACAAGATCTCATCCAGCAAGCCAACAAGCTCCTACAATCTTATCTAGAAGCTTGGTCCCAAGGTAAGTATGAGGAAGCAGGCAGAAGTCTAGAAGCCTTCATAGAAATGTGGAGGTTGATAGTTGAAAGAAGCGGAGGAGGTTAATCCAAAATGGGTGTAAGAAAGAGGGAAGAATACAGGGATGAAACCCTAAGATTAGCCACAATAGCCCTAGCGCTTGTAGTGATCGCTCTTGTTCTTCTCGCTACGGTTAGGCTGCAAAGAGGAATGATCGGCTTCATACTCGCGGGGTTGGCTATAGCGCTTGTCATCTACTGGATCAAAGAACTCTACACTGCAGCGAAGAAAGAGATGGTTCCAAGTGTAGCGAAGCACAAGAAGTGGTTCTACGACATAATAGATGAAAAAGAAAGCATAACGATAGTCGCTGAAGTCCCTGGGCCTGAGGAAATGGTTAAAGCAGAAGTTGTAGGTAGAACTGTAAAGATCTACGGCGGCCAAGAGTTCACGAGAGAAGTTAAACTACCTAAGGACTGCGAGCTGGTACACTCCAGCTATATCAACGGGATGTTGAATGTGAAGCTCAAGAAGAAGTCCAATACCAAATCAAGTGAAACCAAACACACTTAGAGGATCAGTCTTGCTAAGCAGATCTATGAAGATAGCTGTTATAGACACGCTATTTATAAAAGGCCCAGCAACCCTTAGGCTTCAGGACGGCGAAGCAGAAGCATTAGGTATATCACTCTCCTACGAAGAGCCTATCTTTGTTCGAAGAAATAAGGTCCTACCTATCGAGCCTGTAACTAAACCTGCTTACATAGCAGCATCATTCGGGCCGAATGGTTGCGTACTGCAGAAGCAGATCAAGGGTGGTACAGGACTATGGGCTAAAGCTAAAGAGTTGATTACCTCAACACCTCTTAAGGTTAAAAGGTTGATGATAGCTGGTGCTTCAGATTCGGGTAAATCTACTCTCACAACATACCTACTGAACCTCGCAGTTGTCAATGGTACGAAGGTAGGTGTGGTTGACGCTGATATTGGTCAAAGTGATCTAGCTCCACCAGGCTGCGTAGGTGGAGCTGTAGTAAGTAAGCAGCTGATTGATCTTCGGGATATCAGGGGGGATGTGTTAGAGTTCGTCGGATCAACTTCACCTACGGGGATTGAAGAGTTCGTCATAAAGGCTGTTGAGAGGGCTGTGAAGCGTGTTAGTGATCAGCAGCACGATCTTCTTCTAGTAAATACTGATGGCTATGTAGATGGTGAAGGTGTCGGATACAAGATTAAGTTGGGCGAAGCTCTCTCACCGGATCTCATAATCTACATTACCACCGAATCACAAAGTAATCTGGAGAAGAGGTTGGTTGAGAACTTCGGTGAAGAGAAGATCCTTACGCTAGAGGGTGCTGAAGGTGTTGAAAAGAGTTTTAATGAGAGGGCTGATCGAAGGATGAGTCAATTCCACCGCTACTTAAAACGCGGCAAATACATACGCCGCAACATAAACCAGAGTAGGATCGTCTTCCTAGGTAGAGAATACTTAGTGAATCCGGGTAGCGGACTTAAGGTAAATGAACTTCGGATACTTGACACGAGCGATTGCATTATAGTTAACACTCAAGGAAAGTTGGTCTTGCCAAAGAATGCTCTTGAGGGTATGTTCGTAGCTTTAGGGGGAGATACCGTCGAAGGGTTCGGCCGCATTTTGCAGGGTGATGGAGAGGGTAATCTGGATATCTGGACCCCGCTTCAGACATTTCAATCAATTCAATTAAGCCTCATAAAGCTTGACGATAAATTGAGAGATGAACGCATACCATTCAAGAGACTAAACCTATATACAGCACCACTTAACAGAGAAGATGTGTGTTGATAGAAGAAGAATTTAAGGTCGGTTCTAGGTCATTTAAAATAAGACCTATGGTAACTGCAGAGTAATCTTTATTAGTTTAATCTTTCTTTACTTACCCGTGCGATTCGCTTGAATATAGAAAACGATGTAGATTGGGCGGATCCGCCTCTGCAAAGGTGGTTAGGCTCCATAACTAGGGAATCAACTAAGGCGATCTACAGGAGCGGCTTCCGCCTATACCACGCATACACGGGTCTATCGGCAGCACAGCTCATAGATGAGGCGCTTGAGGATGCGAAGCGAGACCCTAGGGAAAGGAAGGATGCGGTTAAGCATAGGCTCATAGGTTTCTACAAATGGCTTAGAAGTGAGGCTCCTAAGAGGAGACCGGGGTCTCAAATAATAGTGGGCAGAGGTTTAGGCAGCAAGATTTCACACACCTATGTGAATGCGATCAGAAGCTTCTACGCAGCCTTCGATGTGTATGTTAAGCTGAAGGGGGCTAGCGCTCTACCTAAGCCTAGGGTTGAGAATAAGAGGCTTAAGCTCACGAATATGGATGTTAAGAGACTCCTAGATCACTGCTCAACACCTAGGGATAGAGCCATAATATTGGTGATGTTTCAAAGTGGAGTTGATGTATCTACCCTCTGCAGCTTGAAATATGGTGATGTTGCAGATGGGTTGGCTAGAGGTGAACACCCCCTCAGACTCAACCTCTATCGGCAGAAAAGCGGCACAGAATACTACACCTTCATAGGCAGAGACGCAGTCGAAGCTCTGAAAGCCTACTTAAACAGCCTGAAGGCTAGGGGCTTAGAGCTTAAGCA
>Ga0123519_10008161_pt1 | contig 16021 bp, 16 predicted proteins | sample YelNatPaOPRAMG02_FD_87396 | JGI IMG/M metagenome (GOLD analysis project Ga0123519, IMG submission 87396) | Hot spring microbial communities from Yellowstone National Park - Yellowstone National Park OP-RAMG-02 (version 2) | ecosystem: Environmental > Aquatic > Thermal springs > Hot (42-90C) ...
AGACCTCATTATGGACTTTGATCTCCAAATAGAATTATAACATAAGATTTACTCTTTCTGAAATATACCTAAATTGTGCGATTCTTTAATCATATTGGTATTACTACCAATCAACTCCAGTAATATCAAGAAATTTTCTTGTATTAAACTTATCTATTTCCCACTTCCCACTTCTCACTTATTCATTGTAAACCATCTTCCAAGAAAACAAGGATTAAAACGAGATAAATGAGTAAATGGATAAATAGGAAATGGGTAAGTGGAAAATTATTGCAAACAAGTTTATATCGCTTTATTATCAACCTATGAATGGCAATGAGAAATTAAAACAGCGATTCTATAATTTTGCATTAGAAGTTATTAGATTTATATCTATTTGCCCTGCTCATTAGAAAGCAAGGAATATATATTTCAGAAAGAGTAAATCTTATGTTATAATTCTATTTGGAGATCAAAGTCCATAATGAGGTCTTTTCTTTCTGGAACTATTCTAATCACAGTTGTATATGTAGCCTTTTTAATTGCGGCGTTCTATCTATATTTCAAAAAGGGGAGCAAGGGGTATCTGCTGATAGGGATATCCTTCTTTATGGTACTTTTCCTGTTTATTCCTCTATTCTATCTCCGTGAAAGCAGGGCTCTTGAGGTAATTATAGCCTTAGTTGCATTTGTCACCTATGTAATCTTTGAACTCGGAATAGTATTGACAGAGTATGATATAAGTAAAAAACTACCTCCAGAAAAGAGGGATGATATATTCTCATCTCTTACAAAAAAAGAAAAGATACTGATATTTGCCACCTTATTTGCAAATTTACTCGGTTTTTCGGTTATAATTTCCTTTGAATTAAGAGAGCCTATGCCACTAATATCCTTTCTGGGCTCTGTGGTCGCTCTGGGAATATATCTAATAATACGCCACTATAATAAAAAAGAAAACAAGGATTGAGATAGAATTAGTTGTTTGAGAATTTCTCTCTCATTCTGATTATTCTCCTGACCATTCTCTCCCCCTCCTTCCACCAACCCTTTGCCCTGCCGTCTCTCTCGAGTTTGTTCAAAAGGTCGAGGGTATTCTTGTCCAGTCGGGAGGGATTGGACGCATACATCTCCGTCCCTGCGAGAGGGAGGAAATAGTGAACATGCAATCGGGATGGGAATCTCTTGTTGAGCTCTCTGAATCTGTTGAGGGTGTATATTCGCTCCTCCTCGGTCTCGTCAGGAAATCCAAGTATGATATCTACAATGGAATAAAATCCGTATCTCGCCGCTGACTCCATAGTCTGTTCGATATCGGATGCGGTATGCCCTCTCTTTATCTTCTTGAGGCGGTGGTCCTCGAAACTCTGTGCCCCTATGACAATCTTCCGATTCTTCGTATACCTCGAGAGGGCCTTAAAAAACTCATCTACATCTCTATTGGGTCTTATCTCGGATGGAAACTGCCCATACTCTATAAGCCTTATCTTTTTTGAGGTCAGATATTCGAATAGCGCAATCAGATTATCCGGTGAACGATTCTCAGAAACAAACCTCAAATCAAAGGCATCGGGAGAGACGAATGAAAAGCGGGAGAATCCCAACGACAAAAAGTCTCTTATATACTCATCGATGGCATCGCGGGATTTGTAGATCTGTCTTTTCATTCTCACACAACTCTGACAGTATGTACACCTGTACCTGCAACCCCTCTGTATCTCGAGAGGCGGAAAGTAGTTGTTGAAGAGTTTGGCAAAACTCCTCTCTCTCCACAGCTGCGATGTCGTACAAACTATCTTTTGCCCCGATGCCACCCTGTTTTGGAACAGAAAATCCTTGAGAAAAGACGAGAAACCATCCTCACAATATCCCGAGAATACAAAGTCGAATCCTGCAAGTAGGAGTGAATCGGGGTCCCCGTCGGCGTGTGGTCCACCTGCTATGAAGTAGATATCCCCGTACCCCTTTGTGAGTTTCTTCAATCGCAAAAATGTCCTGTATCTCTCATAGAAGTTGACGGTGGTTATAGAAAACGCCACGAGATTTACCACCCCCCTCCCAATCGCACCCACCAGTTCGTCCTCGCTCTCCACAAACCTGACATCTATTCTGTCGTAGATCCCACGGTAGATCATCCCCGCACAGAGTGCAGAGATGGAGTTCTTGACCTCGTTCGTAAAGTAGAATATCAGCCTTAACTTCATAGATTACAGAATACCGAGTGTGTCTCGGTGAGTCTCTTCTCCGAAAGGGGTTTATCGAGGCAGGATTTGAAGTGTTCGCACCTCGAAAACAGACAGTTGGGGCTCTGGACATCACCAATCACACCGTCCTTCTCGTCTCCTGCTATATTGTAGTTGTTTAGATCGAGGTCTGATGCCCTGAGTAACTCCTTTGTATATGGATGATATGGGCTCTCGAATATCTCTCTTACACTCCCCTTCTCCACAATCCTTCCAGAATAGAGGATATATACACAATCACAGAGATAACGAACGACAGAGAGGTCGTGGGAGATCAGGAGATAGTGTATCCCCATCTGCTGCTTCAGGTCAAAGAGGAGATTGAGTATCTGAGTGGAGACGGAGATGTCCAGGGCGCTAACTGGTTCGTCACACAGTATGAAGGAGGGATTCAATATGAGGGCGCGGGCAATCGATATCCTCTGCCTCTGACCACCCGATATCTGATGTATGTACCTGCCTATGATGTCCTCCGGAAGAGAGACGAGATGGAGTATCTCTTTGATCCTGTGTTCATTACTGTGCAGGATACCATTGATGAGGAGAGGTTCGCCCAGAATCTCCCCTATCGTCATCCGCGGGTTGAATTGGGCGGAGGGGTCCTGAAATATCATCTGACAATCCCGCCGGTATCTCCTCAGTTCTTCCCCCTTTAGACTCTGTAGATCCCTTCCAAAATACTCTATCCTGCCGCTATCAGGTTGGATGATTCTCATAAGCAATCGGGCTATCGTAGTCTTGCCGGAGCCGCTCTCCCCTATCAGCCCTACCGATTGATTCTCCTCTATAGAGATATCGTCTATATTCAGAACCAGATGCAGATTTCCCCTCGAGAAGAAACCACCTCTCTCGAAATACTTCTTCACATTTGTAAGGGAAAATCTCTTCACTTCTTCTTGTCGAGGATTACCGCCCTTCGTTTGGGTTGACGAGTAATTATCTGCTCGATGAGACTCTTGCTGTACTGGGTCAACTTGGTAAATACGATACCCATTCCGCTCTTGTGCTTCCCTCCCGGTTTTACGACCCTTACGACCTCTCCCTCTCCCTCTATGGTCTCTATCCTGTCGAGCATCACAGTAAAACGCAGTCTTACCTTGGTACCCTTTGGGAGGGGATTGTCCGACACGATGAATGCACCGCTCTTGGAGATATTTGCCACATACTCATTGATGAAGTCATCGAGGCTCGAAAACTCCTTATTGATAGTGATCCTCTTCTCTCTCCTCTGTCCGCCGAAGAATAGTTCCTCTTTATTCATAGTCAGACTCCTTTGAATGAATATCCCTAACTCTCCACCTCGAATTGCTCGAGGTGATACTCTGCAACAGGTTCGATAACTATACCCTTTTTGTAATTTTTTTCAATATCTTCGATTGTGCCCTTGTTTTCCTGATATATGTACTCCACTATTTGTGGATTTGCCCTGACCTTGATTACATCATTGTGGGACTCATTGGCGGCTACCTCGATGCCCCTGAGTATCTCGAACGCCACTGTGTCTTTGCTCTTGATAAAGCCCCTTCCATCGCAATAGCTACAGGGTTCGGTAATCAGTCTCGTAACACTGTCAGAGGTCCTCTTCCTCGTCATCTCTATAAGCCCGAGTTCGGAGATCTGAGATATGGTAGTCTTTACCCTATCCCTCTTGAGTTCTGCCTCCAACTTCTTGAACACCTTCTCTCTGTTGGAGGGCTTTGCCATATCTATAAAATCGATGATGATTATCCCTCCGATGTTTCTGAGTCTTACCTGATACGCAATCTCGGATGCGGCCTCGAGATTGGTCCTCGTTATCGTCTCCTCAAGGTTTCGCTTACCCACATACTTGCCGGTATTTACATCTATTACCGTGAATACCTCCGCCTGATCGATCACGATATATCCACCAGACCTCAACCAGACCTTACGCGCCATAAGTCTCGAAATGGTATTCTCTATCCCGAATGCCTCGAAGAGCGGCTCCTTCTGCTCGTACAACCTTATTCTGCGAGACATATTCGGCATAAACAGGTGGGTAAACTCCTTTATCTCCTCGAATAGTCTCCTGTCATCCACAATAATGGAGTTGACAGAGTCGTTGCAATAATCCCTCATAATCTTCAAGGGCAGACTGAAGTCGTAGTGTATGCACTCCCTGTCCTTCGATTTTTCGTACTTTCTCAGAATGTTGTTCCAGAGCTCTACAAGCATCTCCATATCTGCAATGATGTTCGTGTCCTTCTCTCCCTCTGCATTCGTGCGCGCAATGAAACCGGTATTGATCGGCCGATGCTTCATCAGGATACCCTTGAGCCTATCCCTCTCCTTCTGGTCCTCTATCTTGTGAGAGACACCTATATGGTCTATAGTCGGCATAAATACCACAAACCTGCCCGGCAGAGTAATGTGAGTAGTAAGCCTCGCACCCTTTGTAGATATGGGGTCCTTTACCACCTGTACGAGTATCTTGTCCTTCTCGCGAATCAGTTTCTCGATACTCGCCTTCTTGGTGAAGCGATGCTCCTCGCACTCTTCGGAATTGGCATTTTCCTCCTCATCACACCACTTCTGCTCGACGCTCTGGAGCAGACCCTCCGGGAGTATGTCGCTCACATAGAGGAATGCCGCCCTCTCCAGCCCTATATCTACGAATGCCGCCTGCATACCAGGTAGGACCCTGACTACCTCGCCCTTGTAGATATTTCCGACCATTCGCCTCTCTGACTTCCTCTCGATATGCAGCTCTACCGGCTGGTCGTTTTCGATGATCGCTATCCTCGATTCATAATTCTTGTGATTAATCAATATCAGATTCTTCATAATCCATCTCTTCCGTTGAAAAATAAATTTTATCCTTTCTTATCATTATATTCGAAATATTTTGTATTCCAAACAAACCGAGTACCTCATATATATTGGCTGTACCTTCATTGCCATACAATAGATATATACGAAGAACACCATTGGACAACCTTATATCCTTTATAAATCTCTTAATGTCAACCTCTTTTATCCGTTCCTCCTTCTGCCTCTTTATCTTGATCTCATCCCGCCCGAGTATATCCTCTATGGCTGCCACATCCGGCAACACATCGGAGTATACATCATACCTGACACCTACGATTATCTTGCATATAGAATCCATTCGCTTGCCACTCGAGAATATCTCGTCGATCTTTATACCCGAGGGCAAAAACCTCCCTACCGCGCTTACTACATCCCTCCCCGAATAATCTCCCTTGAGCGCAAAGTCCAGATACTCTGTGGTAGAGTACACCCCTATCGGGAGGGCGTGGCCGGACGACATATCTATTCTCGGATTGAATTTGCCCTTGAATACGAGCTCGAGCCCGCTCATCATCAGTGCCTTGGTAAAGATGTTCATCAGGTCGAGGTGGGAGGCATAGATCATATCCCCCTCTTTGGAATACCTGATTCGGTAGTGTGTGATGTTTTCATAGGAACTGAACTTGATCTTTTTAGAAGAGACGATCTCCCTCGATTGATTCGTAGTATTCTTTATCTCTTCGAAGTCGCACACACCGCAGAGAGAGCAGGCGCCCTTACTGCAGTCCTCTGTCTCTACCTCGTTGGAGTATCTCTCCCTCTCCTTTATGAGAAATTCCCTGTCTATCCCTGTGGAGATTACCTCCCAAGGGAGAATCCTGTCTCTGTCCCTCTCGCCCAGATATGCATCTATTCCAAGACCATACCTCTCTCGAAAACCCTCGAATGCACGGTGATATACAGAGGCATCGAAATTGTCGCTCCACGCATCGAGATAGGCATTGAGCGCATTTGCCTCCATTAGTATCTCCGAGACCCTCCTGTCCCCTCTCGAGAGCAGTGCCTCTATCTCTGTCAGATCAAAATTCAGTTTCTTTATATTGAATGCCGGATGGCTCAATCTGCGCCTCAGATAATTCAGCCTCCTGTCGAGGACATCACGGCTTTCGAGTCTATCCCATTGAAGTGGTGTATGCGCCTTGGGGACAAAGGGGCTTATGGTGATATTTATATTGGGTCTCCTGTTGTATCTCTTTGCAGTCTCCAATATTTTATGAGAGAGGTCAACAATCGCATCGATATCCTCGTCCGTCTCCTCGGGCAGACCTATCATAAAGTAGAGTTTTATGAGCTCCCAGCCATAAGAGAAGGCAATCTCTACAGCCCGGAGTACATCCTCCTCCCGAATGTCCTTATTTATCTTCCTCCTCATACGCTCAGAACCGGCCTCAGGTGCAATCGTAATGCCGGACTTCCTGACCTTGCTCAACTCTCGTATCAGTGCGGGACTCGCAGAATCGACCCTCAGTGAAGGGAGAGAGAGACTTATCTTCTGTGAAACAAACAGGTCATTGAGTCTTGCAAAAACTTCATCGAGACCATTATAGTCCCCGGCACTCAGAGAGAGGAACGATGCCTCCTGAAACCCGCTCCTGTCGATACCGCTGACAACAATATCGTATATGTCCTGAATACCCCTCTGCCTTACGGGTCTGTATATATAACCCGCATAACAGAATCTACAACCGTGCGTACAACCCCTCTGAATCTCCACTACGAATCTATCCTGAACAGATTGAACGAGAGGCATTATCTGATTTATGGGATACTCATCCTTCTTCAGACTCCCCGCTACTGCCTTGCTGACGATCCTTGCTGGAAGTGACTTCAGGTACAACCCGTCATATTCCGGGTCGAACAGAGAGGGGATGTACACCCCATCGATTCCAGACAGGGTCTCGAGTATCTCCCGCCTCTTCCTACCCGCCTCTCTGAGCTGGAGATATGTATTTACGAGTCTTACGAGATTCGCCTCCGCATCCCCGATATAGAACACATCGAATATATCAGCCACTGGCTCGGGATTGAAGACCACCGGACCACCGGCGATCAGAAGCGGTGATCTCTCGTCTCTATTCTTCGCGAGAGGCTCGATGCCACCGAGTCTCAGTATCTCTATTATAGTCGAAAAGCTCATCTCATACTCGATAGAGAATCCAATGATGTCGAACCGATCGAGCGGTATCCTGTTTTCGAGCGAGAATAGCCTAATCCCCCTCTTCTTCATCTCCTGCCTTGCATCCTCCCATGGGGCAAAGACCCTTTCACACTGAACGCCCTCGATGTCGTTCAGCATCTTGTAGATTATACGACCCCCAGTATGACTCATTCCAATCTCGTAGATGTCCGGAAAACAGAGGGCAAACCTCAATCTGACTTTGCTATTCTCCTTTATTATCTGATTTACCTCCCCTCCGGTATATCTGATAGGCTTCTGAACAGACAGAAAGAACTCTCTGAGATTATTCAATCAGTATCACCTCCGGCCTGAATACCCCATCGACCATTCGATATATCCCCACAGGCTCACCATCGAAAAGACCAAAGAACTCGTCTGCACTCCCTCTGTCCACGAATTCACAATCGCTCCCATCTATGCCACTTCCGTTCTTTGCAAGATTCAGCTGGGTCGATCTGATCCCAAACCTGCCAAAATCGGTAAAGACCTTCGAGACAGGGATGACATCGGATATACTCAATTCATCCACCCCCTTCGAGCCCTGCAATCCGAATATCCCGTATTCACACCTTGTGAGAGAATACATAGTCCCGACGGTATCGACCCTCCTGCAGATATCCACGATAAGCTGCCTTATATAGGTACCGCTGCCACATACTATCCTGATTTCGGCAAAGGGAAAATCGAATACGGTCAATACCAGTTCATCTATGTCCACGACCCTGTGTCTATCGGGCACCTGAACCCCGCGTCTTGCATAGTGATAGAGGCTCTTTCCCTTATATTTCCTCGCAGAGAATGCGGGTGTCTTCTGAACATATCCGCCCCTGAACTCCCCGAGCGCATCCTCCACCGCCTCTCTCCCGACAAGCCTGTCGGATTCCGACAGAACCCTCCCCGAGATATCGAGAGTATCGGTCTCGATGCCGAATCTTATGGTGGCGACATAGGTCTTCTTATATCTCAAAAAGTATCTCATAGTACGAGTCGCCTTATTCACTGTTACTGGGAGCACTCCATCTGCAATAGGGTCCAGAGTTCCACAGTGTCCAATCTTGGTTATATCCAGCCGCTTTTTGAGCCTTTGAATAACCTGATTGCTCGATAGCCCCCTGTCTTTTTTCAGAGGGATGAATCCAGATATGTTTGATATACTCACTTCAAATAATCTTTTAATGCTGTGATGATTCTCTGTATAGATTCCTCGAGTCCATAAGAGAGGACTATACCCGCTGCATTCCTGTGTCCTCCCCCTCCAAACAGAGTAGAGAAACGGGCAATATCTACCTCGTCCTTGGACCTCAAAGATACCTTTACCTTTCCATCCTGTGTCTCCCTGAATAACATCCCCACCTTGACACCCCTTATCGAGCGCGCATAATTTACAAACTGGTCTGTCATATCGTCAGTGGCTTGGGCCCTCTTAATCATATCGAGCGTCAGACTCATATAGGCGACGCTGTCATCTATCTCGAATCTGAGGGTGGAGAGGGCATAGGAGAGCAGTACTATTCTTGCCTTTGGCTCGGACTCGTATACCTCCCTTGCAATCTCCCACGAAGATATACCATAGTTCATCAAGTCGGAGGCAATCGAGAATGTCTTGGCGGTAGTGCTGGAATACCTGAACCCACCCGTATCCGTCATAATCGCAGTGTAGAGTGCCTCTGCTATATCCCTGTCGAATCTCACATTGTTTGCCTTGAGAATGTCATATACGATCTCTGCCGTGGCAGCCGCCTCCGGTATCTGAATTACCACATCCCCAACCCCGGAGCCGGTAATGTGGTGGTCGAGGTTTATCACGAAACCAAAAATCTCTCTCTTCGCAACATCGATCCCCCTCATCAATCTCTTCGGCTCGGAGAGGTCGAGCACTATAGTCAGATCGAACCTCTCATTATCGGAGATCGAATCTCTGACCACATTCCCTCTGTTGAGGAACTGGCAGTTGAATGGGAGACCCTCCGGTGAAACTATCACTGCATCCTTTCCCAGAGACCTCAGGGCGTAATATAGAGCAAATGCGGAGCCGGTACAATCCCCGTCCGGACTCTTGTGGAATGTCAAAAGAATCCTCTCTGCCTGCAGTATCCTCTCGAATATCTCCTTGAATCTCCTGTCCATAATATCACTCATCACCCTTTATGTCGGATAGGAGTTTGTTTATCTTCTGAGCATTATCGAATGACTTATCGAAGATGAACATAAGGTCAGGCACCCTCTTTATATTGAGTCTCTTTATGAGCTCCCTCTTGATAAATCCACTTGCAGAATCGAATCCACTCTTGGCATCGCTCTTCTGCTGCTCGTTTCCATAGAGGCAAAAATACACCTTCGCAGACCTCAGGTCCTCTGAGATATCTACCTCGGTAATCGAGACCATCTCGAGCCTCGGATCCTTCAAATCCCTGTGCAACATCATAGATATCTCCTCGAGTATCAAACTCTGAAGCCTTGCCTTTCTGTTGGGAATCATCTCTTACCTCAAAATGAAATAATTTCGTATTTACGGTCGATAATATGTCCGGGAATTATACCCTCGATCATCTCTGTCGTCTTCGTAACTATCGAATCTACAAACGAACTGTCATTGCTGACCACTGCAAATCCGAGTTCCGCCCTCTGCCAGAGGTCCTGTTCTCCTACCTCTGCAACCACAATATTCATCTTGTTCCGAACCCTGTCTTTTATTATATTCAGGATCCTCCTCTTCTCCTTCAGGGAGTGCCCCTCGGGGATATAGACAGACATCTTTACCAATCCCACGAACATTCTACATCATCTCGTAGAATTCGAGGACATCGTTCTCGGAGATATCATCGAAACCCTCAATAGCGATACCACAATCCATACCCGACTGCACCTCTCTCACATCATCCTTGAACCTCTTTAGTGAGGAGAGTCTACCTTCGAATACGATCTGATTGTCTCTGAGGACCTTGACAATACCAGACCTCGTTACCCTGCCGTCCACAACCATACACCCTGCAATCTTTCCAACCTTCGATATGTTGAAGACCTGCCTCACCTCTGCCCTTCCGATATAGGTCTCGACCTTCTCCTCCTTCAAATCACCGCTGATAATCTTCTTCACATAATCGAGGAGGTCGTAAATAATCTCGAAAGACTTGATAATCACCTTTTCCCGCTCTGCAATACTCCTCACATTGGCATCGGGTCGGGTATTGAAGCCTATGACTATCGCACCGCTTGCAGAGGCAAGAGTTACATCGCTCTCGGTAATGGTCCCTACACCCGAGTGCAATACCTCTATCTTGAAGTCATCCTTGGACTCTGCCTTCAGAGCCTCTGCGATGGATTCGGCGCTACCGAAGACATCCGTCTTCAGGATTACCTTGAGTGTCTTGACCTCACCCTCCGGGGACTGAAGCATCTCCTCCAAACTCGGCTTAGTTACCGCGCTGAACTTCTGTGCGCGCTGAATCTCCAATCTCTTCTCTATGATTCTGGAGGCAAGCTTCTCGTCCTCGACTACATTTATAGAATCACCCGCCTGCGGGGTTCCCGAGAGTCCTACAACCTCGACGGGCTTGGAAGGACCAGCCGATATACACTGATTGCCATTCGAGTCGAACATCATCCTGACCTTACCCGAATAGACTCCAGATATCAGTAAGTCACCCTTCCTCAGTGTCCCACTCTGAATAATTGCCGTAACGACCGGACCTCTGCCCTTCTCTATCTTACTCTCAATGACCGTACCCACCGCCGGGCCCTTCTCAGACGCCTTCAGTTCGAGGAGCTCTGCCTGAAGGAGGATCATATCGAGAAGTTCGCTTATCCCCTGTCCGGTCTTTGCAGATACATATCTAACGATGGTGTCTCCGCCCCACTCCTCCGCTACGAGTCCATGATTCATAAGGTCCTGCTTTATCCTGTCGGGATTGACACCCGGCTTATCGATCTTGTTTACTGCTACTACAATCGGGACGCCGGCAGATTTGGCGTGATTAATAGCCTCGATGGTCTGCGGCTGAATCCCATCGTCTGCTGCAACCACGAGAATAACTATATCCGTTATCTGGGCACCCCTTGCCCTCATCTTGGTAAACGCTGCGTGTCCAGGCGTATCTATAAAGGTGATCGTCCCCTTTGGAACCCTCACCTCATATGCACCTATATGCTGTGTAATACCACCTGCCTCACCCGCCGCAACATTGGTCTTCTTTATGTAATCGAGGAGCGTGGTCTTCCCGTGATCGACATGTCCCATCACTGTAACTATTGGGGGTCTTGGTACCATATCCTCAGGCCTCTCCTCTCGGACGAGTCCTGCCTCGAGGTCCTCCTCTGCCTTTACCACCTCCCAGTTGAAATCCTTCGCCACAATCGATGCCGTGTCGAAGTCTATATACTGATTTATGGTAGCCTCGATTCCATAGGAGAGGAGTTTGGAGATTACCTCTGCTGCCTTTACGCCCAACTCCCTTGCAAAGTTCTGAACCGATATCGTGTCCTGCATCTTCAATATGCGCTTGATAGCCTTTGGGGTTGTGATCTCGGTCTTCAACTCTGCCCGTTTCTTGTTCTTCTTCTTGGTCTTGGCATTGATGAACGCCATCCTTTCGTCATCTTCGTCATAGATATCACTCGAGTCGAACTCCCTCATCCGCTTGTGGTGCCCGTCCTTCTTCTTCTTGTCAAATCCCTTGGTATCCTTTTCTGTCTTTACGATCTCCTGAAGATTCAGACTCTTGGTATCTATATTGGGCCTCTGCCTCTGACCCTGATATATCTCGGATTTCAACTTTATATCCGGTACCTCTCCAACTACCTCTATCATAAATCTGTGTGTCTGCTGCTCTTTGGGCTTTGGCTCCTCCTTCTCCTTAGCCTCCTCCTGCTTCGCTACCTCTTGAACAGTTGGCTGTGGGGTAACAACCTCTGCGACCTCCTTAGTCTCTACTACTGTAACGGGTGGTGGCATAGCTACTTGGGTCTCTGCCGTGACAAGAGCCTCTTCCGCCTTCTCCGTCGCCTGTGGAGACTCCACTCCTCCCTCCTCCACCGTCTTTTTCTCTTCCACCTTCTCGGTGGCCTCGACCTTTATCTCCTCCTTCTTCTCTGGTTCTACTACATCAGTCGGTTTTGGCTGTTCTCTCCTCCTCCTTACTACGGTAGTCCCTCCTCGCTGAATCCTCTTTTCGCTCGTAGTCCCAAGCTTCTGCTTCTCTATGGCTATCTTCAATCTGGCAATATCCGTATCACTGATACTACTACTATGACTCTGAATCACCATATCCAGGAGCTCTTTTGCCTTGGTTATGAGCTCCTTACTATCCATACCGAGTTCCTTTGCTACCTCATAAACTCTCTTTTGACTCATAATGCACCTTTACATAATTGATATGTTAATATCCACAACCTTACATCCTGCTTTTGACTTAATCCCTGTCTGCCTCTATCTCTACTTATTCTCGGCAGTCTCTTTAGCAAGAGACTCCTGCTCTGCCAGCTCTTTTGCCCTGGCGATTATAGGTTTTGCTGCCTTCTGAGTAATCAGACCAGAGGAGAGTTCAGAGAGCTCCTTGGGAGTAAACTCAGCAATATCGGCATATTTTCTACAACCCTCTGTAAAGAGCAATTCTGCGATGACATCATTTATGCCTTCTATATTTGAAAACGCCTTCACTATCTCCTTACGATATTCGTTGAACTTCTCTTCACTCATAACATCCAGTTTCCAGCCAGTGAGTTGAACGGCGAGCCTTACATTCTGACCCTTCCTGCCAATGGCAAGAGAGAGCTGATCGTCGGGTACCACGATGTCCATCCGCTTCTCATCCTCATTCATAAACACCTTCAGGACCTGAGCAGGGGCAATAGCATTGCAAACGAATTTTGCAGACTCGGGATGGTAGGGAATTATATCTATCTTCTCTCCCCTCAATTCCTGAACGATATTCTGTACCCTTGCCCCCTTCATTCCCACACAGGCTCCAATGGGGTCGACATCCGTATCGGTAGAGGAGACCGCGATCTTTGCCCTCACTCCCGGCTCTCTTGCAACAGCGTTTATATGAACGACCCCTTCAGCGATCTCGGGGACCTCGATCTCGAACAACTTCCTGAGGAAACCGGGGTGAATCCTCGACAGGATCACCTGCGGACCCCGCGAAATCCTCAAAACATCTACGATATAGGCACGGATCTTATCCCCGGGCCTGAACACCTCCTTAGGTATCTGTTCCTTCTTGGGGAGAATAGCCTCCGTCTTACCTATGTCAACAATCAAATCCCCGTGTTCGAGCCTCCTCACCTCTCCTGTTATGAGTTCATCCTTCCTGTTCTTATAGTCATTGTAGATCTTCTCCCTCTCGGCATCTCGTACCCTCTGAGACAGCAACTGCTTGACTGCCTGTGCACCAACCCTGCCCAGATTCCCAACCGGAATCTTGAACTCGAGTTCGTCGCCTTCCATTACCTCCGGGTCGAACTCCCTTGCCTCCTCGAGAGATATCTCCACATCCTTGTTCTCTACCTTTTCGACCACCTTCTTGTTTTCGAAGAGCTCTACCTCTCCGATCTCCTCGTTGAATCTGGCAACCATATCCCTACCCACATATTGCTTTCTGGCGGCGGTAATTATCGCCTCCTCTATGTACGCGATGATATTGCTCCTTTCGATGCCCTTTTCCCTCGAAATGATATCGATCATCTGTAAAAGTTCATTTGCCATAGCTCTTCTCTCCTTCGTTTGATTTCCCCCAATCATATATAAGATTTGCGTGGTCTATATTGTCGAGATCTATGAGTATAGTCTTTTCACCCTTCTTTACAGCCACTGCATCGCCCTGCATACCGAGAAGGGTCCCGATTATCTGATTGGAACCATCCACCTTTCTATGAGTCTTTACCCGGATCTGTTTACCCGAAAACTGATTGAAATCCACAGGATATCGCACCCTCCTGTTCAACCCCGGCGAAGATACCTCGAGCGTATATGCCCTCTCGAATATATCCTCAGCATCTATAGAATCACCTATACGATGATTGAAGGCAGCAAGCTCATCTACCGTAATTCCGCCCATCTTATCTATGTATATCCTGAGTATCGACCTGTACTTTCCTCTCACAATCTCGATATCTACCAGTTGGAAATTGAATTCCGCCAACACCGGTAGTATCAACCTTTCTATCTGCCTGATTGTGTGAGTCTCTCTACCCATAATAAATATCCTTGATTAATATAGGGTCAACTCCCTTCAAGAGGGAGGTATTCTGCCACAAAATTTGATTATTGCAAGTCATTTTTGTTTGACTTAATGCGTCAAAGGGAATATATAAATGCTCGGATGCCTATGAGGTAAATGAAGGAAGATGACAGAAATACATATAAGACAGCGTCAAGATTTCTCGCACTCGGTCTCGAGATGGGTATCTCGATCGGGGCGGGGTATTTTATCGGGGATTATTTAGACCACAGGTTCTCGACATCTCCCTATCTCACCATCTTCTTCTTCATAGCAGGCCTCGGGGCAGCGATTAGAGCCGTATATTCGGCAGTTAAGAATGTGGATATGGATAAGTTATGAAGTATATTTTCACTAACACCCCTCTCTTTATGCTGATTATAGGGATACTCGCCGGAGTATCATTCGTTATCTCACACTCCCTATCCGCCGGAATACTAATAGGGCTCATATCCTTCCTTCTCGTCAGAATCTTCATATTTACCCTCGTAAGATCAGGGATTACAAAGAAGAGCCTGTTGATTCCATTCTTCAACCTTCTGAAGTTTGGAGTTATTGTTTTATTGTTATTCGTATGCATCAGGCAGTTCAAATTCGACGCACTCTTGTTGGCGATTGGCTATTCAATATCGTTCCTGCTGACCATAACTGAGATATCCATTATGAAACCAAAGGAGTTATGATATGCCTCACGGAGTTTCATGGTTTACCTTCTTACCCGGCTTCAAGGAGCTGGAGGCGTTTTTGAACGAGACATTTGGTAAATCCCTCATCGCCAAGAATCAACTCTTTGCACAGCACATCGTTGGTGCAATTCTGGTCTTCATAATAATAATCGTAATGGCACTCATCACCCGTTCGTTCCTGATGAGGAACAGAGAAAACCTGATTGGCGATTCGAGATTCAGCGTCCCGTCGTTCTTCGACGCACTCTTCGAGATGCTCCTTAATCAGATGAGGTCTATAATCGGACACAATGCAGAAGAACATCTGCCCTTCGTTGGGACTATAATCGTCTTCATACTCTTCTCGAATCTGCTCGGGCTCATCCCCGGATTCCTGCCACCCACCAACAACCTGAACACAACCGCAGCTTGTGCAATATCCGTCTTCTTCTACTATCACTACATCGGGATAAAGAAGCAGGGTCTCATCAACTATTTCAAGCATATGGCAAATCCGATCGGTGAGTGGTGGGGATACTTTTTGGTGTGGCTTATGTTCCCCATTGAGCTCATAGGACATCTGGCAAGGCCGCTATCCCTATCTCTCAGGCTTATGGGAAATATGACCGGGGACCACGCAGTACTTGCAATATTCTTAGGACTTACCCTATTCATAATCCCACTCCCTTTTATGTTGCTCGGTATGATAGTTGCCCTGATTCAGGCATTTATATTTGCAATTCTGACCTGTGTCTATATTGCGCTTGCTCAGGCGCATGAGGAATAAAATTTCTTTCAGGAGGATTTTTTATGTTATCGAAGAATTTGCATCGTGTTTTCTTGATCGTCGTAGTACTTTCGATCTTGCTCTTCCCCATATTGTCCTTTGCTGAGGAGGCTCAGGGAACG
>Ga0123519_10008165_pt1 | contig 16017 bp, 7 predicted proteins | sample YelNatPaOPRAMG02_FD_87396 | JGI IMG/M metagenome (GOLD analysis project Ga0123519, IMG submission 87396) | Hot spring microbial communities from Yellowstone National Park - Yellowstone National Park OP-RAMG-02 (version 2) | ecosystem: Environmental > Aquatic > Thermal springs > Hot (42-90C) ...
AGGTGGCCGCTCCAAAAGCACTGGGAGGCGTCTGCACGTCGGTTGGAGATGTCTAGTCTAGGGCGCACCATTCGCCACTCCTGTACACGGCCGGCGACAGCATTTTTCTTTTGAAAGGCGTTTGTTTTCGGGGTGTTTCCGGGCTCAACAAGAAACGCTCGTTCCCATTTAGATGCATGTCGTTGCATAAATCGGACTCGAACCAGTTGCTGGTCAGTCTGGTAGTGGAGCACGCGAAACGGGCGACACCACCTCCCGAGGAGAGTGGAATTCTCTTCGACGAGAAGGGTTCGCAAATAAGCGAGCACCATGCTGCACCCGCATTGGAAGGAAGCTCTGCAACGTGGCCTTTTGTGCCCGCAAGGCCTAGAGAAGTTTCGTCGGGAAGCGATAATGCTTGTGAAAACGGCCGCGCTCTCAGAAGATTGCACCGGACGCCTTCACCGGAAGTAACTGGCTCTGGTTCACCGACTAGTCACGCCAACGTAGTCGGAACCTGTTTCGTCACCGGGTTTGTGGTGGAAAAAGACGACTCTGGAACGGACGTAACCGGATGCGGAGAGTCACGTGCGTCCGAGAAAACATCAGGTCGTCCTTTTCGTCGTGAGGTTACAGCTGCAGACTCCAGGCTGAACCTGAGCGGGGAGCACTTGGCCTGTGTGTCGCTTGAGCAGCTTCGCTCTCTACCTTCGCTAGCCGCGCTGAATGAAATATCTCTTGCATCGAATAGTTTACGAAGTGTCGACTTGCGTCCACTTGCTTCCTGCCGCTCGCTGCAGGTCCTGTTACTGAACGATAACTTACTGGAACGCATTGACTTGACGCCATTGGCAAGTTGCTCGCAGCTTGAACGACTCTGGCTGCATAGGAACAAGCTGAAACATATCGATCTGAGTCCGCTGGCCATAAGCGGAAGTGCGTTGAGGTCGCTGTACCTCAGCCGCAACGAACTGCAGGAGATCAGTCTTGCTCCTCTTGAAAAGTGCTCGAAGCTTCGCGCTTTGCAGTTAGAGGGCAACCCAAACCTCAAAGAAATAGACGTCACCCCACTGTTTGCGTGTAGAGAGTTGAGCAGTTTCGAAGCCCCCCCTCAGGCTCGGCTTATAGTTCGTGAACTGGCCGCACTGGAAGTGCAGCGCCGCAGTTATCAACAAGATTGCAACTCACTGGCCAATGTAGAGTCCAGTGAGAGCGCTCGCACCGCTGCGATCATGCCGAGCAAACTTGTGTTACCAAAGGTATTCCGCCGCAGAGGTATTGTCTTACACTGGATCAGAGAGGCATTGCCTGACGCGAACTTGAGGGATTTAACTGGGCAACGATCTTTGAAAGAGAACAGTGTGAATGCGGAGCTGCAGGATGCCGAACGCGGCGAGGGAATTCAGACGAACGCTTCTATGAATATAATTGCACCTGCATCCGAGGAAGCACTCTCGTCCGTGGCCGAGTTGCAAACGGGCCCCACGGCATCGAGGAACTTGGAGTCAGTGCAAGAGGACAAAACGCCTCTTTGCGCTCTGATTGTCGGGATGACCACGCATCGCCGAATATCAACTTGTCGGTTACTTGAGCAGTCGGGGACGTTGAGGGTCCTCCAATCTCCTTCAGCCGCAGCTGCACTGGATGCTTACATCAGCGCACCAGACGGGATTGACTTGATTCTGATGGAACCTGCTGAATATGAGGTCTTTTCCGAACAAGCGCAGGCAGCCTCCATTGAGATCAGCGTGCCGGTGGTGGCGGTTGGTCCTCCGGAGTTTGAACGCTCTGGCGTTTTTCGGCGGTGTATTGCCATAGGTGCAAGGGGTTTCATATCTTTTCCGTTGGATAATCGTGATGCACTGGCCTTGACGGAGGTTGCCCGCAGCTTTCGCGCATCTCGCCAAACTTCTGCTTCGCAGGTTTTGAAGGAATCCAGTGTATCCGAGTTGCTTTTGCCTACACAAGAGGTTCGAGCGGATTCGACAAGTGTTAGCCGCGATCTCTCGCCGATGAGCATGACGAACGGAAGCGATGCATCCAAGTATGGGGCAGGTATAGAGCCTGACTCCAAATGGGTCCCGTCCTGGTGGCAAAACTCCGATTCCATTCGCAAGGAAGGAAACTCCAGTCCAGCAGCCGTTTCCGACCGGATGGACACGTTTCTTTCGAAATCGGAAGGTGTCGAGGATATAGCAGAGGAGTCTTCTACGTACCGTTTTATCCAGCGCGCTGGAATTGGACACCTCCGCTCGGGGAGTCCTATATACCGCAGTGGTTCCGAGAGCTCGCAACTTGCTTGTGAAAGAGCTGAATGGGCCAGAGTTGAGGCTATTTTCGCGCATCGAGATAAGCGACCGAGTCGAGAGCCTTGCTTCCAACTACAGTTCATGCAACATTGCTCGAATCCTGCCACGCTTTTGATACCGACCGATGGTTACCATTCTGCTGGCCTGGAGAGATTTGCTGATATCGCAGCAGTCTGTCGACTACCAAAAACCAGTGCTACTGTGCTGTTTCTACGTGTGCTTTCCCACCAGGATAAGCTCGCTAACAGCGGGACAAGCTCGATATCCAATGCTTTAACGCGATCAGCGAGCGAGTCGGTGTCTTCGAATTGCTGGTTGCGAAACATCCATGTAGATGCCTTTTATCACTTTTACCGTTGCAAGCTCGCACCGATCCGATCACCGCTTGAGCGCTTCTATAATGTAATTGCATCTTCATGGCCTGGAAGTGACATACACGATTCATCTTCGTCCCTGTATGCGGAAGGAAAAATACGCAGACTGAAAGAATCCAGGGCAAGGTACGTTTCGAGATACACAATAACCCTTTTGATTCAGGAGCTGGTTTATCGGAAGCTTTGTGTCGGGAGAAACGCTTCTGGCGTTGCAGTCCCGTATCATGCAGCGAAAGCAAATCAGGGACAGATGAGATCTGCCCGGTATTCGTATCAGGGGAAGAGCTTTCTGTCTTCGTCAATCAATCAGAGCGGAAGCGCATCAGCGATGGAGTCCGCACACTCCTCCAGCAAGAACGGAGAAGCTGCGAGGAATGCTTTCCTTGCCTTTCGGGATGAGGTTTGTGAGGTTCTCCTTACCGCCTCCGTCGCAAGTGCATGTGTCTGGTTTCATCTAGGTGGCGGAAATCGAAACTATGTTCCGCTATCGATTCTGCGAAAGGTGCGCTTTGCTGAGGCAATCTTCGCGGCTGAACGCGGCATCATTGTGGATAGTTTGATGGAAATGCTTACCGGGAATGGCATCGCGCTGGTTGCCCAGAAGGAGCTCGAGACCGTCTGGAACTATAACGCACGCACTGGGACTGCAACATCGGAGCAACTAGCGTCGCGAGATGCTCCGAGCTTTGAATGCTCGATTCCTTCTGTCTCTGGATTGTCTTCCTGGTTCCCAGAACAGCAAAGCGACGGCGCTGTCACGCAGGCGCCTTCAGGGGCTACCGAGTCCAGGGAGCAGATAGCGGGTGCAACACGTTCTTCATTTCTTCCGGACACATTTGAGTTTTCGAAATGGTGCAGAAAATTCTGTATTTCGCGAGAGGCTGCCGTATCCTACTTCCTGGATCGGGGTTCGCTCGTTCCCAAGGCAGTAGAGCAAGTGTTGAATCGTTTCCGTGGATTATCGCTCGTACAGAAACCCGCGTCCAGTGAGCACAGCGCTGCAACGCCTCAGCTCCAGGACGAGAAGACGGTTCCCGAGGATCAGATTCTGGCACCGTTCAGCAAGTTAGGAAACGCTTCCGTAGGTGACTCTCTCAGTCCGTCGGCTTTCGTGCACCTCTTCCTGGCGTTGTGTGATCCTGGCAACGAGAAAGCACTGCACATCTTTTTTGATATTATGGATCTCGACATGGATGGGTTTATCTCAGCGGCAGATGTTGCGTACTTTTATCGAGAAAAATGCGAGATCGCGTTTCGAGAGGGCCTAGTGCTCGCGTCTGCAAATAATCTATGGGCGCAGTTGGTAGATATGTGCAGAACGTCGGCAAATGATCCCAAACTTGAATCCAAGGGCATTACACTGAAAATGCTTCGGGATATCGGAGAGAGGCGTCGCTCCAGTTTCATTCGCAATGTGCTTTTCAAGGACGATGGCATGGCACTGGTAGATATTCAACAGACTTTGCGGTTGGAAAACAGTCTCGCGCTCCTGAGCCAACCGTAGGTAGATGAACGACGAGTGCGTCAGGTTGACTTCAGGGTTTGACAATCTTGTACTGTCGCATTGGAACGACTGCGTTCTCCTGGTGCTGGACAACGGAACTCAGCTGTACATGAAGGACACCGCATATTTCGTAATCGCGCTCGCATCGAGCTCGCTGCAGTTGCATGCTCTTTTCGGACGATGAACGGCCATGCACGGCTGCGAACATGATTATGCAGTTCGCGTCGGCGTCGCTTCTAGAGGTGTACGCCCAAAGATCCGTTCCAGTGCGCAGAAATCTCTTATGTCTGCTCTGAGCGAAGCTCGCATCGGCACTTACGGAGCTGCTTCTGTTCCCAAAGAGACCAAATGGAAGTCTCAAGCATTTCCGCAGGCGGACACCAATAGTGCTTCCGTAGCTGAACGAGCTATCGCCTGCGCAAGTGCACCTTGCAAATGGATGGCGCGCTCCTGTGAACGCACTGGAGCCGGCTTGACACCCATGCCAGAATAGCGTGGAATGTGTCCACTTTGCAAAACTCGGACGTACACGCTGCACCCATGTCAGAATAACATGGAGCAGCTCCTCCAATACGGGCGCACGCGCCTCAAGTGGGTCCATTCCCATTGTCATGAACACCAGCCTCGCGTCCTTGTTCTCCAACTGTTTCTTTTTCTCTCTCTTATCTCGGGCTGTAAATATGCTAGTCTCACGTTCATTCAAGCTACATTGTGACCACGCTAAGGATTATGATGGGTGCATAAATGCTCCGATTTCGTGATTGCCGTCTGATTTCAACGCATTTCATGCATCGATGGAAGTTGAGATCTAGGCATCGCTTGCAATATTCATCTCCTCTGTATACAGCCTAGGTGCGCATTTCGCAACAATGACAGTTGGATGAGATGAGGTGTCCCCATATGTCCATCACGCCTGCCTCTTCTCCGCAGGCCGATCCAAGCCGTATGAACACGTGCTTGATCACTGAATACATGCTCTTGACGAACACAGAAGGCTTCCCACGAGCTCACCTCCATGTCGACGCCCCGTGCCGTAAAATATGAATACGGGCTTCTTCTGGGCGGTCACCCCAGCGAGTACTCTGGATGCTGCATATGCAACGGTAAGCAATTCGATTTGATGAATGATTTGGAGAACGCGATGCGGTCCATGATGAAACACGCAGTCTACGAAAAATCTGGACTGGAGATCAACTCGAGGAATCTGGAGCCGGCTACGCTCCCTACTTGGAAGCTGGGGACACACTCTCTACTGGCAGCAATCGCTGCATTGGCTAAAGTCTGAAACCAAGGCCTCTTGCTTACGAAATAAACCGGACGGGAGCCCCTGGGCACATGTCGTGTAAGCGGTGCCATGCTGTTGCCGAATGCCGTATCGTCGAGAGCCACAAATGTGAGAAGATTCATCCTTCGACCGGAACTGGTTCTTTGACGTGGAAAGTTCAGTGATCATTCGGCATGAGCCTGTGATCAGATCTTTAGGAGATGGCATCGAGTTTTTCCCCAGCACTCCAGCGGACGAACCACCGCGCCTACGAGTTCGCGTGAAACAGAAAGATCGAAAACTTGAGGAATGCGTGATTGGAACACGTTGCACGTTGGAAAACGAGAAGATTGGAGGCTTGTACGCGTGAACTGGATGTCGATATCGCATATTTTTGGAACTCTAGTTTGAGGACGTCGCAAATCTCCCTTACGATGAATACGTCAGGAATTACAGGGGCAGAGCGTCGAAGGAGCCACGTCCAAAACGCAACCGAGACTCGTACAACTGCGAATGAATCCATAAGCGCTTATTGCTGCACTTCGGATGCCTAGGCTGTCTAGCCAAAAAGCTTTCGAAAAAATTCGCAACGCGGGAACAGAGCGAGCAACTTAGTGTTCATTTTACTCTGACACGTGTCTAGGCAGCAACATGGGGCATCGAGTGATGCGGTACACAGTACTGGCGCTCGCCTCAACGCGCTTGAGTATAATCGATGCTCACTAGGAATTGCCAGTCCCCAGTTACAGGGACGCGATTGCGGAACCACCAACGCATTCGCATTTGCTGTGTCCAGGCTGGCAACGAGTTCAGAGCCGCGCCCCTCATGAGCAGCCGCCTCTGGGGCTCGTGTCAGACATTGACGGGCCGCTGCTGACATAGGAAACCGTTCTGGAGCCCGACGCTGTCGTGCGCGAGCACCTAGCCACCCTGGCGGCTGTGATGCGCAACTGCTAACTCCTGCAAGAAAGATTCCACGAACTGGACGTGTCAGATGAGCCAGTGAGCCGAGTGCCCCCGCTGTTGCAGGTGTCGAGCGAAGACCTGCGTTGGAAGGCGGCAGCGCTTTTCTAAACGACCACAAAGGAGGCGCTCGAAGCTGAGGCTATGTCCTAGTCGCCGAGTTCCGCCAGCGCTGCGTTCATCGCATTGTGGTAACCTATGCCACAAGCCAGGGCAGAAAGCGGCAGTGGAAGCCTTTACGCTTACCGTGCGACTTCTGGAAGTCGCTTGACCCCTTGAATTCGACATCTCCAAGTTACACAGGCTTAGAGCTGGCGAAAAGTGGAGCTGTTTGCGAAGGAACTAGTGTATATTTCCTGGGTTTCTATAACAATCGCACATTAAAAGGAGTCTGCTGCGATTAATCGATCGTGTACAAGACAGAGCCACAACGCTGCCTTTCGAGAAACAGCACCACATCCGTTTTGCACTCGGGAGGCTCGTCCAAATTTTTGCTCCAAATTTTTTCTTGGTTCCCTGTGAGACGCTTTGGACGAGTCGTGGTCTGTTTCCTTCTAAATGTCGCGTTTAGGGCCACTATGTTATGCACTTGTATTTTTCATGGTCTTAGCTTACTTGAGCTTGCCTCTTGGAAAGGTCAGCTGTTCGGGGCTGGGCACTGATCCACAGGCAAACGACCCGGAGCAGCAACCCTGGCACGTGCACCCTACCTCTTTGGCGGATGTCGGCCAGTTGCAGTACTCGAGAAGTCTGCACAAACGTCATTCTATTTCAGAGCCCGAGGCAAATGGTGATTCCAGAAATATGAGTGACTTTGTGCGGACTGCCACAGAACCCCCCCGTAACCGCTCGTTGCCGCTTTTCGTCTTCGTGGCCGGGGTCGAGGGCTCTGGACACCATGCCTTGGGCATCGCTCTGGAGCGGTGCTTTGACGTTTCGTTCTCGTTTGCTCCTGAAGTGTGGGTTGCTCAATATTACAGCTTCACGCCGTACGTGTGGACGAGGGCGAGCGATTTTTACGAGCGGCTAGCTGCGAATAGCTATGGAGCGTCCGTTATTGGAGCACGAGCCGTGTTGGACTATCAACACTCATTTCCGTTCGGTTGGTTCCGATCGACACTTTTTCATCCAGATCTTAACATTCTCAGGGAGCTTGATGGCGAATACGTAGATCTTCGTGTCATATTTTTGCATCGGGATCCAACAGATACGGTCATCTCTGCGTTGAAACGCGGGTTTGTCGACGATCCCTTCCTGCAGGCGAGAATCGTCGAAGCTGCCCTGATGTATATGGACCGCTTCATAGATAAGATGGCGCCTGAGAAGGTGGCTGTAATCCATTATAACAGGTACAGAGAGCGTCCTTTAGAGTACCTGGAAACACTGTCGCGCGTCGCAGGGTACTGCAACAAGGAGGACTTGCGCGACTTTATCGTTGAAGCAGAACTAATCATAGATAGATTCAGAAAACAGCGTTTGGAGGGCAACGAGCCCAAGCAGTGCCCAAGAAGCAATCGAAGACGTCCCGAAGACTGCGATGACTTTGAAAAACGAATTCGCGCCTGGTTCGCAGCACGCTCCAAGTATTGGCCACGGTTGGCAGAAGAGCGCCTCTGGTAGAGTCGACGGGTGTACAGCAAGAGCAGCAACAGCACTGGCAACTGCAGCGCTGTTCGCCTGGTATGTACCAGCGTTCACTTTTCCCTAAAGTGGCATATCTTGCCCGAAAAGGGCCCGTCTATGAACCAGCAGGAGCGCAACGCATGCCCGCAGCGCTCGACCTGATGACGTAGTGATTAGACTTGCATTCTGCAGTCGCAACAGCAAAAGCAACAGCAAATATCGATCACATGGATATGCTTCGTCAAGAAGCATGTTCCAATATCGTGTCCCGCGACACTGCAATGCACAGCTTCCAGTACTTATCCAGTAGGCTGATCCGAATGAACGAGTCTCGAGATTCCATTCGAAAGCCCGGTGCCTTTTGCTCTCGTCGAGCGATCATTTCTAAAGCGTCAGTGCGCTGCAAGAGATCCAGGAAATCTTTCTGGCATCCACGGACCCATGGAGGTCCCCCAGCTCCAAAGCGCCTCTCGATACCTTGCGCATGAAGGCCGCTGCGATTGCAGCAGATCCTGCCGGTATTCGCGGCTAGGTTTCCTTATCTAAGGGTACTGTTTCTTCCAATTCACGCAGAAGACAAACACGAATTTCGTTGCATTCATCACCACGCAACATATCACGCGTGAAGGTCGCCCTCACAGAAAACTGCACCATTTCGAGCGCTCCCCGGATCACGCCGCAGAAGATATTGCTGTACCAAAGCGTGTTCGCGACTGCATCAGGTACCTCCACGAATTCAGCGAGTGGATTTGTGTCGAATAGTATGGAGTATGCTGTGTCGTCCGCGGCGAAGTTTGCAGGTCTCGCGCTCACTCCGAGGTACATTCGGAAAGCGACCCGTGCAACTATCTCAGCAGTTGCTTGAAAGGAACGACAGGGTGGTGCTGCAGACCGTGCTAAGAAATCATCGACTAAACGAAGTCCGATATTGTAGCCTATTCTTTCGAGCTCCTCGTTGACATCCTCAGGGGCCTGGTAGTCCAAAAAGAGCTGGCGCACGAGCGCTCCGTACGTCAGCGCAACCAGTTCAGCGCTAACTAGCTCTCCTCTTTGAAAAGCTTGCTCACCGATCTTAGCAAGAGCAGCAACGTTGAACCCCGCAGACGGGAGCGTATCCTGCGTTTTTACACTGGTAGCGCTCGAGCTCCGCCCCGACTGGCTGGTGCTGGCGCGTTCCCCGGAGGGCTCAAACATGCCTTTGTTGAGCTGGAAGCCTCACCAGGAATAGGGCCTCTTGCGCAGGCCGTGCGCGAAAACCTTTGCAGGGCGCAACTCGGTCTGAATATGCCAAGACTACGCTTCGGTCGCTGCGGTCGTTGAAACTGCGCAACATTAAAGCTCCAGACGATTGTAGTCGCGGACATGCGGAGTGTTCCTGGGACATTTTTTCGAGTACGCATGCATCGGCGAAACACCCAGAAACTCTTATGGATGACCGCGGATACGTGTTGCTGCAGGAATGCTAATCGGGACAAGCGCTTGTTAGCCTATTGCCGATGCGATGACATCGGTCAGGAGGTCGGGTGCGAGGGACTGGGTGCTTCAAGCACCCGGCATACCGCTTCGGGAAGGTTGGCGAATATTTCCATGCGCTATTGTTAGTCAATGTTTGTAGCCACGGGGGATATGCTTTTCGTTCTTGTTTCGGGATGAAACACGAACGATTACGAGCGCAGGAGCTTCTAGGCTGGTCAAGGAAGCGTGCAGTGCAAGAACGTTTCGATCGAACTTGTCCTTGGTGTGAATAAGTCGCACGGACGGAGACCCAGAGGGCAGCATGTTCCAGGGTTCCCGTTTCGGTATGCTCCGACGCCGCAGCTCCTTGTCCAAGTTCAGTGTGAACGGGTTATATATATATGTCTATATCAACATGCGTCACGCCTCTGCCTCGCAATACGACGTCACAGAACGCCTGCCGGCGCGTACCCTGGTACTCGATAGACCGCACTCGAAAGAGCGTCACTGACGCGGCCCTATAATACAAAGCAATCATATCACGAATATTCGTATCGTCGTCATATTTTTTCGATCGGACACATCACCCAGAATAGCATACGCATGTCCACGGCCTCGCGGGCCGGGCCGAGCGCCCACCGAGCCAGCTCGTAACCGTGGAACAAAGCTCTGGTGCAGCAGTCAGGGTGTAGTCCCATGTTTCCAGTGCTCGCTTGAATGTCCAGACCTGGATATTAAGGTCGTGCCCGGGCTCATCGCCGTCCTGGGATGTGAGATGGGCTCACCAGTCAGAAACAGGTGCAGGACTAACCAATGAGCGCACGTTCGAGTTCAGCTTCGGATGGAAACGAATGACAGGCGGGAGACGGCTGGCATATTATGCCCAGCTGCTTGAACATCACGCTACCCACATAGACAGCATCTTTTAGTGTCATGAACACAAGCAAATACGCTTCTCCACGCAGCGCGGTCACGATGGGATGCGCAGCCTGTGTCCTTCGGGATCCTGCAACGTACGTACAGCGTATCCAGAAGGGGCGAATTTCGCGCTGTGAAGACGCAGTGCCGCGGGAGGGGCGTCGCAAGCCCCGGAATCGAATATACCAATTGCCATAATGATCACTAGAACCTGAAAAACGCAGGTTGCAGCAACTTCACAGACGACAAGTACGGCATGGCGAGTCTGTTACGCAGAAAGTTTACCGGGTGCCAAAAACGTTCTGATGCGGGCATCAAGCGCTGGTCCGCAACGTTCTCCCTCAAGCCGTTGTGGGTTGCAAGACACCCCATGCGCTCATTGGTTCGATTCGAGCTCCCAACTGTCCCTAATGTAGAAATCTCACTTCATGAGCACGAGCGCTCGACTTGAGTTCAGGTACGGCGCTAGCAGTCCAGGGATTTTCCTCCAATGTGCGGACCCTATTAGGGTTTGTAATAGTTCGTCTTAACGAATGGCATTTTGACTACCTCACCTGGCACAAGTTTTCCCCGAATTTTCACTGAAATACGCGTACCGACAGCGTCCATAGGCTTCGAGATGTAACCCATACCGATAGCGCAGTTCCGTGTGGGGGAGAATCCTCCCGAGGTCACAGTACCGATCACGGCGTTATCGGCAGCTTTCGGTGAATTTTCGTGAATCGTTTCGTGTCCACGAGCTGGTGGTCCCCCGTGAAGGACAAAGCCTACTCTTTTCTTCTGCACGATACTTGGATTGGCAATCTCCTTGAGTATCACGTCTGCACCGAGGAACGAGGGCCGGCCATCACCGGAGTCTGGGTTGCGGCGAGACTTGGCAATCGTCCACGTTAAACCAGCGCTCACGGGCGTCGTGTTCTCATCAATATCGTTACCGTAGAGACAAAGGCCAGCTTCCATGCGCAGCGAGTCCCGTGCACCGAGACCACACGGAAGCACCGCTTCATTGGACACGAGCATTTCGAAGAGCTTCGGCGCATCCTGATTGTGCACACTGATCTCAAAGCCGTCCTCTCCTGTATACCCGCAACGAGATACGAGCAAGTAATCAGAGAAAGCAGGTGCCTTGACCATCCGAGCATTCATGAACGCCATCTGCTCTAGGTTCAGTGTGCTTCGGTCGACAATATGCTGCAGTACCTGCATCGCTTTCGGGCCTTGAAGTGCCAGCAGCGAGCGATCCGCTAAAAACTCCAAGCGAACATCCATGCCGTCGACCTCGCGGGCGCGTCTCTCATGTGCTCGCAGGTGCGCCATGTCCTTATCGACACAGGCGCCATTGATCACCATATTCAGGGCTTCCGCCCCAGTATTGTCCTTTCCTAGGTTCGTAATGATCGTATCGTCAATGATACCTCCGTGCTCGTTCGTGAGTAGCGACAAAACCGCTGTACCTGCCGGGAGTGCCTGTAGATCCGCGACGATGAGTCTCTCGAGGAAGCGGACGCGGTCGGTGCCGTACACGCGCACCTGCCCCATGTGCGAGACATCAAACACACCAGCCGACTGACGAACCTGCAAGTGCTCGTTTTTTATCCCGCCTTTCTCGCCAGAGTACATCACTGGGAGCGCATAGCCTGCAAAGGGAACCATTTTGCCCCCGTACTTCAGGTGCGTCTCATACAGCGCGGTATGTTTGAGTTTCTCCTCAGGGCTCGGCTGCGTGGCGGAAGTTGTGCTTGCTTGGCGGTAGCGCAAATGACCGTTTGCAATCCAATTCAACGGTGACAGACGCTTGTGCGTTTCGCCCCGCAACAGCGCTACCGGAGCACTTAGGCGGTGCCCAGGGTGCTTCCCCGCTACAAAACGCACTTCCGACGCACATACTGCGCTCAATTCAAGCCACCTGTTCAGAATCCGAGCTGCCATAGCGTATCAGATGACGAGAGGCTCCCCTAAGAAACCGAGCTCCCAGATAAAGCCCTTCTTCCCCAAGGTCCAGGGATGAGCAACGTATCGTTGCACTAGAAACTTGCTGCAATGCGTTGCAGCAGCAGCAGCAGCGCCGTCTATGATCATCCCCAAGACGCATCGCCGCTACCGTCTGGGGACGCGTTCGCACAATCCCAGTGCAGAAGCCTGCCACGAAGCACAGCAGAGTCTTTGGAGATAGCCAGATTCCTTCGGAAGGGCGCAGTGAACAGTTTTAGCTGGGCCTCCGCGTGGGGTCGGTGATACGCTGGTGACGCTACTCTAGCGTTTGCAGCGATACTAGTAGTGTCGGTGTTCGTGCCCGCGCCCCGTGCTGGAAACGGTGCAGGTCAACGGCCTCGAACGCAGTAGTGCGCAAAGGCTGGTGCTACTGCGCGAACGCATTCGAGGCAGACCCGTTGCTGTCTATAACAGATCCTCAGGACGTCTCGTGCACTTGGTAAATTCTGTGCTGCACGCATAGCGATGGCGTGGAGTCATGGCCAGTGGCAGTGGAAGCGATGAGCGCGTGCCACTCTTGGGCGAACGTGGACGGCCGACAGGCGCTGTGGCGGCTACAGCTGCCGAAACCGCTCATAGTCGTGATCCGGTTGGACGAGCTCAGAGCGATCGTGAGCGTGTTTGCCTTGCAAGTCGGGGTCGACGCGCTCACAGGCTCGACGAGTTGTGTTTCTGGCTGATATATGCCGTACTCCTGGTGGCTTCCATAATCTGGGCGCTGATCAGCGCCAAGATGCGTGGACACCAACGACTGCAGGGAGAGCCTGTCGTGCCCGAGCCTGCGGTGGCGAATACTGAATCAACATCGTTTTGCCAGGTCGGCAGTACTGGATGGAATAAGCACCGCACACGTCTCGGTTGGTCATGTACCAGTGAGCTCCGGTCTCGCGTAACGCTTGGGCGCGCTGTCAGCCAGTCTGCGCCCCTATCCATCCTTGAGAAGGTGAAATCAACCTGTCCAAACTGGCGACGGTTGCTCCAGTATCCGGCGCTATGTCGCCGCCAGGAGCGCTCTGTCTCAGGATGCGGCTCCTTCCTCTGGATAAGCGATTTGCATGTGGATTACTGGTTCGATCCTCGCGTGCCTCCGACGTTGTGTGGTGAACGCAAAGTCTGTCGCCCGGCGGAGCTCGTCTACAATGTGTCATCCCAGGTGCGCGATGCGAGCATTCCCAATAACCCTGCCGTGCCTGTGCGGGATGTAGCCACGACATATACCTACGGACGGCCCGGATGTGATCCTCCGCTGCCTCTCTTGGAGTCTTTGACGGAAGCGATGAAAAAGGTCGATAGTGATCCTGACTTTATTCTCATCACAGGTGATCTGGCTCCGCATGACCTGCCTTCTCGCGCATATGTGCTCAGGAGCCTCAATGCATCTGCGCAGCACCTTTCTGCAACTGTTTGCGGCGCGCTGGGCAACAGCGGTGAGTCTCAGCGACGGTCGCCAAGATGCATCGTAGTTGTCGGCAACGTCGATCTGTTTCCGACGTTGCACATACCTATAGAGGCGAAACCTGTGAGCTCCGCAGAACGCTATGATGCAGAGAACAATAATCAACCGGTGCGCTTTCGGGACCTGTACGAAGTCTACGTTACCGCAGGCATTCTGGATCCAGAGAATGAGGCGCTGCGCAGATCGTTCACTGTGGGCGGATATTACAGAGCGTATGATGATGGCAAGCTGCGAGTTCTGGTATATAACTCTCTCCATTACATCGCTGGGAGGCTCTTCAGTTCAGCGAGTGCACTGAACAGAACGAATGCATCGCCCGCTTTGCCCTTCTATGCCCTGCCTTGTGAACAATGGAAGCAGGTGCTTCCAGATGCGGATGATCCTGCGGGCCAGTTTGCCTGGCTCGAGGAGGAATTGCAGGATGCTGAACAGAACGGACGATCCGTTTTCCTTGCTTCTCACATCGGACCGGGCAGTAAAACTGGTTCCCGGGCCTGGTGTGCACCCTATGTTACCCGCTTTGCGGACTTGTTGACCAAGTATGCAGACACAGTGACCATGCAGTTTTACGGTGATTTATCTCGTGAAGAATTGCGCTTGATTGAGCCTTATGGTTCGCCGAATGGAACCAGCGAAATGCGAGGACTAGCTCTTCTCATCAATCCCGGACTTACACCGAGACGGATGCCTGGTGGTGCGCCGACATTTCGCCACTGCTTCTTCGACCGCGGCATACACCGAGCGAAGCAGGTAGCTCAGCGAAGACGCGGTGACCATGTGTTCGCACCGGTGACCTTGCTTGACTATCACGCGTATGCGTTTCCGCTTCAGCACACCGTGATAGAGCGAATGACTCGGGGCGCGAGCGCGCCTCATCCCGAATGGCGCTGGCGGTACAGCTTTGCGGAACAGTTTTGTGTTCCGCACCTGTCGGCGTCGACGCTGCGTCAGGTCATTCAGAACATTGCATCGGAGCCCGAGTTCATGGAGGCCTACACCTTGCGCACGGAGGATGGCCTCGAGAGCGATCTCGACTTGAGCGCAGCAGTCGGAAGCCTTCGAGTCCAACCTGCTGCCTAAGCGCAGCACTGGTATTCTCGCAGCATTCAACTAAGAGTTGCTGATGGTGTTGAAGGGCGGGTCTTTTTAGATGGCTTTACTGAGAGCAAAGCACCTTTTTCTCCAGATGCGCGGGTGCCAAGGGCCAGATGCCTGCCAGTTGAGCGGACCGGACTCGCTGCCACTTACCATAATCGAGCATTGAGGGGGGATCGAGATGTCCGGACCGCCTTCACGGACGTATGGCTCGCTGCACCAGTGCCTACGCCTTGCTTTGGAAAGGTGCAATCCGTTCGCGGAGCGCTGCGCCACAGCGCTGGAAGTTGTGAAACACAACCAGGCTATATTGCTGGACGCCTTTGGCCATTTTTGGCTGCATTGCCCTTTCTAAACTCATATCCATCTTTGGAAAGAACGTTCACATACCGCAACGGCCTCGACAAGGTCTTTCCGCACAATGCGATACATTGGAATGCATGCCGCCTCTTTCCTGTCGAGTGCACAAGTCCCAGAGACTGTATATGAACGGAGGGAATACCTACCAGGGAGCCATGTTCGCAGCGACGTCTCCTATGCATACTATCTAGCGACAGCGCCTCAACAACGCACGTACCATTCAGGTGTTGTCCCAACGCGGATACCGATGACAGTGACTCGGGACTACTAGCATCGCCAGCGCTGCCACAACCAGCTCCACAACCAACACCACATGCATCGCAATGCCACGAACGCTGTGTAGATAAGGTGGCGCTCTATGCTAGCCGCAACCGATGCTGCTTCTAGTTTCCGTGAGCGCAAGGCGCGCCCCCGTATACACCGCTGCCGCTGGAACCGCAGAAAAATTGCCGTCGATGCATCGACATGTATCTTATTGATCGACATAAATAGAATTATGTGGAAATCATGGTCCATTCGCGCGCTGACTCGCTCCTAATCACTGCAAATTCCATGCTCGTCGATGCATCGACGCAATCTTATCCGATTTATATACATAAATAGAACTATATGTAAATCATGGTCAACGCGCGTGCCGACATCAGGCAACGTCTTTGACGCTGCTCGAAACGCTCAGCATGAAGGCATACGATCTGTGGCCGTTCGAGACGACAGAGCTGTTTGCC
>Ga0123519_10008170_pt1 | contig 16014 bp, 13 predicted proteins | sample YelNatPaOPRAMG02_FD_87396 | JGI IMG/M metagenome (GOLD analysis project Ga0123519, IMG submission 87396) | Hot spring microbial communities from Yellowstone National Park - Yellowstone National Park OP-RAMG-02 (version 2) | ecosystem: Environmental > Aquatic > Thermal springs > Hot (42-90C) ...
ACGCAGAAGGCGATTACATCATTTGGGTGGACGGAGATATGGTTTTACCAAAGAGCCACGTGAGAAAGCAAGTTGAGTTTATGGAGAAAAATCCAAACGTTGGAGTTGCCAAAGCGAAACATCAAGTTTTACCGAAAGAAAACCTCGTAGCATTTCTTGAACATGTGCCACACTCAATCTACGATGCCACTCCAGGAATTTTAAGTTCAAAAATGCCCGGTACTGGAGGCGCCATTTATCGTGTTTCAGCTATAAGGCAGGTTAAGGGTTTTGACAATAACTTAAGGTATGCTGGGGAAGATCAGGATGCTGCGTTTAGGATTAAGAAGGCTGGTTGGATCATTACTCATTCTCCAGCTATTTTCTACGAAGTGAGAGTTCAAACATGGATAAAACTTTTTAAAAAATATATTTGGTATGGTTATGGGAATCACGATTTATATAAAAAGAATAGGGGGATTTTCTCCGTTACTCGTATGAATCCTTTGGCGGGTTTTGTTGCTGGAGTCTTGTATGCTTTTACTACTTATAGATTAATGAAACGTAAGTCGCTTGTTTTATTGCCTTTCCATTTCGTTTTTAAAATGAGTGCTTGGTGTATTGGCTTTACTAAAGCACGCGTAGATTATATAACTGGAAACCAGACGCGGAAACCGTTGCACGTATCTTCCTAGATTTAAGACTTGAGGTTAAGATTTTGGTTGAGAAGCTTCGTTTAGCTGTTGTCGGTTTAGGCAAAATGGGTTTGCTTCACGCTGGCATTTTAAATGTTTTGCCAAATGTTGAACTAGTCGCAGTGTGTGAAAAAAGTTCGCTTATTCGCAGATTCTCCAAGAAAGTGTTCCATTCAGCCCGTGCGGTTAACGACGTAGTAATGCTCAAAGGGTTAAATCTTGATGCAGTTTATGTTACAACTCCGATAAATTCCCATTTTCCAGTCATAAAGACGGTGTATTCGGAAGGGATAGCGCCTAACATCTTTGTTGAAAAAACCTTAGCGTCCAGTTTTAATGAAGCGGAAGAACTATGCGGTTTAGCTCGTAAACTTGGAGGCGTTACTATGGTTGGTTATCAAAGATGGTTTTCCGTCACGTACAGAAAAGCTAGAAATTTGTTGAATCAGAAGGTGATAGGAGAGCCTTTCTCCTTTGAGGCTTATGCCTATTCTTCTGATTTTTTGGGAAGTCGGAGTGATTCTAAAGCACACGCGTCTAGCATTGGCGCCCTTAGGGATTTGGGTTGTCATGCTATTGATGTGGCGTTGTGGTTTTTCGGTGATATGCGAGTTAAATCTGTCAAAAGCGAAACGTCATTCAGCATCTATTTTGAATGTATAGGATCAAACGGTTTAGAGGGAAAATTCAGCGTGTCACAGTCCATGGAAAACTATCGCATGCCAGAAGTCGGCTTAAAAATAGTTGGTTCTTCAGGAACAATCGAGGTAAATGATGACAAATTAGATTTAAAGCTGAAAGACGGGAAATCTTTTACCTGGTATAGGCACGATCTCGGCGATAACGTCGCATTTTTGCTGGGAGCACCAGAATACTTTCGCGAAGATGAACATTTTATCAATTCGGTTTTGCAAGGACAAGCCGCGGAGCCAAGTTTTAACACAGCCCTAAAAGTTGACCGGTTAATTGGTCGAATAAAGGATAAAGCTGATGATTATGATAAATCTTCTAACAGTTGATGTTGAAGACTGGTATCATGATTTGCATCCATCTTTATGGAAATCTTGTGAGAACAGAGTGGTTGAAAACACACATAAGATACTCCGCATTATCGAGGAGCATGGTTATAGCGCTACATTTTTTGTTTTGGGATGCATCGCAGAACAATTCCCAGATCTAATTAGACAAATTAGTGATAAGGGACATGAAATCGCTACTCATGGATATCTTCATGCACCAATAACCCAGAGGAACAGAGTTGAATTTGAAGAGGACCTGCGGAAATCGCTTTTCATCCTTGAGCGTATAGTGCGCCGCAAAATATTAGGTCATAGAGCTTGCAGATTTTCAATTAATAGGATAACCGCGTGGGCGATAGATGTGCTAGGAAAAAATGGGCTGAAATATGATTCAAGCATATTTCCAGCTATAACTCCTGATTATGGTGTTCCGCAATGTCCTACTCATCCATACTTTATTTCATCTTCTAATATTGAAGAGGATAACTCGAATGGCACTATAATGGAATTTCCGTTATCGGTTCTCAGCATTCCCATCCTTCACGTGAACATTCCAGTAGCCGGGGGTTTTTACTTGCGATTTCTTCCCTACTGGTTTATCAAATTGTCTCTAAAGAGAATAAATAAGATGGGTTATCCAGCTGTTGTTTTTATCCATCCAAAAGATTTAGACCCGCAGAAACCGAGAATAAAAGAGTTGAGTTGGCACCACTATTATGGTTTGGCTGATGCTGAAAAAAAGTTTGCGAAGTTACTTAGCGATTTCAAGTTTACATCTATTGAAAATTACATAGAGGAGTATGGATTTCATGCCTAAAACAGTAGGCGAATACTTTGAGGACATAGCCGTAGACTTCGACTCCTATTATGAACAGCCAAAAGGGCTAATCAACAAAATTGTGAATAACTGGTTTAGGAAACCGGGCTTAATAAAAAGAATGGAAATAACGCTTGAATTGATTAAGCCAAGCGTTGGGAAAAGGATCTTAGATGTGGGTTGCGGTTCGGGTAAACTCGCAGTTGAATGTGCAAAGAGGGGAGCAGAGGTTTACGGCATAGATGTTTCAAAGAATATGATAGAACTTGCTAAAAGCCACTGCCAAAAAAACAACGTGAAAGTTGAGTTTATTGTCGGAGATGCCCTTAGGGGACTGCCTAAAGATTTCGACTTCTCAGTCGCCTTGGGAGTGCTTGAATACCTAGACTGTCCCCATTTGCTTCTTGGAAACATGTTGGCTTCTGTTAAAAAAGGAGGAAAAGTGATTTTCAGCGTCCCATCGCTTTATGCTTTCCAAACACCTGTCAGAAAAGCGTATCTACACTTTAAAGGGGTTAAGTGCTACTTTTACACCAAAAAGAAATTGCTGAAGCTTATAAGCAGCTTCAAGGAAGTAGGCGGCGTAGAAATTCACAGTTACGGACCCGGCTTTGTTATTCAATTAACAAAGGTTTAATGGAGAATGTTTGCTATAAATTATCTTTCAAGATTTGTCCAGAACTCGTGGGGGTAAAGTTTGGCGGTCCGTAATGCAATGGAAAAGTGCCTATTTCCCTCCACCAGAATGCTGCATAATGGAGTTTCCACTCGTTAAAGATTGTTAGGGTGTTGTTCCAAGCGATAAGTTCTCTCTGCAACTCGTCGTTTGTCCACGTTAAGTCGCATCCTATCTCGCCAATAAATAACGGCTTATTTAAAACGTCGCCCACCCAATCGAGCTTCTCGATTTGAAACGCCATTTTCACGTCGTCGTAAAGATAACCAAATGGAGTGCCTTTTTCTTCTTCAAGATATTGCCAAAGCCCGCATCCTCCGTAAATTCTATAGACGTGTGTGCTGTACAGGATGTTTCCTAAAGGGTCTGTAAGGTTAAAGTCGAGAATCCATTCCATTCCTTCCACATCGCCGCTCGCTAATCCGGTCCAAACGCCATATCCCCACTGTAGTATGATTATTTGCTGCGCCCCTTCAGAACGGATGGCGTTAATGCATTTTTGGGCAACACTTTTCCATGAAGTTTTGGCTGTTTCATCTCCATGAGGCTCGTTCCAAAGTTCAAACAACACGTTCGGGTAAATCTTTAATTCTTGGGCAACACTTATCCACCAATCCACAAATTCCGCTTCGCTTGCTATTACCTCAGATGCCTGTGCACTTGTTTGATATGGCGGATACGGCAGCGGATCTTGGTCTCCACCACTCCAATAACTTCTAACAGTACAGCCATCCAAAATGACGTACATGCCTCTCTCCGCAGCCATAAGAATAAGCCTTTTTATTGCTTCCCTTGCAGGTAATGCGCAGTAGGGCGAGGCAGGATGACCGGAGTTCGGGCCGATATTGAATTTCCAAGTTTCAACGGACATGTGGCAACGTATGACGTTTATGCCCCAGCTTTTCATGGCATCCAACTCTGCTGCCACGTTTCCATCGTTCCACATGGTGTTCCCCATCCATATGCCGTCGGGGTCATCTGCAAATTCAACTTTATTTACGCCTCTAAGCATGACAGTTTTGTTAAAGGAGTTTTTAACGTATCTCCCATCAACGTGTAATAGGCTAATTGTGACTATTTTGCCAGAGCTTGTTATAATTGCACTATTTATAAGCGAAGAAACCACAGACGATGATAAAAGAGTTACAGCTAATGAGATCAAAGAAAGAAGCGTTGGATGAAGCTTTGCGTTTTGCACCTTCTTTTCCCACTTATTATTTGTGGCGCCCCTTGAAATAACAGTCTTCGCTTACTTAAATACGCAGCGTATAGTAATAAATCTTACGTATTACGATAACGTAAACTGCCAAAAAGGTGCCAACCAACAGTGAAACAGAAGAAAATAACCCTCTTAGTCGGCGACAACCCCTTTCTAGGCATAAGTCACCTATCACAGAACAGAGCCAGAACCAGAGGAAACGCTCTAGACGATCCAAAATATTGTGCTCATCTAGTTGCATTATCCAGGATGAACGGGGCTGACGGCTTCATGTTCTCCGCATGTAACAAAACTCTTGTCATCCTAGAGGAACTTCGCAAAAACGAAATTATTAAAAATGTAGACCTTTACGCCATAATGCCTTACGCCTTTGAATATGTAAGATTAGCAACTCAATTGGGCGGCTTCTCTGCTTTAGCCAAAAAGGTTATGAAAGAAATGGCTTTTTCTAGAAATTTTATGGCTATTGTGAGAGGCTTAAAGGGTGTTGCTGGAACAGATATTGAATCATTAACGAAGGCTTATCTTTCCTATGAGATTTCTAGAATAAGATCTTCAGCCGGCAAAGGGGCACGTCTAAATTCAATATTGCTTCATCAGGCGATAACAGACCTTGCCCTAGCATTTAATTTAAGACCGCTTTTTAAGGCATGTGTGGACTTCGCATTAACTTTAGGCATAAAGCCAGGCTTTAACACTGGAAACTTTCCGTATCTGGTGAAAAAGTTGAAGGAATGGGGCATTAACTTAAGCGAGGTTTTAATTGCAGCTCCTTTCAATAGAGTTGGTTTTCAAATGAACCCCTCCAAAGAAGAATGCGAAAAAGCACTGGCTGAACATCCCGAACCAATGGTAATTGCTGTTAGCGTACTGGCAGCTGGTTACTTGAGGCCTTCCGAGGCCGCGGATTATATAAAAACATTGTCTAACATAGGTGGGGTTGTGACTGGTGTATCCAAAGAGAAACATGCAAACGAGACATTTAGGCTTTTCAGGGAAAGTTTTGCCAAATAAAAGGATTGGAACAAAGCAAAATGGAAGACAATGTAATAGTTACTGTTGGCCTCTGCGTTAGAAATGCTGAAACCACCGTTGGACAGGCAATAGACAGCATACTTAGCCAGGATTTTCCACGGGAGAAAATGGAGTTGATAGTAGTGGATGGCTGTAGCACTGACTCAACGCTAGCCATTATAAAAAGTAAGCTTGAAGGTTCTGGATTAAAAACTAGGATTTTCCATGAAAACATGGGATTAGGCTACGCGCGACAGCTTGTTGTTGATAATGCAAAGGGGAAGTTTATCATCTGGGTTGACGCGGACATGATTCTACCCAAAAAGTTTGTTACAAAACAAGTCACTTTTATGGAAGGAAATCCTAAAATCGGAATTGCAAAAGGAAGGTACGGCATACATGAGAAAAATAGTTTGGCGGCTATGCTTGAGGATGTAGAATTCGCAATAAGTTTTAGGAACGAAGGAAAGGCGAATATGCCGGCTCTAGGTGCATCTGGCTGCATCTATCGTATTGAAGCTGTAAAACAGGTAGGTGGATTCAATCCTTACATGAGAGGAGTTGGCGAAGATCAGGATGTTGAGAATAGGGTCAGGTTGGCTGGTTGGCTGCTTTATGTTAGTCCAGCAATTTTTTATGAAAAACGTAGGGAAACATGGAAGTCCCTTTGGAGTGAATATTTTTGGCATGGGGTAGGCGCCGCGCACCTTTTCAAAAAGAATAGGAGGGCAATTAAAATTATTAGGATGCTGCCCCCGGTTGCGCTTTTTATGGAGGTTCTCCGCATTCCCACAGCCTATAAGTTGACTGGTAGCTTTGCTGTTTTTTTACTGCCCTTTCATTATGTTTTTAAGAGGATAGCTTGGATGTTGGGGTTCATAAAGGGTAAGATTTTAATTAGTGGTTGTCGTAGTTTACGGATGCATGGAATATGGGTGTTGATTCAGTTTTCTTGAATTGAATAAATAAACTAGTGTTTGAGTGACAAATAATGATGAAGGTTGGGCTGATTGGTTGCGGCGGAATCGCCAATATTCACATGGGAGCATATAAGCGCATAAAAAATGTTGAAGTTGTGGCAGTCTGCGACCTGAACATTGAAAAGGCTAAGATTCTCGCCAAAAAGTTTGGGGTTAGAAGGGTTTTTGACGATTATGTGAGTATGGTTGAATCTGAGAAACTTGACTTGGTTGATGTGTGTACGCCCGTTTCAACACACGCTAAAATAATTATTGATGTAAGTGAGGTGGTTCCAGCGGTTTTTGTTGAGAAGCCTATGGCGCTTAGTGTTCAGGAATGTGATGAGATTATAGGGGCTATTAAGCGGCATGGGACAAAACTCTGTATTGGTCATAATCAGCTTTTCCTGCCTACCGTTCAAAAGGCGAAATCCTTGGTGGATTCTGGCAGTTTTGACCTACTTTCTTTTAGAACTATCGTTAAGGAGGATTATGAGTTTCTTAAGGCTCACGGATGGCTTGCTCCTTGGGCGGTCACTCCAGAGCAGAAGGGCGTTTTATGGGAGTCATGTTGCCACCTTGCCTACCTGCATCTCCACTTTTTGCCAAACATAGTTGAAGTTTACGCAGTTGGCAACAAAGTTAAATATCCGGTTTATGATGATTTCGCTGTCCTTCTTAAAACCGCCGATGATCGTTTTGGCATAATTGAGCTTTCGTGGCTTTCTAAGGAAACCGAAATATCCTATGAGTTGAGGGACAAGACTGGAAGACGTATAGAGATTTACCGTGACTATGACTATTTTGCTGAGAAATCTGAAATTCCGCCCTATAATATTCGTTATACTATTCGGAGTTTTCTTGTGGATGAAAAACGAATTTTGAAAAAATGGATTAAATATGGACTTAGATACTTTAGGGGTGGAAAAATGTTATCTACCTATCTCCTTATAAGTAGTTTCATTAATTCAATTAAAAAGGATACTGCTCCGCCAGTTTCGCCAGAAGATGGAAAGGAAACCATAGCACTTTTAGAATGCATAGAGAAGTCTTTAAATGAATCAAAATTAATTGCTCTGCGCTTATAGAACTAAGTCATGCATTATGAGCATACTAAGTGTGCGGTACGATAATGAGAGTTGGCGTTTTTTGTCCTACATTAAATGTTTACGGAGGAGCAGAATTTGTATCAGTAGCTATCGCAAATGCGTTAGCTCGAAATCGTTGCGAAGTAGTATTTTTCACTAATGAGGCAGTAAATCAGCAAGAAATAAAAAAATTTTATGGAAAATGTCTTGATCGTTCCATAAAAGTCATTGTTAAACCGTCAATAGTTCGCCCAAAATACTTGTTAGATTTTTATCAAACCATTTTTCGTTCCTATATTTTTAAATTAAAATGTAACGTTTGGGTAGACGTGTATTCATGCCGTATCTTCCCATGGACTAACATAAGCTACGTTCATTTTCCTTTTTTAAACCATTATGACTACAATCCAAAATTTCCATACTTGAAAAGCAGGCGCATTATACAAGTTAGCGCCTTACCTTACGTGATATTCGAAAAAAATCTTATAACCGCTAAAGGAAAACTGATAATTGCCAATAGTGAATATACGGCTAAAGAAATAAAAAAATTTTATGGGATAAAAGCGGAAGTCCTATACCCACCAGTACCTTCCACAAACTTTTACAATAATTCAGAAAATCTAACAAAAAATCGACGAAAAAACCTTGTAGTCACAATATCACGTTTTACACCCACTAAGGGATTAGAAAGAATCCCTTACATAGCCTCACTTACACATTATGATGTACAATTTGCAATAATAGGTCGCCTATACAATAAAAACACCCTACTTTCCTTGCAAAAGCTCGTCAAAAAATTTGGGTTGGTTGATAGAGTAAAATTTTTTGTTGACGTGCCAAGATCTGAGATAAGGGAAATATTAGAAAGCGCAAAGGTTTACTTACATACAATGGTCGGTGAACATTTTGGAATATCCATCGTTGAAGCTATGGCAATGGGATGCATACCTATAGTTCATGATTCTGGAGGACCAAAGGAGTTTGTTCCAGCAGAATTCAGATATAGTACTATTTATGAGGCTGCAAGAAAGATAAGGAAGGAAATTTGCGAGTGGTCCCCACAAAAAGCTTTGGAAATGATTAAGATTGCAGAAAAGTTCAGAGAAGAGGTATTCTCTACCAAATTCATAGGATTATTTAACCGATATAAAGCGAATATTTTTTGATAAAGATATAGATTCCGATATATTCTGTTAAGAAACGATACCATATAATAGATGATTTTCCATGTATTACCCTTTTGTATCCGTAGCTGTTTGCACTTTAAATAGGAAGAACTTATTAAGAAGGTGTCTCAATGGATTGTTTAACCTTAACTATCCGAAATCAAAATATGACATAATAGTTATCGACGGCGGATCTACAGATGGAACGGTTAACATGTTAAAAAACGAATTTCCAAATGTTAAAATTTATCTTGAAAAACGAGTTGGAGTTTCTCACGCGAGAAATAAAGCATTAGAACTGGCAAATGGAGATTTTATTGCTTTCACCGACGATGATTGTGTTGTGACTAAAGACTGGTTATATTATTTAGTAACAAGTTTTTCGTCGCCCAGAATTGGAGCTGTAGGAGGGCCTGTTCGCTTTTTGTATCATGAAAAGATTCCGTGTAAACTATTAGTGAAAGCTGCTTTAGGCGGATATGACTTGGGTGAGAAAGAGATGTTTGTGAGGTTTTTAATTACTGCTAATATAGTCATCAGACGGGAGATTTTTCAACATATAAAGTTTGAAACAATATTAGGACGAATGGGAAATATGCTTTTTGATAACGAAGACGTTGAATTTTGCGAAAGAATGTTAAAAATGGGATATCATCTCCTATACAATCCAAAGGCAATTGTATATCATGATATAGATCTTAAAAAAAGAGTTAACATGAAGTACATACTGACTAGGGCCGTTTACTCTGGCATATCTCTACATATCATGAAAACAAAAGGTTTCCCATCAAACGCCGATTTATTTAGGAGCACAATTCGTCATACTGGTGGAGCGTTCTTTCTTTTCCTACGCGAAAGAACCGTAGAAAATTTCTATTTTTTAGTAAGAAATCTTACTTCTTGTTTTGCGTCTCTGGCTTCACCTTTCATAACTCAGAAAATGAGGAAAACATCTACAACTAGGCGTTAAATTGACTTCAATTAGTTATTTAGGGAACGTTGAGTGGATGCGGGTATGGAAATGGTGTGTACCAGTCTGGCTTGTAGAGGAAGTAGTCTTTATTTAGAACCGCATCACCACCAATTAGATTTGCACCACCAAGACTGTTGTTCCATATGTAAATATCGTGTGGGTTGACTAACTCGCCCCAACTAGTGTCTGCTGTATGCATAAATTCGCCGTATCCGACAAGCGTATTGTTGAAATAGACGCCTCCGCCAGCGAATAAGTATATGCATATTCCTGAGCTTACAGGATTTAGAAACTCGTTTTCGTACACTTCTCCAGCCCTACATGGAACGTATGGTTCTTGCCCAGAATATCTTGGATGCTGGTCAACCTCGTTATATGCAAAACCGCCAATAACAAGGTTATGACGGAAGACAAAATGTGCACCGTCATTTCCAACCGTACAGTGTCTCCATTTTGTAAAAACGTTGTCTTCGATGAAAACGGTGTAGTTAAGGTAGTGACCAAGAACATCAGTTATGTTTGGCCATTCTGTTCCTTTCTCCCACCAACGCACCACCTGAACGCCGTACCCTATTGTTCGGCTTGACCAATCAGTTCCACCATGCCATCCATATACGTTATCTAAAAGATTGTGGTCAATAACACCACAGGAGTCCCGTACTGAAATTCCTTCGGGGATATGTCTTAGCCATACATGGTCGATGCGAAAGTTTATTACTTTATCTACAACTATTCCTCTGTAAATTTGTGTTGAATTAGGGTCTATTTCTCTATACCCAACCAATTTGATGTCTGAGATTCTGGATGGCTTATTGGGGTCAGAATTACCTTGTATTCTAAACCAATGCATAGGGTCTCCACTATTGTCGCCAGGCATGTCCCATGGCATAACTAGAATTGTTTTCCACTCCACAACTGAACCGTTTAGGTATCTTTCTGTGGGCGCTCCAAATAGGCTCACCCCTGCTGGTATGACCACTCTTGCACCTGTCCAACTTTCACCTGAGTTAACGAAGTTCCATGTACCTTCAGGAATGTAAACCTCGGATACGCCAAAAGACGCAGCAGCGTTTACTGCATCTTGTATGTCTCGCCAATAGCCACTTTTCGCGGTTATTTTAGGAATTATCGTGCCAGTGTTATATATAATTGCCTTGTCCATATTTTCAGCGATGGATAAGCTAATGACTCCGGCAATAGCTACAAGTATTAAAGCAGTTTTGCGAAAGCGCATATTCCACAATTTTGAACAGCCTTGAAGCACTGCTATCCTAGGCATAAACAAATCCCTCTAAACTAATAAAGTTATTCGAGTTTCAAGTTAATTAACCTTATGTATTACGATACAATATGTTTGGTGAAAACATGCAAAATAAAAAACTAGAAATCCTCCTAACATTGACAGCCTTCCAGTTAGTGGCAAATGTTCTAATACTTCTTGACGCCTCGGTGGCTAAACAAATCTTCGGCTTTGCATACTTCACAATAATGCCAGGCCTACTCATCATCCAACTGTTTAAGCCGGATGAGATTAGAAAAATGGAAATCTTAACATTTTCAGTAGGGTTAAGCGTCGCCTTCCTAATGTTCATTGGCTTGGTAGTAAATGAGTTTGGATTTTTGTTCAGCATCCCCGAGCCACTTTCCCTAGTCCCTCTATTAACAGCTCTAAACATCTTTATATTTGCAAGCACTATCCTTGTAATTTTGAGGAACGACTACAGCATTTTGCAAAAATTAAGAATAAATGGAAGACCACATCCAAGCCACATATTTCTCTTAATAATCATTATCACGAGTATATTAGGCACATTGTGGATGACTATATATAAAGACAATACAATCCTACTTCTAACCTTGGGGTTGATAGCGTTACTCTTTTCTATGGGAGTATTATCAAACAAAATATTCCCCTCCAAAATCTACAAAGTCGCAGTTTTAATAGCGGGTCTCGCTATTCTACTCCACGCAGCTTTAATATTCAAATATCCAATTTCCTACGGGTCTGACACCTCTTACGAACTTTTCATCTACGAATCCACGGAAACTCAAGGCTATTGGAACTCCACTCTTTTCCAAGATCAATTACATGGCAGACTAAACTCTATGGCAAGCATCACGATTCTTCCCACAATGTACTCTAAAATGCTAAGCATAAATCCATTATACGTGCGAAAAATCATATATCCAATAATTTTCTCCATAGTGCCATTAGCCCTATTCCAATTTTGGCAAAAAAATTTCGGACATAGGAGAGCTTTGCTCGCAGTTTTCCTTTTTATATCATCGATAACCTTCTTTACAGAGATGGTAGGCTTAGGCAGACAAATGATCGCCGAGCTTTTCCTAGCTCTATTGTTAATTACAATATTCAACAATAAAAAGACATTCTTTAATAAAGCATGCTACGTGATCTTCAGCGTCTCGCTGGTAATTTCACATTATGCTACGGCGGAAATTGTTCTAAGCTTAATAATTCTCATAATATCAACGGCATTAATGTTAACAAGAAAGCTTACTAGAAAAGCGACAGTAACTATGACCGCATTTCTTTTAGTGGTGATGTTCACATGGTATATATATACATCTCACTCAACGGTCTTCGAAAGCACTTTGTCCTTTGGAAACTACGTGCTTGAGCAACTAAATGAATTCTTCAATTTGTCGTCAAGGGAGCCAACTGTGCTAAGAGCCCTTGGACTTGAAAAGCCAGAAACTATCTGGAACTTTATAAGCAGAGTTTTCGTTTACCTCACCGAACTCTTGATTGTGCTTGGCTTCATAGGATTAATTACGAAACGAGTAGAAGTTGAACTCGAAACCGAATATTTCTTCCTAACCGTCGTAGCCGTGCTCTTCTTAGGTCTAGTCATAATAATGCCAGGCATGTCCAGAACGTTAAACGTGACAAGGTTCTACCACATACTACTATTCATACTGGCGCCTTTATGTGTCTTAGGAAGCGAATTTCTAACAAAGTTGCTTTTTAAAAATAAAAATTACAAGCAAAATTTTGCATCCATCCTTCTCCTAGCTGTGTTAGTGACATATTTCCTCTTTCAATCAGGCTTTGTCTACGAACTAGTAAATAACGAAAGCTACGCACCAGTCAGCCTTCACAGAATGGACGCATACCGCCTCTACTTCTGGTCTGGATTTATAGATGATCAAAGTGTATATGGCGTTAAATGGTTGTCCACAAATACAAACTTTAAACAAAGCCATGTATTTGCAGACTTATCTTCTATAAGGAATGAACTGCGCACTTATGGCCTCATACCCGACTGGTACATTACACCTCTTTCAAATACAACGATAATATCAAAAGGGCAAATTGTCTACTTAAACTCGCTAAACAGCATCCATAATATAACAGTTACCGGAACAATGGTTGCTGGAGGAGTTTATACCTATCCGACGAGTGAACTTCCATTCCTAGAAAACATGAGCAAAATATATACAAGCGGAGGGGCTGAAATTTATAAAAACCCTCCATGATAATTTTCCAAATACCACCTTAAAATAGGAATAGGACAAGGTTTTATGAAACCCAAAGTCACTATTGGCATATGCGTTAAAAATGCTGAAACAACAATTAGAGAAGCCGTAGAAAGCATACTCAACCAAGATTTTCCCCATGAGCTAATGAAATTAATCATTGTAGACGGCAATAGCACAGATAAAACTTTGAGCACCATTATGAACTGCCTTAAAAAAACCAACATGAAAACCAGTATTTTCTACGAAAATGAAGGACTCGGAAAGGCAAGGCAAATTGTGGTTGAAAACGCCAAGGGCGATTACATTGTGTGGTTGATGGCGACATGATTCTTTTAAAAAACTTCGTAAGGAAACAGGTGGAGTTTATGGAGCAAAATCCCAAAGTAGGCATTGCGAAGGGGAAATTACCGTTAAAAATGCTAAAGAATACGTTAGCAACTTTAGAAATGTTCTCCCGCCCATCAATGGTAACGACCATTCATAAATCGGTGAACACCCATTTCTAAAGCCCTTGGAACAGCGGGTTCCATCTATAGACTCAAAGCCATCAAGCAAATTGGAGGGTTCGATAAAAACTTGAGAGGTTGATTAGACACTACAGAATGTTTCCACCAGTCGCGTTATTAGCTGGAATACTTCACGCCCAAAAAACTCTTCAAACTATTACGAAAAATGACAGTGTTTTTGCTACCGCTCCAATACGTGTTTAAATCAGTAGCATGGTATACAGGTTTCATAACAAGCCATTTACACCGTTACGAACCAATACATAAGAAGTTTCTAACGCATATACCCAACTTCACGTATAAAAGGGAAGGCGCGCGCATTATAATGGGAATATACAAATATCCAACCTTATTCAACATACACATTATTTGTTGGTGGGCGAGGGGCACTTAAATTAAAGGTAAATGAAATTAGAATAGCCTATAAAGGCACGGTTCATGACGATGTATATTAGCCCAACGATAACAAGCCTTGTGTATTTGGAAAAGTTTAGTAAGCCACTAGAAACCTTAAATGGTAGCTCACCTCATTTCAATTTGAAAATGTGCCCAGAAACAAAAAAGGAAAAGGAGAAAAAGGAATTAGAGGATAAGTCTTCGGAATTGACAACTGTACAGTATTTGGTTGAGACGGTTAAACAGCTTCAAATGGAAAATGAAATCCTCAAATTAGAGCTAAAAAAGTTTAAGAATATTCCTTCAGTAAAGATAGGTTTAGCCTTCACAATTCCGGGCGTACTGGCACTGGTTTTCTCCATTTTTAAAAATTCGAACATTTTAGCCTTCATCGGTCTGGGTTTAACTTTTTGGGGAGCCCTATTCTTTTTTATTAAACCAGTGCAATACGTGCAAAGTAGCCTACTAGATTCAACGGCAAAAGCCACATACAAAACAATTGACAGAATAGTAAAAGACTTAAAAATTAAAGGCAAAAGCTACTACATACCCCCTTACCCAAAGGAAGTTTACCTTCCAGAATATTTAAAAGGCCTTAAAGACCCCGTGGTTTTTATAACAGCAGGCGCAGGCGGCATGCCATCAATAGAGGAGTTGGCAAAAAGCAAGTTTATACTTGAGAATCCAAACGGAATATGCGTCGCTCCACCGGGATTAGGGCTTCTAGAACAATGTGAAAGAGAGCTGAAAAAAGATCTGGCGAAGCTTAAATTAACAGATTTACGTGAAGCTCTTCCGCCTTTAATTGTTGAGAGTCTAGGGTTAGCAAAGGAGATGGAAATGAATATTAAGGATAATCATGTTTACATCAAAATATTCGACTCAATCTACAAAAACCTATATGTGGCTGAAGAAAACTTAAAAAGCGTCCACTTCCTCGGATGTCCACTCATCAGCGCCATCGCATGTGCACTTGCCAAAGTTTCTGGAAAAACAGTCACAATACAAGGAATCAAAGTATCCACCGACAGACAAACAACCGAAGTTTGGTATAGCATGGAAGGCTAAACATGAGTTTTCTCTTTCCCTGTCAGACATAAGCCTTTGGCTCGCTGTTATGGCAATCATTTTACTAATAACATCTGAACTTTTATCATCTGCAGCAGAATACCCACAAAGCGTCCTGATAGATAAGAAACGCCTTCAACTAGTAGCGTTAGCCTTAGGATTAGGGTTCATGGCAACTGTCATCATACGCATATTCTAACCCTTCTAAAACAGTTGATTTCTAGGCTTTCTCCAATGGCGCTTTGTCCAAAACAACAACGAAACAAAAACCAAAATACAACCAAAAACAGTCCAGCCCACCACAAAAATTTTCATCCGCCACAGAATAAGTAAAGAAAAACTAAGCCTAAAATTCAGACATAACAAAAACCATGAAAAACATACAAAACATTTTGCTCACACTAGAAGACTTTGTTAAACGTCTATATTTGTTCTCCATGCATATTTATAAAGAAAGCCTTCATAAACATCAGTGAAAAGAGGAGAAATAATGAAGAATCTTCAAAAAACGCTGTTAGCCGTATTAATTGCTGGTTTAGTGATTAGCGTGTTTTCTATAGTGGCTGTCAAGGCGGAAGAAGATACTATTAGCGATTACGACAATGTTAAGGCAGAACAGGTAATCAACGACATTAATAATACCGTCAGCTCAGGCGATGTTGAGGGAGAGATAAAATATGACCAGCATTACACAACATATAGATTAACTGTGTCTCCCCAGTCAGTTATTATTGGAAATTCTGTATACGCAACGGCGGAGACAGACAATAGTCGCGTTACACATGTTACATTTATTTGGGTTAACCTTAATGGAATCCAGAAAGTGGAAACCGTTAGCGTTTCTGGTGATAATTGGAAAACAGCGCAGAGCACATATCAACCCGATAAGCTGGGCAAGTGGGTGGTTTTTGCATTGTTTGTGAACGCTAATTCATGCA
>Ga0123519_10008178_pt1 | contig 16005 bp, 16 predicted proteins | sample YelNatPaOPRAMG02_FD_87396 | JGI IMG/M metagenome (GOLD analysis project Ga0123519, IMG submission 87396) | Hot spring microbial communities from Yellowstone National Park - Yellowstone National Park OP-RAMG-02 (version 2) | ecosystem: Environmental > Aquatic > Thermal springs > Hot (42-90C) ...
AGGCAGAGGAAAGCACCAGGATGGCGGGAGCAGACCGATTATTCCCTGGAAGCTGTATGCTATGTCAGGCCATCTTTCTCCTAATTCCTAAATCGGTCATCCTACAGCTCGATGCCCTGCTCATCCCCGATCAGCTGATCAGCAAGGAGGAGCCCAAGCATCCGCTCATAGGAATCATACCATGCCCCTCATGTGCCTCAGCCGATGATGAACACTCGCCATGAAGGCAATCGTGCTGCACATGAGAGGGTTTATGGGATTAGAAAAAAGAGGTGAAGGGAGAGGCTACTGGTTGCACCTGCGCCCAGCATCGGCCCTTCGTAGGGCCTCATGTCATCTCGATAGCGCCATTTCCTCCCGATTCCTGGCTCTCACCTCCATCCTCGAGACGAACTCTCTATCGTTTGCTGCTACGTGCACGAGCTGCAATTGAGCCCTGGCTGTCTCGATGTACGCATATCCTGTAGGCAAAGTGAGCAGGCTTGCTGTTGCTTCCTCCCCGAACCTCTTGCTGAGCCCGATTATCGAGTCCGCAACCTCTGCCTCCATCCCCTTCATCCTGTGGCAAATAACCACTCCGAGATTCGCCTGAACCTCATCGGTCACTCCAGATGGAGTTTGAGTGATCAGCACCATGTTGAGGCCGTGCTTCCTGCACTCCCTCGTTATCCTCTCGATAATGGGTGGAGGCACGCCTACCATAGGCTTCTCCAAACCAATCACCTTGCTCGTGCTGTACTGCAGCCTGTGCGCCTCATCGACCACAACTACCAATCTCTCAGACAGCCCACCATGGACTGCGATACGATACAGGTTCTCGAGCATGCTTAGGGCCAAGAGAAGTTTGCCGTTCTCGTCCATCCCCCTCATGTCCACTATGTTCCTCCCGCATAGGAGCTGGTCGCAGTGCACCGCATCGCCCGATGTTATGAAGTAGTCCTTGTCGAATGGCGCAAGCTTGGCGTAGAGGCTCTCCCATGCCCTTAGCACGTCGGGCCTTTTCTCGCCCTCCAACTTCTGGCAGACCTTCTTCACTAAAATGCGAATGCTGTAGCTCTCCATATCCATCAGCGCATTGGCCAGCAATCGGTACTGAGTCGGTGTAAGGGGCTGGCGGTATGCGTAGGCCATCAGGCCGTTCATAAGCTCAGTCAGCCTGAGCGGGACCTCCTCCCGGCTTGTACCGGACCTCTCGAAGGGGTTGTAGGTGAACTCGCCTATTGCGTAGGTGTCGAATCCCTCTGGCCTTAATGCATTAGAGTACTCTCCATTCCAATCGAGTATAAGCACATTGTCTTTCAGGTTCTTGACGATCGTTGCAGCCGTTACGCTCTTACCGCTTCCGGTTGTTCCTATAATGAGCACATTCCCATTGAGATCCCCGGAGGACATGAAGTATGGATAGGAGTCTTTCAGCGTCTCTTCGACCGAGGTACCTATCAGCATATCGCCACTAGTCATCATAGGCTTTGGAACTACGGTGTAGCCCTTTAAGTGGGGGAGGGGATAGATGATGTACTCCAAATCTAGAGGTGTAACGGTTATACCGCTAAAAGAGAAGAACTTCCTTATGGCTGAAACTGGGTTGACATCTTTCAACTCGACCGATCTTGGCGCCGCTATCCTGAATCCTCGTATCGCCTTTTCTTCCTCTTTCTCATAGGAGTGCTGCTCCATCTCCGTACCCATGCTTGTTTCAATGCTCTCCACATTCTCACTATGTGCCACCGAACTACTGCCAAATGTGAGGACGATCATCGACAAACTGAACAATGCATTGTAACTCAGGACCCTCCTCGTCAGTGCCACGAAATAGCTTCCCTCCGATGGCTCCTCATCGTATAGCGATGTCTTCTTCATCTCCCTGGCGAACAGCCACCTCTTTAACCAGGTCCTAACCTGGCCAAATGCCCCTCCCAAAGGAGCGAAGCTGACGAGAAGCACACCCTTGTCGTTCAACTTGATGCTGTTGAAGAGTGGCATCCTTGGAAGAAGGCTTACCTGGTATCGCCCCGAGAGCATTGAGGCCCTCACCGTTTGCCCTACGATGTTCGACGCCTTCCTGAAGCCTGAAACCCTAACGCTGACCATCTGATTTAGATTGGCTGGAGCATCGACTGGAACTAACCTGACGTTGTATGCCGATTCGTATGCTTTTGCGAGTCCAGCACCCCTTGATCTCAACTTTCTGATCATGTCACCGGAGGATAGCGACTTTGCCCTGACGAAGTAGATCAACTGCCTTCTGGTCGCAATTAATCCTCCATTGAGCCTCATGTTGATGATGGCAGCTGAAAGACCCGGCCTGCAGTTTCCCGCGAGTGTAGTCGAGTTGGCAGGCCTCATGAACAGGTAGCCAGTCTTGACCAATCTGCCAGATGAAAGGATGATCGGATGGCTCCCCAGAGGACTGAGCCTTGGGCCATAATAAAGGCCATCAAGGAGCTTTACGAAGAAGAAGGATACGATGGCCAATGCCAGAGAGGTCGATCCGACCTTGGAATCAAGTATGAGCCATGAGATGAGGAAGATGGCCGTAAGTCCGATCAGTATGAACCGACCCTTGCTCTCAGGTGCCATACCTTTGGGGGAATCAGGGCGCTTTGCAGTACGGGGCGGTATCCTCTCAGCGTACCTCAGCTTTAGGCTCCTTGTCTCTTTATGTCCGAGCTTCGTGCGCTCGTAGATCAAAAGCCTCTTGCGCTCGATCTCGTCGCCCATCTCTTGGACCGAGGGAATATGCTACTGTCAAAGAACTTAGTTACTCCGATGGAATATCGCCTGCACATCGCCTGCACATTGCTCACATATGGTCTGCAGATGGATTATCAGAATGCTCGAAAACTTAGGCCTCTGTGACGCCCCACTTCTCGAGTTTCTCCATCCTCTGCCTGACTAGGGACTCAAGCCGTTTCCTATCCAGATTTGATGTTAGATCTATTGAGTGCCTGATCACCGCTCCCTTTCTACCCCTTATGACCTCCCTCCTGACCTCGATCAGACCACTTTCCTGAAGCCTCTTCGTGGAGGATAGAACCCTTTTGTAAGATGCGCCCGTAGCGAGCTTCAATTCCTTCTTAGAGAGCACCGATCCGTTTGTCATTAGCACTAGTAGTATCTTGCAGTCTAGGCCATCCAGAGAGCTCGTTAACTCGCCAAGATCGAAGACCTCGTTCCTCTCTTCCATGGCGGGCTGTGGCTCTTCCAGCTCCAGTTCGAATGCAGATTCTTGTTTTGTCTGGGACTTGTTCTCCGTTTTTGACATCAAATCCCCCTCCAATCCTATGACCGGGTGAACTTCTGGTTCTTCCCCAGCCTTCTTACTGCGCCCTAGGAGTTGTAGGAGCTCCCCAATCTTGCCCGTCCTATGTAGGGCATAAAAGACGAGGGTTGAGCACCCGGCGACCAGTGAGAAAGCCAAAGCATCCGTGGGGAAGGCCTCAAGAGCGGACCAGATGATCAACGAGGCTATGGCAACTCCGTAGGCGAGCCACGATCCGACGAACAGCCTTCCTGCCCACTTCACCTTTCCATAGAAGACTAAAATCAATGGCAATGGTATCGAGAAGAGCAGGCCAAATGCTGCCAGAGTGGCCAAGTGCTTGTCATATGTGCTTAGGATTGAGTATGAGGCGTAGTATGTTAGAATGCCTAGGATGACCGCCACCGCAAGGCGAAATAGGTGCTTGAGCATCAATTAGAAGCCTACGTCAATGATATAAATACTCCGCTATTTAGGGCCAATTGATAGCTAATTCCGAGCCAGAGAATGTGGGTTCAAATCCTACTGGACTCGCCAAAATATTTTTGCTTAAGCGAAAAGCAGCAAGAAATGAGCAGCGTAAGGCTTTAGCTGAAAGTCTTGAAGGCAAGGATAGGTTTTGTGCACAAGATATCAAAAATCTTGCTAACGGATATGAAATGATTATCTTTGAAGATCTGAATGTAATTGGGATACTTAAAAATCACTCTCTCGCATCTGGAATAATGAGCTCATGCTGGTATAAGCTAAGCCAGTTAAACTTCTACAAGGCGGAGAGGCGTGGCTAAAGAGTAATTTTCATCAACCCCGCAGAGATGCTCTGGATGCCAGGAGATTGTTTCAAACCTATGTCCGAGAGAGCTCACATCTGTCCTAAGTGTGGGCTTGCTTTGGATAGGGATGTCAATGCAGCAAGGAACATCCTTGCTCTGGGTCTGGAACGGGCCCTCAAAGAGGCTGAACCTCTACTCGTCCATAAAAGGATAAGCAAGTTCGGTCGAGGAAGTGAGAAGCCCACATTAATCATATGTGGGTAGTTAACAAAGTCGATAATTTATAAAACTATATAAATATATACAAAGGAACCTCTGATGAGTTTTAATGCTAAGTAACAAGAGAATGAAAGACATAGTAGAAGAAGTAAGAAGGACAAAAAATCTAAAAATTGAACCTCTCGATGTCCTCGATTCTTACTATGGTGAAATAGAAAATGAGTTAATACAAGCTTTTGCCAATAAAAAAAGAGATTTAAGATTCTTGAGGAATTTCATCTTGGAATATAGGAGAAGAAATAGAAATGGGTGAGTTCTCAAATTTCTTCAAATTTTTGATTCAAGCTTTGGAGGACAGCAAAATTAACTATGTTATCGTAGGAGGCTTAGTTTCGATACATTTCGGGAGGCCGAGGTTAACTCAGGACATCGATGTAATAGTTAAGGGCGATGAAGATGAAATTAGAAACTTGGCTCGACACTTGGAAGAAAGAAACTTTGAATTCGACGAAGAAGATTTTGTTAGAAACATAATCCACCTCAAGACACATTCTACTATTTTTCATAAGGATTTTCCAATTCTCCATGCAGACATAAAAGGAATATACAGTGAATTGGACCAAGAAGTAATGAATGGTAAAACAAGGGAAAAGATATTTGGCATCGATACATGGCTGGAATCGATTGAGGACAATATTGTTGCTAAACTTGTATATGGATCTCAGCAAGACATGGAGGATGCCTTATCTGTGCTAATTGCGCAGGAGGAGCGGATAAACATGAGTTCCTTAGTTGAAAAGTCAAGCAGGTTCAAAGTATCTGATAAACTCAAGCTAATAATTGAGGAGAAAAATAAAATTATATAATTATTCAGTCCCTTATAATTAACTTCTAATTGTGGGCCGAACCAAAATAGTGATTACAGGATAAAATTTGCATGAGAAGATCGTTCATCTGTAGCAGGACCTCCTAAGTTGAGTTCTAAAAGGAGATTCAAAAACTATTTAAGGACATGATTCCTACACAATTCATGTCAAAAAAGGATTTTCTTCGTCTCGTTACCTACTGCGGCCTGTACTGTGGTCTCTGCGCCCAACGAAGGCGTATTCCTCAACAGGCATCTCAGCTTCAGCAGACTTTGCATGAGGAGGGGTTCGATGACTTCTTCCAGTATGTGCCGGAAATGAGGGAAAAATTTCCTGCATTCTGGCAGATTCTTCAAAAGCTTGTGGAAATGGATTGCACTTGTAGAACGGGCATAGGTGGTCCTCCGGACTGTGAGATTCGAAGCTGTGCCAGAAAAAAGCACATCGAAGTTTGCCCGCTATGTGAGGAATATCCGTGCAAGCACGTTAAAGCCTTGGCGGAGCGCTATCCAACTCTCATTCAAGACGGGAAACGATTACAGGAGGTAGGTTTAGAAAAGTGGGTGGAAGAACAGGAATGGAGAGTAAGGCGTGGCTTCGCGTATTCGGACATTCGTTATAAAGCTTGACTTGTTTCAGTTTGAAGTAACCCATTATGCCTCAGAACTATTTTTAGTGCCTTGGCAAAACCAATACATCTAAGGATTAGTATATGCTGTGCACTCTACATAGCTTTAATTAAAACGACGCTAGCACACTCACTCGATCCATGCATTGTAGGGCTTTCCTTGCCCCTTCACCTTAATACACTCATGGTGCCAAGAAACTCCGTATTCTATAGCTACATAGAAAAAACGTCAAGTTTATTAACTTGGTTAACACATTTGTTGCATAGCCAATGCCTTTGTACACCGAGAGTTTGGTAGTTGGGCAGGGCGATGGTAGATTGGGATGTTACGGGTCGAGGGCGAAATGGCATCCCGGGAATCGATGAGGTATTATTGTTGACCGTTTTAAATCCTTCTAAGAGGCTGAAATTCGGCAATTTTTTAGGCGCGGATTCGATAAAAAGGAAGCTTCTGCCAAAGGAGAAGGAGCAGGACGTTCTCGATAGGCTGGTTGAAGAGGCCTATTTGATCAAGAACAGATTCTCTAAGCCTCATGTTGTTGTCATAGGAGGTTCGAGTGTTTCAAATACGGCAAGCGATTTCGCCTATCTGGCTGCTCAAATTTTGTGCGAGCATCTCATTTCAGGTGGGACTGTATTCAACTGTGGGCGGGGCGGCATCAGTACAATCTTCTCGATAGTCGGATCTCAAATCTTTCAGAAGGAAACTCCGAAAAAAGTTGTTTCCCTCCTTCCTCGAAATACCAGGTCGATCATGCTCGTCACTGAGGTTGGAATAGAAAAGATTGGCAACGACGTAAATGAGAGAGACATCGGCTTGGTATTTGTAGCAGATTACATACTTTCCATATGTGGCAGAAGGGGATACGTTCCAAAAGTTACTAGTTTTCCAGAAGATATAGATACTACAGAAAATCAGCTGAAGTTTGCTTGCGATTACATTGAAGCTAGACACAAACCAAATCTAATACTTTTCCCAGATACTGGGGGTGTGACCGAATTTTATGCCAAGAAGATCAGAAACAAGTATTCTTCAACGGAAAAAAGAGTTGATGAAGGGAAATATGTTTATGGACCATCGAATGGGGAGATAACGATCGCTTATGGCCTTGATGAGAATTCAATCAAGAGAGCCCTTTGCGACATAATATAATAACTGAATCCCTTTAATCCAACTTATTTAGAATCTGCCACTCATTAAAGGAGGAAAGCTAAGAGAGCAGCTTGTGCTCAACACATATCCTTGTGAACGATGTGAAGCATTTGCTTCCAACCAATTTTATTTTTGTATCCCATTGGAAGATGTTCAGCCAGATCTCCAAAATAGCCCTCTCAACCTGTAACTCGCTTAGTTTCATTCTCCCTTTTTTCCACTGTTGTGACGAAATGGATTTTATTGGAGGAACAGAAGGGGCATTTGGCATCCAATTGGTCTTCCCGGTGGCCATCTAAAGAGAAGTTCCTATGACAGTCTTCGCACACGTAGTATGTTTTTACTTCTACCTTTAGTTCGTAAAGAACGAAAGCGATTATCGCAAAGAAAATGAAGGAAAGTAAGAAGTATGATGCTGCAGCACGCTCAGTTGCCCCAAAAATCTCCATCAATGGATTGTCCATCCAAAACAAGACATAATCCATCAATAGAGCCATGAAAATTGCCACTACGCTCCATCTCCACCTTTTGGCTTTTCTCCATATAAGCCTGACGATAGCCCTCATCCCCTCTCCAGCCTCCAAAAAGAGCTAAAAGTTGCGTTGCATTTCGCAGTTCGCTTCCTCCGTACTGGGGTTGGAAAATGGGCCGCCCCTCATGCAATATAGCGCACTTATATATAAGCAAGCTTGCGAGATATAAATTAATTACTTCTATCTATTGATTGAATGCGAATCGCTACTTGGTAATTCGATCAGGATTTTGGTGAATCTTTGGGGAGAAGCATCCCATTCGGCGAAAGCCTTTGCAGATTCCCTGAACGGGATTACGCAGCTGATCATTTCATCGAAAGGCAGCTTTTGCTCCTCCAACATTCGAATAACTTTTGGAAAGGTGTTCAACGAGTTTCTAGAGCCCAAAACATCCAGTTCCTTGCTCACGATCAGGTTGGTTTGTAAAGCAGCATCCTCCTTAGCATATCCGATGAATACCACTCGTCCGGAAAAGGCGACCTGCTCTATCGCCATGCGAAAAGTCTGGGGAAGCCCAACAGCTTCGATGGCAACGCTTACCCCTTCGCCATTCGTAAGGTCGCGTATCTTTGCACTAATGTCCTCCCTCTTTGGGTCGATGGTATGCTTCGCCCCGAGTCTTGACGCCATTTCTAACTTTTTGCTTTCGATGTCGACGGCGATCACGCTCGCTCCCTTGTGGGAAGCGGCAGCCACTACCCCAAGCCCAATTGTGCCACAGCCCAGCACCAATACTGTATCCGACTCGGTAACATTTCCCCTATTCGTTGCATGGTATCCAACGCTTAGTGGTTCAACCAACGCAAGTTCCTGCAGAGTGAGAATTTTGCTCGAGTAAACCTTGTCAAATGGTACTGAAATTCGTTCGGCCAGTGCCCCATCTCTTTGGACGCCGAGCGTCTGGTTGTGCTGGCAGGCATTGAAACGCCCTAATTGGCAAGAAGGGCAGAACCCGCAACTTGTGTAGGGCATAATTGTGACAGCAGATCCAACCTGCATGCTCTTTGGAACATTTTCTCCTTTCGCCAAGACGATGCCGCTGGCCTCGTGACCCGGTATTCGGGGATAGGTAACCATCGTCGAAAGCCCTCGGTAAGCGCTCAAATCGCTGCCGCACAATCCAACATAGCGCAGCTCAACTAGGAGATCCTCAGGACCGATCTTTGGCTCTGGAATTTCTTCTATCTCAACAACCCTGGGTTGGCGCATTGAAACAGCTTTCATTCCCTATCTTGCAATCCATCGATAATAACTCATGGTAGATGAAGTGATCGTTTTCACCATTCTTTTTGCAGAAGGATATTGCATTATCCGTTTATAAGGTAGATTATAGAGCCCTAACGCAAGTGCCCCATTTGAGACGCCGCTGGCTTCCTGCTCTTGTTGCTATCCTCCTTGTTTTCCTTACCCTCAGATTTCTGTTGCAAAATGCCTTTTACAACCAGGAAATGAAATCAAGCCACCAGAGGAGCCTTGAACTCAGGGAGGCCCTAGCTGGAGCGAAGCCTGGGTCGGTAATATTGCTGGAGCCAGGCATTTACGAAGGCGACATCTATGTCGAGAACCTAAAGGGAGAGCATGATAGACCCATTACGATAGGAGCCGCTGATCCCCTAAATCCCCCAGTCATAAAGGGAGGAGGGGAATGCATGCACCTCGTTGAGCCAGCTTACGTTGAGATTCGGGACATTATATTTTCTGGAGCCAGAGAAAATGGCTTAAACATAGACGATGGAGGTTCGTTCGACACGCCCGCATCTCATATATTTCTTAGGAATTTGAAGGTCTTTGATGTGGGTCCAGATGGAAACAGGGACTGCATCAAGCTTTCAGGCGTTGACCATTTTATCATCGAAAACTGCACCTTGGAACGTTGGGGGAGCGATGGTTCGGCCATAGATCTGGTGGGCTGTCATGACGGGCTTATAGAAGGGTGCTTACTCAGGCATGGAGACGATGCTGGGGCAAGTGGCATACAAATCAAGGGGGGTAGCTGCAATGTCACTGTTAGAGGTTGCAGATTCGAGCACTCCGGTCTTAGGGCTGTCAACATAGGCGGAAGCACAGACCTGCAGTACTTTAGGCCCCAGCCTCCTCCAGGATACGAAGCCAAAGATGTAACCGTCGAGGGATGCATCTTCATCGGCTCTGAAGCACCCATAGCTTTCGTTGGGGCAGAAGGCGCTATCGTTAGATTCAATACGATATACTGCCCAAAACGCTGGGTATTGAGGATACTTCAAGAAACCGTTAGCCCAGACTTCGTCCCCTGCCGCAATGGAGTCTTCACAGACAACATAATCGCTTTCATTTCCAAGGAAATAATAGAAACAGTAAATATAGGAAGCAACACAGCACCCGAAACTTTCTACTTCGCAAGGAATGTTTGGTATGCTGTGGACGATCCTAGTCTGAGCTTTCCAAGCCTGCCAGTGGAAGAGGAGGAGGGTGTTTACGGGATTGACCCGAAGTTCATCGATCCTGAGGGGGAGATTTCCACCTTGAACCTGGAAGCCCAGCCAACGACAAGGGAGCTTACGCTCTAAACTTGCTAGATGATAATTTGTAAGCGCTTATCCTCAAAACCTACTCCTCAAATGCAGGTCCCTTCCAAACACTTCCACCAAATGTGCATACATAGATGATAGAGTCGTCATCAGGATCGAATTCAACGCGCATCGCGTTGCGGAATGGTAAGCCGCGCATAGGTTCCCAAGTTTCGCCCTGGTCCTTGCTCAGCCAAAGGCCCGGTCCTGGAGCCCCTTCCGTTAGGCAAAGGTAGACCCAATCTGGGCGTACTGGATTTATCGTAGCGCCAAAAGTTTCCGGACCTTTTCTCACAATCCGGCTCCAAGTTTCGCCTCCATCCGTCGTCTTGTAGAGACCGCCCTCTTGACCGTAAAGATCACCGGCGCCAAGGTAGATGATGCTGCTGTCTCTTGGATCGACATCAAAATCTTTTGGCCAATGCAAGGGCCGGGAGCTGTTGATCCATTCCCATCGCTTTCCATCATCTGTGGAACGGTAAAGACCTGCTCCGGCTGTGCCTGAAAGCGTGCCCTTCGTGGGAGATGTTACCAGCACGAAAAGGGTTCCATCTTGATGGAGGATCAAGCGACAGACACGTGCATTCTCAGGAACTCCTACACCATCTGAACTCTTAAACCAAGACCTGCCACCATCGATGGACTTGTAAACTCCATCCTCGAAACATGAGGCATAAAGAACACGCGCATCTTTCGGGCTCTTTGGATCAAGCACGATCGATGTTACTGGTCTGTTCGGAAGGCCTTTCGAGGAGTCGATCCAGTTGACTCCGAAATCCTCGCTAATTCCAACGCCTCCTCCAGCCTCTGGCCAGTAGTGCCTCCCTGAGATTACATTCATATTTGGGATGTCGTGGAGATCTGAGAAAGCTGCCCAGATCCTACCTGGCACCTTTGGATCGAAGGCAAGCTCATATGTTGTGTTTCGTAGCGGTTTACCATGCATCCAATACCAGCTTTCCCCGCCGTTGGTGGAACGTGCAAAACCTATGTCAGTGTATGCGATGTAATGCCTGTTGTGTTGGAAAGGATCTACATAGTAGTGCCATGCCGTCGTTACCACTAGGCCATCATTTACCCAGCGATGGCCTGGGCCAGGCGGTCCTTGTCCAGATTCGTGTATTGTGTGCGAGGAGCTCCAAGTTTTGCCACCATCCTTGGTTATGTTGCAGGTCATCCAAGTTGTCAATATGACATGGTCTGGATTGACTGGATTGATGTTCGCACCAGAAATGTTCTCATCCCAACCGCCAGTCTCAGCTATTATGTAGTCCGGTTCAACATTAAGCCTGCCAGAGATCTTGGTCCTGAACATGGTTTGGTGCCAAGATTGGCCCCCATCATCGCTTTTGTAAACCATTCCTCCGAAACTTGTTGAGGCGTAAATAGTCAGTGGTTTTTTGTTCGTTGTCAGGAGGTATGTGTACTGGCGTGGACTTAGCCCATCTGCCCTGCTAATGCCCTCTCCCATCGCCTCGATCCATGTTTCGCCAAAATCATCTGACCTGTATATTCCACCGATGAATTTTCCGTCCACAATCTTGCTTTCAACCGAACAGTACAGTTCGCATGCTTCGATTTCAGCATTCGATCCACCCACGAAAGCTTGAACAATTTTACAAGGAAGGCCTTTGCTTGCTTCATTCCAATTTTCTCCACTATTGCTCGATGCAAAAACACCCCTGTCGGTTCCAGCAAAGCATCGCCTTTTTGATGGTGGGCTTGTTTGGTCGATATGGATGCCAGAAACGCGTCCGCTAAGCCCCCTGCACCTCCTCCAGCTCTTACCCGCATCCATCGAGAAGTAGCCGCCATCCCTGTATCCTGCGATCATCAGGTTTACATTTTGAGGATCGATGGCAAGTTCTAAGATTCCATTCGGAATTTCAGTTGAGAATCTCGACCAAGTTTCGCCACGATCTCGGCTCACCATAAGGGGACCCCTCCACCCGCTTGCTGCAAACACCACATTTGGATCGGTTGGATGAAAGACTGGCCTTAACTCCGTGGAACTAAGGAGCCTTTCGTGGTGAAGCATCTGCCAAGTCTTTCCACCATCGGTTGTTCGATATGCCGCGCCCATGTCACAATTCAAGAGCATTAGGTCCGGGTCGTGTGGCGAGATTGCGGGCGTGTACATCGCTCCCCCACCGCTCAGCCCTGTGCTTTTCCAGCCTAAATTTCTCAAGGCCAATTCCTCATTACCAACAGTTTACAAATCAACTATATGTAATATTTTATGCCATCGCGCATAGTTTGAGTACTGCCCATTGTTGCCAACATGTCCAAGCTCAAGATAGATTTGCTCAAGCTATTTGAGCTGGCAAGAAGGCTAATTAACTTAAATGGCATTTCGCATTTTTGATCGCAGTGGCCAAGAGGTTCATCGTTGGAATGCAGGTGCACTTCCTAAGCGAGCTTTTGGACGAGGGCATAGATGCGGCTCTAGAAACGATGTCAGATGTGGGTGGTGTAAATACATTGATGCTACTCACAAATGTGGACGAGATGAGCACGCTAAGTTGGGGCAAGCTTAGTCACAACCCAACTGGAAGGCGATTCCTCTCCGTTTCTGGATTCACTTACGAACCTCACTTAAAATACTACTCCAAGACAAAGATGAAGCCCAAGAAGATCGACGAAAATGGAGCCAGTGCCTTTCATGCAGCGATAGAGGCAGCGGAGAACTATGGCATGGAGAGGTATGCCTTCATTCTCCATAGGTTCCCTTTTTTTGAAGAGCATCGGGATTCCCAGATGGTTGATGCCCTTGGGAGGCAGTTGCCTGGCATATTCTGCTACAACAACCCGGAAGTTCGAAATCTCTATCTTGGGATGGTCGAGGGCCTGCTCAGGAGCTACGACCTTGATGGAATATTCCTCGACCTTCTGGACCATTCTATCCAGTTCGGTTTCAGGACGCTTACCGATGAGATGGCCAATATGCTAGGTCGAACATCCTTGCCTTATCCGGAGATGGGATTAGCTTGCTTCTGTAAGCACTGCAGGGAGAGGGCTGAAAAGGAGCGGATCGATGTAGAAAAGGTAAGGAGGGGCTTTCTACGCGGAGTTTCGCTTGGCTACATACCTGACAAAGTCGAGAGATTGGCAAGGGTGGACGAAGTTTTCAGGTTCTTGGCTGAGGTGCCAGAATATTTGGAGTGGCTACGCTTCAGGATGGAGTCAAATTCTGAGATTCATGAAGAGATACACGAACTCGTGAAATCCATCGATCCAAGTCTGAAGGTTGCACTTGACATTTACAGCATTTCCGATTCTTGGAAGTATGCAGCCGACTGGAAGAAGCTGGTAGGCTCGTGTGAATGGATAAAGCCTATGTTCTACTCCGGTACGTATCCAGGGGCTCCATTTCCGCCTGAGAGGATTTACAGCGAAACCATTGCGGCAATAGAGGAAACGAGCCATATGGTTGGGATAGCACCAGGGGTGAATGCCTGCGCACTCACTCCTGAAGATGTTAGTAAGTCTGTGGAGCAGGCGCTTAAGGCTGGAGCCGACGGCGTTGTAGTCTCTTGGAATTATGCGCTAATTCCGCTAGAATCGATGAGTGCAGCGAGGAAGGCGATTGAAAAACAGTGATTTTGATCCAAAAGCAAACAAACTCAACGTACTCTTTGCTTTTGATTCAAGAGACTCTGTTAGAATTGACTCCTAATTTAAAGCACTTTCACTTCACTTAACCAAAACCTTGAATGCACTTCCTTCCTCCAAAGGAAATGCCTTGACCTGATTGAGATTTGCCTTAATCAATGATAGAAATTCTTGGTTTTGGCTTGTGGAACCGTGAAATGCTGCTGCAACTTTTGGTCTAAGCTCCGAGACCATCTTAAGGGCATCTCTTGGGCTGGCAGTTGGCGAAGGGGAGCCTGTTGGAACGAAGGCGATATCGGCCCTAAGGTTTCCAAGGGGAACGTGCGCGGAGTCGCCACCGTGAAAGATGGAAATTCCTTCAGCCTCAACCAAGAACAAAACTATTGGGCCTCTATGGATGCCTGCAATAGACGTAAAACTGAATCCCCTGAGCTCAATTTTCTCGCCAAGCTTGGCCTGCACAAGCCTATCGCTTTGGACGCCATCTTTCAACTCCGATACCAAAGATGCATCTGCGATGACATATGCGCCAGTTTTCGAGCTTAACAGAGAGGCGTGCTCCTTTGAGTAGTGGTCGCCGTGCCCGTGGCTATAGAAGATTGCATCCAACTTATTGAGCTGGTCGATATCTCTTCGATCGATCAGGTTGGCGGGATCGAATGCGAAGACATTGCTTTTCGTCCTTACGAGAACCCCTGAGTAACCAAGGTAAAGGATGAAAATTTCCCCGTTTTCAAGACGAGAGCCATAAAGTTTCTTCAGCCCTTCTTCGACCTTACTCGAGGATGGCATGCCAAGACTTGGCAAAATGTTCCTTAAAGGGTTTTTTGCTCATCACAAAGGCCCCTTTTCGTTGGTCCATTGCCTGAGATGCAATCCACTATAGATAGAGTCACTTTTTCTGCCAAACTCAGGACATGGGCTTTCTATTGGGGAGAGAGGCTTCGCATGAATTGGAATACGGCCTTCCTATTGAACCATTTCGCTGAGAGCAAAGGGGTTTAATTCGAATTGAGAAGGAGCTCTCAAGATGCTCGCAGAATCGCACATCTATGGTGGATGTGAAAGCTTTTTGGAGCTATGCTTATTAAGGTTTTTTAAATATTGAAAATAAAATGCTAGATGAGGAGACCAGAAAGGCTGTCTTTATTGCGCAAAGGAATGAAATAACGGAACGCTTCGTTTATGAGAAACTTTCAAAATCTTCAAAAAATATTAACAACAGGCAAATCCTAAAGAAGATATCTGAGGATGAACAGAAACACTACGATTTCTGGAGGATGTACACAAAGGAGGATGTGAAGCCAAACAATGCGAAGATTTGGTTTTACTCTTTGATATCGATGTTATTTGGAATAACTTTTGGAATGAAGCTTATGGAAAGGGGGGAAGAGAAGGCGCAGGTAATCTACGATAAGATCTCAAGAGTTTTGCCAGATGCAAAAGCCATCGTAAAGGACGAGGATGAACATGAGGCCAAGTTGTTGAAATTGATAGATGAGGAGCGCTTAAGGTATGTGGGTTCGATCGTTCTTGGCATGAATGATGCGCTCGTTGAGCTTACTGGAACGCTGGCCGGGCTGACCCTTGCGCTGCAAAGCACGCGTCTTATTGCGATGGCTGGCCTGATTACAGGAATTGCTGCCTCTCTTTCGATGGCAACGTCCGAATACCTATCGACGAAATCTGAAGGTGGAGAAAAGGATCCAATCAAGGCATTGATTTACACAGGTTGTGCTTACGTCTTCACTGTTTTCTTCCTGATCCTCCCTTACTTGGTCTTGGATAACTTCTACGTTTGTCTAGCATCAACAATTTTCAATGCGATAGTTGTTATCTTTGTATTCACTTTTTATGTTTCCGTTGCAAAGGATCTGCCATTCAGGAAAAGATTTTTTGAAATGGTAGCGATCAGCCTTGGAATAGCAGCCCTATCATTCGGAATAGGGTTTATCATCAGGTCTTTCCTGAATGTTGAGGCATAAGGATTCAAAACATGCATAGTACTTCATTCTTCAGACTGGAGGCAAATGGGCACCTTGCCCTTCATGGCATCACCATGTCTTCTGACATGTGGTTCATCGCCACGTTATCACGATCCTTTCACATTCTTTGAGCTTCAACGCCAGCTCCTTTGCATTATGGTCGAGACAATGTGGTTAATTGTTCAGATGGAAAAACTCTAAAGTAAAGCGCCCATGCAGGAAGGCACACCAATGTGGCGAGGGCGGTTCTGTCCTTGAATAAAAGAAAGTACTCATTTCTCATTTTAGGAGTGGTAGCTATACTTCTCTCATCGCTCCTTTTTTGGAAATCTATGAAGGGCGAGGGCAGGCTTTTCGCCTTTGTCTTGCCATGGGATGATGGCGAGGAGACCGTAACGAGCTTGAGCGGTAGGCTCGATAAGCCGGCA
>Ga0123519_10008183_pt1 | contig 16000 bp, 14 predicted proteins | sample YelNatPaOPRAMG02_FD_87396 | JGI IMG/M metagenome (GOLD analysis project Ga0123519, IMG submission 87396) | Hot spring microbial communities from Yellowstone National Park - Yellowstone National Park OP-RAMG-02 (version 2) | ecosystem: Environmental > Aquatic > Thermal springs > Hot (42-90C) ...
AAGGAAGAAGGGGGCAAGCGACAAACCATGAGACATCTCTTCGAAATTTGGCAAACGATCCAGAACACGCTTTTCCCATGGTTGGAAGAAGTCCCGGATCCTCTCACCGAAAAGGAGCGAGAGTTTGTACAGGTGGTCCAATTCGCGGAAATCCAGAAGCACATGGGTCCGTACCGGTGGGAGGGGATGGGATTGGCCATTGCGAAAGCGTTTATTGCCAAAGCGGTTTACAATTGTCCGGCGACCAAAGGGTTGATTACGCTGATTTGGGACAGCAAGAATTCGCGGCGGTTGTGCGGATGGGAGAGGTATATTCAAAATCGGCGAATTTTGAGGCTTTCAGGACCATTTTGAGTGAAAAGGAAAAATCTGTCTCAGATTTTAGGTTATCATTCAATCCTGCACGGCCTCAGCTTCCAATGGTAGCTGAGTTTTGCAATTGGCTCATTGGATTATAAAATAAGGCATGCTCAGTCCTGTTGCGGACATCCGGATGGGCCAGGCTATTGAGAAACGCAAGAGGAGAGGCCTCGGTGAGACCTCCGGGAGCAATTCTGCTATGAAGGATAAGAAAATCCGTTTGGGAATCAGCGCCTGTCTGCTGGGGGAAAATGTCCGTTACGATGGTGGCCATAAACTGGACCGCTTTCTCAAAGAAACGCTGGGGCAATATGTAGACTATGTCCCTGTATGTCCAGAGGTAGAATGTGGCATGCCGATCCCAAGGGAATCGATGCATCTCGAGGGCGACCCGGATTCGCCCCGGTTGGTGACTTCACGAACCAAACAGGATAAGACCGAACAGATGGTCAACTGGGCACGAAAACGGGTCGTCGAACTGGAGAAAGAAGATCTTTGCGGTTTCATTTTTAAGAGCGATTCTCCAAGCAGTGGTATGGAGCGTGTCAGAGTCTATAATGAGAAAGGCATGCCTGTTAAAAAGGGCGTGGGGATGTTCGCAAGGATCTTTATGGACCATTTCCCTCTCCTCCCCGTTGAAGAGGAAGGCCGCCTCCATGATCCAAAACTCAGAGACAATTTCATTGAACGAATCTTCACCCTGAAGCGTTGGAGGGAGATGTTGGCGCAAAAAGAGAGCCGCGGGAACCTGGTCGAGTTCCATACGCGGCATAAACTGCTCATTCTTTCCCACAGCCCCAAACACTATCAGATGATGGGAAAACTGGTGGCAAGGGCAAAAGAGTTTCCCATCAAGGAACTTTACCAAAAATACCAAACCCTTCTCATGGAAGCCCTCCAGTTAAAGACCACTCCCAAGAAAAACGCCAATGTCCTGATGCACATGATGGGATATTTTAAGGAGCAACTATCGACTGACGAAAAACAGGAGTTGCTCGAAGTCATCGATCACTACCGACAGGAATATATCCCTTTGATCGTCCCCATCACGCTCATTCAACACTATGTCCGAAAATACGACCAACCCTACCTGAAAGAGCAGGTCTATTTGAATCCCCACCCCCTGGAACTCCAACTCCGAAACCACGTCTGAGCAGGGTTGTAATGCCTCAGTTGAGCGTGCGGAGAGGGGACCCTTGCCCGCAGCATTTCAGCGGCGGCAATCTCTTTCCGGTTCAACGCAAGACTTCTTTGCCCTGCTCCGGCCTCACCGAAGGAGGTCCTATGGCCCTTTACCGTTTTCAAACGATCCGCCTTCTGAAATGCGAGAGAGGAAGCCGTCTCCGCCGGGGATGGGGGCATGGGGAAGGCGCGCTTGAAACTGAGGTATTACCTATGGTTCTTATTTTATCTTGACATATCGTAAAATTAGCTGTATTATTTACGATTATGAGCGAAATTTTACAGAAGCCCAGGATCTTAAGCAACTTTCTACCGAGTTCAAAAAAGAGACGCCTCGTTCTTCTAACGGGCGCAAGACAGACCGGAAAAACAACTTTGGCTCTTAAAAAATATCCGGATCTTCGATATATCAACCTTGATGCCCCAGAGAATCGAGAAGCTATTCGTGGTATGCCGACAGCCTCCTGGTCGAGGAATGTGGGAAATGCTGTGATTGATGAAGCTCAGAAAGAACCCTCACTGTTTGAAAAGGTCAAATTCGGTTTTGACAAAGGTGACATTTCGTTCTCCCTCCTCCTGGGATCGAGTCAAATCCTAATGCTCAAAAAAATCCGCGAATCGTTGGCCGGCCGCATCTCCGTCTATGAACTCTGGCCTCTACTCATGGGGGAGCTGATATTCGATTCTGATACTCAGACCCCATCGCCTCCGCTACTCGATCGCCTCTTTTCAAACCAGGATCTCAAGCAGATCTTCCGGGGTGTCCCTGAAGTCCTGCTCGTTTCGGAGGACGGCCGCATTCAGGAAGCGGAGAAACACCTGCTCCAATGGGGTGGGATGCCGGCGCTCCTTCCCCTATCAGCAGAAGAGCGATGGAAGTGGTTAAGGGATTACCAATTCACATATCTTGAGAGGGATCTTGGTGATCTGGCTCGGCTCGATGATCTCGTTCCGTTCAGGACCTTCCAGAAGCTGGCGGCCTTGAGGTCGGGGAGGTTGCTGAATTACTCCGAGCTTGCCCGTGATGCATCGCTTAGTGTCGACACGGCCAGGCGCTATCTCGAGTACCTCACCTTATCCTACCAGACGGTTCTGCTTCAACCTTATCATCGGAACATAACGAGCTCAGTCGTCAAAACGCCAAAACTCTATTGGATTGACATTGGAATTATGCGTTCCCTAAGCGGCTTTTATGGAGACCTATCCGGTGAGGTCTATGAGACGATGGTAGTAAGCGAAATCATTAAATATATGAAAACGGTTCAGAGACAGGAAGAGATTTACTTCTATCGAACCCGTTCTGGCTTGGAGCTGGATCTTTTGCTTCAAACAGAAAAGGGCTTGATCGGTATAGAAATCAAAGCGAGGCGAACCGTGGAATCTTCAGACTTAAGGGCAATGCGGGAGGTGGCAAAAGGCCTTGGTAAAGAATGGAGAGGGGGGATTATAGTGTATTTAGGAAACATTATCCAGAAAGTAGAAGAGTCCAACATCTGGGCTGTCCCCTCTCGAAGATTATTCACGTCTACTTGAACTCTATTACGTCCTTCCTGAGGTTACCCTCCGGGGCTCCGTAAGGGTTTATTAATCTGCTCATAATTATATTGACATAAAAACATAGTCGTGTCACTATGAGCTCACGGAGAAGCCGAAATTAGATGTAAGAGGATTGAGCTACAGGAACTTAACAGAACTGCGCCGAAGGGGTGTGCGGGCGGTGCAGCAAGGGGAGAGTCCAGAGGTGGTGGTAAGGGCGCTGGGGATTGCCCGTCAGACGATTTACAATTGGTTATCCCGATACCGGGATGGGGGTTGGGATGCGTTGGATGCGAGGAAGAGAGGCAGGCGTCGACCAAAGTTAGACGGGCGAGCCATGAGGTGGATTTATGATACCGTGACGCAGAAGAATCCGTTGCAGTTGAGATTTCCCTTTGCGTTATGGACATGCGGGATGGTAGGGGAGGTGATTTACCGACGTTTCAAGATTCGGTTGAGCCGAGCTACGGTGGGACGGTTGATGAGGCAGTTGGGGTTGAGTGCGCAGCGGCCGTTGTGGCGGGCGTATCAGCAGGATCCGGAGGCGATTGAGCGGTGGTTGAAAGAGGAGTTTCCGAAGATTCAGGGAGAAGCAACGAGGCTCAAAGCGACGATTTTTTTGGGGATGAGGCTGGGGTTCGACCGGATTTTCATTCGGGGACGACCTGGAGGATTCGGGGCAAGACGCCGATTGTGTCGACGACGGGGCACGGGTGAGCTTGAGCACGATCTCAGCGGTGAATCGATTAGGGCAGTTACGGTTTATGGTGACGTCGCAGCAGATCGGGGCGAAGGTGTTTATTGAGTTTTTGAAGCGGTTGATCCATGGGGCGAAGGAGATGATTTTTCTGATTGTGGATCGGCATCCGGCGGATCGGGCCAAGAGCGTAGAGGCGTATCTCAAGACGGTTTCAGACCGATTGCGTTTATATTTTTTACCTCCCTATGCGCCGGAGTTAAATCCTGGACGAGTATGTTTGGAATGATCTGAAGAACGGCGCTGTTGGAAGAATGGCGATTAAGACATCGGCTGACCTCAAGAAGACCACAATTTCTCGCCTTCGGTTCTTGCAGAAATCGCTCGAACGAGTCCGGTCCTTTTTCTGTGCTCCGTCAACACAATATGCTCTATAATGTCCATTCTACTATGACGATATTAATAACAGGGACCATTTGCGAAGGCCGCCCCTGGATATTTGGCCTTGTGTGCTGCGAACCCCGGCTGGATGAACTTGGTGATGAGGCCTATGACGAAACCGAACCCAATTGTCCAGAGGATGCCCTTATCGTTACCTCTTCGTATAACCAAAATCAGGAAATGTCAACCGTGTTGCCAATAATTTTGGTGATGTCCTCGCTTTGTAAGACCATGCTTCCCCTTACCCCTTGCCGGTAGAGACAGGTCTGCCCGGCGGCGCGATTCCCCTTCGTTTTCGCGTTTCACCAGGCAGGCTCTTTGAGAGAGGGTGGCGGTGAATAGGTTAAGACACGACTTAGGGCTTACTCTGGAGCACCAAGGGGAACGGGTTTGGTTTGGAGAAAAGGGGCTTTCAACCCTGAAATGCTTGGGGATCGGGAACCTATTTCACCATGCTGAACTGTGGCATGACAAACCCTGCGAGTCGGCGCACCGGTAGACGATTTGGCCTTTCTTGATGACGAGCTCAACGTGATCGACACCAAAATGGTAGGGCAAGTACTTATGGTTGGGGATGTCGAGGATGAGGATGTCGGCCTGTTTGCCCACCTCAAGGGAGCCGATCCTTTTCTCTCGGTCCAGGGATCGGGCCGCGTGGATCGTCACAGCCTTAATCACCTCTTGGGGGGTCATCCTGAAGAGGGTGCAGCCCATCGTCATGATCAGGGGAAGGGATTCGGTCATGGAAGACCCGGGGTTGAAATCCGTTGCCAGAGCGACAGAAACCCCTCGTTCCAGCATTCTCCTTGCGGGCGGGCATTGTTTCATTGCGAGAAAGAAGGTCGCTCCTGGCAAGAGGATGGCCGTCACCCCTTTTTCCGCCATCCGTTCGATCCCTCGATCACTGACGTACTCGAGATGATCTGCGGAATAGGCTCCTACTTCTGCGGCCAGCTCAGCCCCGCCCCCTGGAGTGAGCTGATCGGCGTGAATCTTGGGTTTAAGACCGAATCGTTTGCCCGCTTCCAGAATCTTTCTCGACTCGTCGAGGGAAAAGGCCTTCTCTTCGCAGAAGACATCGCAAAACTCCGCTATCCCTTCTTGCGCAATCCTTGGAATCATCTCTTCGATCACAAGATCCACATAGCGGCCCCGGTTGTTCTTGAATTCCTTCGGAAGGGCATGGGCGCCGAGAAAGGTCGAAACGATCTCCACCGGATGATGGGTCCTCAACGCTTTCATCACCTCGAGGATTTTCAGTTCATCTTGGAGGCTGAGGCCATAGCCGCTCTTCCCCTCGACGGTGGTGACCCCCTTGGATAACATTCGGTTGAGCCTTTTCGTCCCAAGAGCGTAAAGCTCATCAAAAGAGGCCTTTCGGGTGGCCTCCACTGTCGAAAGGATCCCTCCGCCTCTCTCCGCAATCTCGAGATAGGATCGACCGCGAATCCTCATCTCAAATTCATCCTCTCGAGATCCGGCGAAGACAAAGTGGGTGTGAGGGTCAATCAAACCGGGCATCATCACTTTGCCCTTGGCCTCGATTACCTTAACCCCTGGCCCATCAAGGAGGGCTTTGGGAATATGAGGGGTTTCTCCTACCCATAGGATTTTTTCGCCCCGGATCGCTATCGCTCCATCGCGAACGATCCCAAGGGTTGATTCATCTTTGAAGGAGTCGGAAAGGGTAAGGAGCTCTCCCGCATGCTCAATGAGGAGCGTCTCTTCATTCATCCCTTTTCCTCGTATAGACGGTTACGCCGGGTATCTTGATTCCAGTCTCCTTGGCTGTGGCGATAGCCTCTTCATAGCCTGCGTCGGTATGGCGCATCACGCCCGTTCCAGGATCCGTTGTCAAGACCCTCAAGAGCCTCCTTTCCGCTTCCGGAGTCCCGTCAGCGACCACCACCATGCCCGCATGGATCGAATAGCCGATGCCCACGCCTCCTCCGTGATGGACCGAAACCCAGGTGGCTCCTGCAGCCACATTGAGAAGGGCATTGAGGATGGGCCAGTCTGCAATGGCGTCGCTTCCATCCTTCATCCCTTCCGTCTCACGATAAGGAGAAGCCACAGAACCACTGTCGAGGTGGTCCCTTCCGATCACAATGGGCGCCTTCAACTCCCCACGGGCGACCATATCGTTGAATACCTTTCCCATTCTCGCCCTCTGTCGATAGCCTAACCAGCAGATCCTTGCAGGGAGACCTTGAAACTTGACCTTCTCCCTTGCCATCCGGATCCATCGGACCAACGAAGCGTCCTCGGGGAACTCCCGGATCACCGCCTCATCGGTCTTATAAATATCTTCCGGGTCTCCGGAAAGGGCAGCCCATCGGAAAGGGCCTTTCCCTTCGCAGAACAGAGGCCGAATGAAAGCAGGAACGAAACCCGGGTAGCGGAAGGCCTCTTTCACCCCTGCCTCAAAGGCCTGAGCGCGGATATTGTTCCCATAGTCGAAGACGATCGATCCCTTCTGCTCCATTTCGAGCATGGCCTTCACGTGGACGGCCATCGATTCCATAGCGCGGCGCACATACTCCTTGGGGTCTTTACCCCTCAGTTCAGCGGCCTCTTCCAGGCTGAGACCGGCTGGAATGTATCCATGGAGGGCATCGTGGGCGGACGTCTGATCGGTGACCAGGTCCGGAACAATCCCCCTTCGCACGATTTCGGGATGGATCTCTGCAGCATTGCCGAGGAGACCAATCGATTTGGGAATTCCTTTCTCTTTCGCTCCAAGGGCAAGGATAAGGGCGTCATCCAGATTGTCCGCCATGACGTCGAGATATCCTGTCTCGAGACGACGCTTGATTCTCGCGGGATCCACCTCGACGCCCAGGAAAACGCCTTCGTTCATCGTGGCAGCAAGAGGCTGGGCTCCGCCCATGCCTCCAAGGCCGGCTGAGAGAACGAGCCTTCCCTTCAGCGTTCCGCCGAAATGCTTGCGGGCGGCAGAGGCGAAGGTCTCATACGTGCCCTGAAGGATGCCTTGGGTTCCGATGTAGATCCAACTGCCGGCGGTCATTTGGCCGTACATGGTCAAACCCAGCTCTTCCAGTTCACGAAACTTCTCCCAGTTCGCCCATTTCGGAACGAGCATGGCGTTGGAGATCAAGACCCGAGGAGCATCCTCATGGGTTCTGAAAATGCCTACGGGCTTTCCGGACTGAACGAGAAGGGTCTCGTCGTTCTCCAGATTCTCCAGACACTGGACCAGAAGGTGATAAGCCTCCCAGTTTCGGGCTGCCTTTCCAGAGCCTCCGTAAACGATGAGCTCGGCGGGCTTCTCCGCCACTTCGGGATCGAGATTGTTCATGAGCATGCGGAGGGCAGCCTCCGTTTGCCAGCTCTTACAGGTGATCTTCGATCCCCGAGGCGCTTTGATCCCCACTTGAATCCCAGATAGGGCTGACACTTTTTCCTTCACGTCCAATTTCTTCTTTTCCATACGTCACCTCGGCTTGATCAGAAATCCTGTTTTGCCAAAATAAAACCTCTTTCTTCGAAAGCCGGAACCAAGGCCGCAGATCCTTCCGGTTCAGGTGCCACCCAGATAGGCCTTCTTGACCTGGGGGTTTTGAGCCAGCCTCTCGGCTTGATCGCTCAGAATGATCTCTCCTGTTTCGAGAACGTATCCCCGATCGGCCGAGGCCAACGCCTTTCGGGCATTCTGCTCGACAAGAAGGATCGTCACTCCCTGCCGATGGAGGCGGTCGATGATCTTGAAGGTCTCCTCAACATAGATGGGCATCAGGCCGAGGGAAACCTCGTCCATAAGGATCAGGCGAGGCTCGGCCATCAAGGAACGGGCGATAGCGAGCATCTGCTGCTCTCCACCGCTCAGGGTCTTCCCCATCTGATTCTGTCTTTCTCTGAGGACGGGAAAGATTTCAAAGGCCCTTTCTCTGTTTTTTTCGATGGTCTTTCGATCGCGGATGAGGTAGGAGCCCATGGCGAGATTTTCCCCAACGGTCAGATCGGGAAAGATCCTTCGGCCTTCGGGCACAAGGCTGATCCCCAGTCGGGCCCGCTGATGGGAAGAAACCCTGGTCACAGGCTTCCCCCGGAAGAGGATCTCTCCCCTTTGGCACCTCACCAGGCCCATAATGGCTCGAAGGATCGTGCTTTTTCCGGCTCCGTTCGCTCCGATGATCGTCACCAGTTCCCCTTCGTTCACCGTGAAACTGATCCCCTTTAGGGCCAGAAACTCTCCATAGGCGACCTCCACGTTTCGGACCTCCAGCATCTAAGCCTCCTTCCCGAGGTAGGCCTCAATCACGCGGGGATTGGAGCGAATCTCCTCTGGGGTGCCTTCCGCGATTTTGGAACCGTGGTCCAGGACCACAATCCTTCTGCACAGATCCATGACCACCTGCATGTTGTGTTCGATGAGGAGGACGCCGATTCCCTGCTCACGGATTTGAAGGATGAGCTCCATGAGCGCAGTCGATTCTTCATAGCGCAGGCCTCCTGAGGGTTCGTCCAGAAGGAGCAATCGGGGATGAAGGGCCAAGGCCCGGGCGATCTCAAGGCGTTTCTTGATCCCCAAGGGGAGGTTTTTGGCCAGATGTCGGGCATAGAGCCGCAGACCTGTTTTTTCAAGAAGGTCTTCGACCTCTTTCAGGATTTCTGTTTTTCGATAAGGCTCCATCGACCGGAGAAGGCTGGGATAATAGCGCCGGCCACAGGCGACGAATACATTGGTCTCCACATCGAGATTCTGGAAAGGGCGAACGATTTGAAACGTCCTTCCGACTCCCAATCGGCTGACCTGATGGGGCTTCATACGGAGAAGGGACTTCCCATCAAAGAGGATGTCTCCACTCGATGGAGGGTAGATTCCGGAGATGATATTGAAAAGGGTCGTTTTTCCCGCTCCATTCGGCCCGATAATGCCGAGGATCTCGCCCTCGTGGGCGACAAAGCTCACCTGATCCAGGGCTCGAAGCCCTCCGAACTCTTTGCTCAACCCCTTTGCCTCAAGAAGCATTCCTCTGTTGCTCCCTCTCTTTAAGCTTGCGAGTCTCTTTGCAAGATTTCGAATCTCAACCCCGATGTTGCAAAAACCCCGGTAAGGGCGCCAAAGAAGATTTGTAGGGGCACCTTAAGGGAGCGAGATATCCACTTCGGCGAACTCTCCTAAATCCACGCCGATGTTGCATTCCTCGGCGCAGAAAGTTTATTGCAACGTTACGGTCCACTCTTGCCAAGGCCTCCAGGGCGTCCTCTCCGGGTTTCCCCCATGCAACGGGCGGGGAAAACGGGCGGTCGCAGCCCTATGCAGGGTGAGACTTCCGTAGAGGGGTCCACATCCTTCTAAAGAACTTCGTGAGAATCGACTCTTCTCCGAGAAGTCCACCGGGCTGAAACCGCATCATCGCCAAAAGAAGGAGGCCGTAGAGGAGGGTTCGGTACTCCATGATGGGCCTGGAAATCTCCGGAAGTATTCCCAAGACCAAAGCCCCAAGGACGGGTCCCCAACGCGTCCCGATTCCTCCAAAAACCACCATGCAGAGGATGACGATCGACTGTCCGAAACCGAAATTCTGAGGCATGATAAACGTCAAGAAGTGGGCATAGAAGCCTCCAGCAAGCCCCGCAATGGCGCTGCCGAGGCTAAAAGCGATCACCTTGAACCGAACCACATCCACGCCCATGGCTTCGGCTGCCTGCTCGTCCTCTCGAATGGAGGCCCAGGCCAAACCGATCCAAGAGCGATCTAACTTCCGATCGAGAAGAAGGAGGAGAAGAAAAACGGCTAGGATGAGAAGGAAGTATTCCGGTTTGGTCATCTCCCTTCCAAGCCACTTGGGAAGGTTGATGCCTCCGATTCCCATGGCTCCCCCGAAGAAGGGGATGTAGAGAAAGACCGCCTCCACGACGAAGTTGATCCCCATGGTTGTGATGGCCAGAAAGTCGTCCCGAACCCGCAGGCAGGGGATTCCGAGTAAGGCTCCGATGAGGCCTGCTCCCAACCCTGCCAAAAGAACGGAGAGGCCGAAAGGGAAACCGGCTTCCGTATAGAGCAAAGCCGTGATGTAAGCACCAATTCCAAAGAAAGCGGCATGGCCAAGGGAAATCTGTCCGGCTCGGCCCGTGATGATATTGAGGCTATGGGCCAGCATGGCATAGAGCGTTACGGTTATCAATATGGTGACGAGGTATCCGCTAATCATAGAAAAGACCGTGAGGAGTAAGGGGCGAGAAGCGAGGGGTAAAGGATTTTTCTCCTTACTCCTCACTCCTTACTCCTTACTAATTCTATGCTTTTCCCAATAGCCCGTAAGGCCTGAACATCAAAACCAGGATCATGGCTACAAAGGCCACGGCATCCCTGGGAAAGGGGATGGCCAGCACACCGATGAAGAAGGTCTCGGCCAATCCGACGATCAGAGAGGCGAGAACCGTCCCCGGGATGCTTCCCAATCCTCCGAGGACCACGATCGCCAAGGCCTTGTAGGCTGGAATGCTTCCCATCGTCGGCCAAACCTGATTGTCATAGACCCCGATCAGGACCCCTGCCGCTCCCGCCATCGCGGATCCGAGAAGGAAGTTCACCGCCACGATGCCGTTCACATTGACGCCGAAGGAGGATGCGATTTCGGCATCCATCGCACAGGCTCGCATGGCAAGGCCCGTGCGGGTCCGGGAGAGAACGGTCCAAAGAACGACCAGGATGACGAACGTCACGGCCAGGATGAGCAGTTGAGTTTCCGTGAGCTGGAAACTTCCCAGGGAAAGATTCCCGATGCCAACCTGGGCATTGTAGGTTAAGGTATGAGGTCCGGCTACGATCCGAAAGGCCTCTTCCATGGCGATAAAGAGACCAATGGAGACGATGAGGGGGGCGATCCTCGGGAGGTGAAGAAGGGGTGAGTAGAGAAAACGCTCGACCAGATAGCCGGCCAAGGCCGAACCTGCCATCCCGACGAAGAGAGAGAGCCAGAACTCCCCAACAAAACGAAAGGTAAACCACCCGATGTAAGCGCCCAGAGCGTAGATCCCCGCATGGGCCACATGGAGTATCCTCAGGATTCCATAAACCATGGTCAACCCGAGGGAGATGAGGGCGTAAACGCTACCGATGGCAATCCCGTTGGTCAGTTGCTGGATGAGCATAGGTTGACTCTCATGTTGCAACAAATCCTGCTCAGGGCCCCAACGAGGGCGCCAGAGAGGGCCTGTAGCGGCGCCTTGAGGAGGTTCAATACCAAGCTCTATGACCTCTGCTGGACTTCACCCTTGCGAAGTCTGCAAGAACCGCTCACGTGTCAATGAAACCTCTTTGACAAGACCACTCGGGCGTCCTCTCCGAGGCTCTGGTATGGGACGGACGGGTTCAAAAAAGGGGAGGGACCAGTTCTTAACGGCCCCTCCCCAGGTGAACTATTTCTTCGTGGGCGGCGTGATCACTTCGGGATTATCCACGAGGCCAAGGCGTCGAAACTTACCTCCTTTCACCACCTGAATCTGCACAGGCTTGACGACCTCTCCCTGAACAAATCGACTGATTTTCCCTGTAAGCCCGTTATAGTCTTTTGTTTCGAGAAGGGCCTTCTGGATGGCCTTGGGATCGGTCCCCGCCTTTCTGATGGCATCGACCAGAATCATGAAGGCATCGTAACTCGAGGCCCCTACCATATCCGCATCTTCGTTGTAGGCCTTCCGGTAATTCTTCAAGAAATTCTGGACCAGGGGGCGAGGATCATCCCGATCCAAATTGGTGGCGATGATGACCCCCTCTGCAGCGGGCCCCGCTATTTCGAGAAATTTGGGAGAATCGAAACCTTCCTCGCCCATGATCTGAGAAGCGATTCCCAGTTCCTTCGACTGACGTACAATGGAGGCCGCTTCGTTGTAGTATCCGGCCGCGAAGATGAGATCGGGATTCCCTTCCTTGATTCGGGTGAGGAAGGGGCGGAAATCCTTCTCGCCGGGAAACTTGTACATCTGTTTGGTCAGGATGGAGGCCCCCAATTTTTCGGCCCGTTCGGCAAACCCACTCGAAATGGCTCGCCCGAAGTCATTGTCCATGAAGATAAGGGAAATCCGCTTGGCCTTGAGGTTCTTCACGGCGAACTCTGCCGCCGCAGCCCCTTCGATCTCTCCGAGAAAACCGTTGCGAAAGATGAAATCGTTCGGTCTCTTCTCCTTCGGATCCCACGTCACATCGGGGTGAACCGCGTACCCCGCTACCATGGGCATCTTTGCCTTTTGAAAGATCGGGGCCGTGACCCGTGTCGGACCGCTGTAGGAGCCGCTGACCACGCCCACCACCTTGTCCTTTTCTATCAATTTGTTGGCAATGGCCACAGCCTCCTGGGGATTCAGCCGATCGTCGTAAATGATCAGTTCCACTTTCTTACCGTTGATCCCTCCGGCCTCATTCACCTCTTTGAGGCCCAGCTCGACGGCGTGTTTGGCACTGGTGCCGTCTGCTGCCGCAGGCCCGGTGATCGGTGCAAAGAATCCAATCTTGATTGTCTCTTGGGACCATACGTCTCCTCCCGTCGAAAAGAAAACCAACGCGACGACAAGCAAACCCACTCCCAGAATCCCTCGCATACTGGAACCCTCCTTTCTTTCTCTTTCCGTTGGCATTCGGCCTTTCACCGATGATGAATCTATATAAGAAAACATACGATCCGTCAAGAGCAGGAAATCCTCCTTCCGGGGTGCCTCGACCCTTCAAAGCCCCATTCCTGGTGAAGCCCAGGATGAATGGAGAGATATGAAAAATACCCACTTCAAAAGACCTCCGGAGCGTCCTCTTCGGGGTTCCGCCAGGGAACGGGCGGGTTTTCTTCACGGTTTCTCAGCACGGCAAGACCTTGCTTCGCCTTCCGACGAAGGTCGGGTTCGGGCCATTTTTTTCGCAGCAAGGGGCATCACCACCCATTAAAGTTTCTTCAACAACATGCCGAGATAGATGAGAAAAGCCTGTTTCCTGCTCTTGCCCGGGCGGGCAATTTTACCCAGAGGAGAGTGCCCATGGGAGACCCAAGAACGGTCAAGGCCCTTGTCGTAGACGATGAAGAACGAAATCAGGTCCTCTTGGAGAAAATCCTCAAGAAGAACAACTGGGCTTGTGAAACCGCCGGCTGTGGCCGAGAAGCCATCGACAAAGTGAAGCTCTGGGGACCCGACCTCGTCTTCCTCGATGTGGTTCTTCCCGATATGAACGGCTTTGATGTCTGCTCCAACATCAAAAAGGACCCCTCCAGCGCCCATATTCCTGTGATCATGGTCACCGGCCTTGCGGATAAGGATTCGAAGATCAAAGGCCTCGATGCGGGCGCCAACGATTTCATCACGAAACCCTTCGATGTGTCCGAACTGCTGATCAAGGCCAACAATCTCCTTAAATTACGGGAGTTTGATGAGCTCAGAGTGAAAAACGAGGTCCTAACGGAGACCTTCAGGGCGATCGAGGCCGCGAAGAAGGATTGGGAATTAACCCTCAATTGTTTGGAGGACATCGTTGCGTTGGTCGATCAGGAAGGAAGGATCCTTCGATGTAACCAAGTGCTGGCGACCCTTACGGGCAGGCCCCACCAGGAGCTCCTGAAAAAGAATTGGGAGGAGATCATTCAGGATGGCGGGTTTCGCCAAATCCCCTCTGCATCGGATCGAAAAGAGTTCTCACACCCGACAGGACGATGGTTTGTGCTCCATGCTTATCCGGTGAAAGAGGCGGAACGGGCGGATCTCGCCGCGGTCTTCACCCTAAAAGACATCACGGAAAGAAAGATGATGGAGAGCCAACTCGTTCAGGCTCAAAAGCTCGAAGCGATCGGCCAATTGGCCGCTGGGATCGCCCATGAGATCAACACGCCCATTCAATACGTTGGGGACAACACCCGGTTCCTGATGGATGCCTTCAAGGATTTGACCGCGCTTTTTGAGCTCTATGAACGGTTAATCGACGGCGTCCCGCCGGGCCCTGGGTGTGCGGAGCTCCTCCAAGAAATTCAAGCCAGAAAAGAGGAAGTGGATCTTCCCTATCTGAAAGAGGAGATTCCCCGAGCCATCCGTCAAAGCCTGGAAGGGGTAGAGAGGGTGGCGAAGATCGTCCGGGCGATGAAGGAGTTCTCTCATCCGGGGCCGAAGGAAAAGACGCCGACGAACCTCAACCGGGCCATTGAAAACACCCTGACCGTGGCCCGAAACGAGTGGAAATACGTTGCAGACGTGGTGATGGAACTCGATCCGGATCTCCCCCTGGTCCCTTGTCTTCCCAACGAGCTGAATCAAGTGATCCTCAACCTCGTCATCAATGCCGCCCATGCGATTGCGGATGTGGTCGGAGATGGTTCGAGAGGAAAAGGAACGATCACCGTTACCACGGGGAGGAAAGGGAATATGGCCGAGATTCGGATCCGTGACACAGGGACCGGGATCGCTCCGGAGATTCAATCGAAGGTCTTCGATCCTTTCTTTACAACGAAGGAGGTGGGAAAGGGGACCGGCCAGGGACTGGCGATTGCCCGCTCCATCGTGGTGGACAAACACGGAGGAAGGATCGATTTTGAGACGGAATGGGGCCGGGGGACCACCTTCACGATCGCTCTCCCCCTGGCTAACGGGATGGGATCGTGTCCATGAAGAAAAGAATTCTCTTCGTCGACGATGAGCCCAAATTGCTCGAGGGGCTTCAACGGATGCTTCGGCCCATGCGCCAGGAATGGGAGATGCGCTTTGCGCAAAGTGGGGCTGAGGCGCTGAACATTCTTGGAAAGGACCCCTTCGATGTGGTGGTCTCGGATATGAGAATGCCGGGAATGGACGGTGCCCAGCTCTTGGCGGAGGTGAAGCGACGTTTTCCCCAAACCGTCCGGATCATCCTTTCAGGGCATTCCGAGAAGGAGTTCGTCCTCAAATCCGTCAAGACCGTCCACCAGTATCTCTCCAAGCCATGCGATCCGGAGACGATCAAGTCCGTCATCCGCCGCGCCTGCTCCCTCTCGGAACTGCTCGATGAGGGACCGATCAAGGAGCTCGTTTCGACCATCACCTCTTTGCCGAGCCTTCCAAGCCTCTACTTTGAAATCATAGAGGCACTGCGGTCTCCCGACGTATCTCTTCAAAAGGTGGGAGAGATCATCTCACGAGATATTGGCATGACAGCCAAGATCTTGCAGCTCGTCAATTCCGCCTTTTTTGGGTTACCCAGGCAGATTTCCAACCCCACGTAGGCTGTGACGTTGCTCGGGTTGGAAGTCATTCGGACACTCGTTCTTTCCATCCACATCTTTGAGCAATTCGATCAGGGGAAGCAGAAGGAGGGCTCTCTCGAACACCTCTGGCGCCACAGCATTCGGACGGGAATCCTGGCCAAGGGGATAGCAAAGGAAGAGGGCCAGAGCCACCCGGTGATGGATGACGCTTTTACGGCAGGCCTCCTTCATGACTTAGGCAAACCTCTTCTTTCGACGAACTTTCCCGAACGGTATCGCGAAGCGGAGGAGGCTATGCGATGCGGAAAAATCCCGGCCTGGGAAGCAGAACGACAGATCTGGGGGACGACCCACGCGGTCGTGGGGGCTTATCTCTTGAGGCTGTGGGGACTTCCCGATTCCATTGTGGAGGCGGTCGCCTTTCACCACTGTGCCACCGAACGGCAAGAAGACAGCTTTAGCCCTTTGTTGGCGGTGAGCGTCGCAAATGTCCTGGAACATTGGACGGAGGCAACGGAGGATCTTTCCGGGGTTCAACCCCTGAGGGATCATCTCGAGAGGTCTGGCTTGGGAGATCGATTCGTACGGTGGATTGACGTTTGTC
>Ga0123519_10008187_pt1 | contig 15999 bp, 20 predicted proteins | sample YelNatPaOPRAMG02_FD_87396 | JGI IMG/M metagenome (GOLD analysis project Ga0123519, IMG submission 87396) | Hot spring microbial communities from Yellowstone National Park - Yellowstone National Park OP-RAMG-02 (version 2) | ecosystem: Environmental > Aquatic > Thermal springs > Hot (42-90C) ...
AATTCTTTTAACATCTATTCTGGAGAAATATAAAAATGTAAGATTTGACCTTTTTCATGGAAACTGGCCTTATATGGGGGAGTTACTATTCCTTGTAAAAAATTATCCCAATGTTTATATGGATTTATGCTGGGTGAATATTATAGATCCTTATTATACTTCTCAACTTCTATGTGATGCTCTTACAACTATTCCTCATTCTAAAATACATGGTTTTGGTGGAGATTATGGAGATACTCCTGAATATGCTTTCGCTCACCTTGAAATTGCAAAAGGTGTGATTTCTTATTCTCTTGCAAAAATGATTAACTCAGGATGGATAAATATAGATGAGGCAAAAAAAGTGGCAGTTGACTGGCTTTATAATAATCCAAATGAATTTTTTGATCTAGGATTTACACCTTTTGGAAAATAAAAAAATAAAATTAAAAATAGATATGAAAAATTATTAAGTTTTATTCTAAATGACAGGAAGAGAAAAATTTTTGAGAATTGCAAGAGGTGAATTAAAAGGAGAAGTGTTTCTCCCTTTTAATTTGAATTATTCGTGGTTTATGGAAGAAACCCTCCAGAGATGGGAAAAAGAAGGATTACCAGAAAAAGTTAACATCAGAGATTTCTTTGGATTTGAAAGAATAGAGTTAATTGGTGGTAATCCATATGGTTTAGTACCTCCTTTTGAAGAAAAAGTTATTTCTGAAACTCAAGAGATTAAAATAATTCGTGATGAAATCGGAATTACTAAAAGAGTTTTTAAAGAACATTCAAATTCAAAAATGCCTCAATGGATTGATTTTCCAATTAAAAATAGAAAAGATTTTCAGGAATTTAAAAAACGGCTTAATCCTTTTTCTCCTTCTCGTTATTCATTTAACTTGAAAGATTTCAAAAAAGATAGGGATTATCCATTAGGAATTGCTACCGGAAGTTTTTATGGTCATACTCTTCAGAGATGGGTAGGGACTGAAAATCTTTGCATCCTTTTTTACGATGATCCATCTTTTATTTATGAAATGTTAGATTATCTGGAATATTTTTTTCTTGAGATAATAAAACAATTTATTAAAGAAATAAACTTTGATTTTGCTTCTTTTGGAGAGGATATTGCTTATAAAGAACGTTCTTTTATTTCTCCAGAAATGTTTAAAAAATTTATACAACCACACTATGTCAAAATATGTAAGTTTTTAAAGGCAAATGGAATAGAGGTGATTTTTGTTGATAGTGATGGTTATATTGAGGAACTTATTCCACTGTGGATTGAAGTAGGAATAAATGGATTTTCCCCATTGGAAGTAGCTGCTGGTATGGATGCCGTTTCTTTAAAGAAGAAATATGGAAATAATATTGTATTGGTGGGAAATGTAGATAAAAGATCTTTAATTAGAGGGAAAAATGAAATTGACAAGGAGATAGAAAAAATAAAAATTTTAATATCTCAAGGTGGATATTTTCCTGCAGTAGACCATTCAATACCTCCTGATGTTCCATATGAGAATTTTAAATATTTTCTAAATGCGATAAAAAAGTTACAAAGTTCTTAAATTATTAAGTATATAACTTAAGAACTTCATAAGTTAATAACTTATGTATTATAGATAAATGACTTCAAAAGAAAGAGTAAAAAAAGCGATAAGTCATAAAGTTTCAGACAGAATCCCTCAAGATTACTGGGCAGTTTTTGAAACCACTGAAAAATTGATGAAATTTTTTGGGGTGGATACCGAAGAGGATGTCCTTCAGAAACTTAATATTGACTGTAGATATGTAAAGCCCAATTATAATGGTAAAATTTTCAATGAAGAAAAAGATGGAAGTTTACAACAGAAGATGGGAAATGGAACTTATAAAGATGTATGGGGTGTAAGGCGAGTGTGTTTAAACTTGCAATGTACTTAAGAGGGTTTGAAAATTTACTTATGGACATGATTTCAAATGAAAAATTAGTATTTGCTTTAATTGATAAACTTATGGAATTCCATTTATCATATACAGAAAATACCCTTAAGTCAGGATATTCTTTTATAGATATCTTTATGGTTGGAGATGATTTTGGAACAGAAACCGGACCTTTAATAAGTATTGAACTTTTTAGAAAATTTTTTAAAAAACCACTGCAAAAACTTGTTGAGTTAGGACATAAATATGGAGTTAAAGTGATGTTACATTCTTGCGGTAGTATCAGAAAATTTATACCTGATTTTATTGAAATAGGCTTTGATATTCTAAATCCAATTCAGACAACTGCAAGAGGAATGGAACCAGACCAGATTAAAAAAGAATTTGGGCAATATATATGTTTCCATGGTTCTATTGATGTTCAAAAAACACTTCCTTTCGGTAAAGTTGAAGATGTAAAGAATGAAGTTAAAGAAAAAATCAGAATTTTAGGGAAGGGTGGAGGATTTATTTTGGCGCCTTCTCATAATCTTCAACCAGATATTCCTATTGAAAATATTTTGGAAATGTATTTAAATCATTAAATAAAAGGCAAATTTTATCTTTTTTAGGGAAAATTATTTTATTTGTTAAAAAAGAGGCTTAAAATTGTTTTAATATTTTTTGACCTTCTTATTTTCATGGCATATAATTTATAAATATTCACTGAACGTCGGTTCATATTTACAGTTTACAGTAAACAGTTTACAGTTTACAGCAAACTATGTACTAACCCCTATGTACTGTTTTAACATAACGGGCTTCACTGGGGATTTACTATAATTTTAAAAAGTTTTTTAAATTTTTTTTGATAATAAGTTTAATAATTTACTTTAAATGATTTGTTATAAGTTATTGAAAAATAGGAACAAATAGGAGAAAAAATGAAAAGGAGAGAATTTTTAAGAAAAAGTTTAATTTTTATAGCTGGTTTAGGTTTTTCTCAGTTTTTTAAAATCGGGCGGAAAGAACTAGAAGGAGAAGATTTCAAATCTAAAATTGTAGTGTGTGAAGGAGAATCACCGGAAGATATAACAATTAAAGCAATTGAAGGATTTGGAGGAATAGAAAGTTTTGTGAAAAAGGGAAATAAAGTTTTAATAAAGCCTAATATCGCATGGGATAGAACAATAGAACAAGCAGCAAACACCCATCCTGATGTTATTAAAGCTCTTGTGAAACTATGTAAGAAGGCAGGTGCTTCTGAAGTTGTAGTAACGGATAATACATGTCATCCGTGGAAAGTAACTTATTATAAAAGTGGAATTGAAACTGCTGTTAAAGAAGTAGGTGGAATTATGAAACCACCTTTAAATTTCAAAAAAGTGTCAATTTCTGGAACCCAGGTTTTAAAAGAAGCAGAAATTCTTGAAGATGTCCTTGATGCAGATGTTATTATCAATGTACCAGTCGTAAAAGTACATAGTTCTGAGGCAAAAGTTACTATATCTATGAAAAATTTAATGGGAATTGTAAAAGATAGGGGTTTTTTTCATAGAACAGATTTAAGTAGATGTATAGTTGAAATTTCCTCTTATATAAAACCACATCTTACAGTAATAGATGCAACAAGGATTCTTTTAACAGGGGGACCTCAAGGTCCTGGAATGGTAAAACAATTAAATATGGTTGCTGCAGGAACAGATTTTGTTGCTCTTGATTCTTTTGGAACAAAACTATTAGGAATAAATCCTGATACAGTAAGACATATTCAGATTGCTAAAGAAATAGGACTTGGACAGTCAGATCTAAATAGAGTAAGTATAAAATATCTTTAAAAGATTTTTATTAAATCTCATAATGAATTATTTAAGAAAAATTTTCCAGTTTTCTTCAATTTTTATATTTTTTTATCTCCTCAAAGAAATAAAATTTCCCATGCATGAAAAGTTCCCATTAAATTTTTATTTCAGAATAGATGCATTGATGGCTATTTCAACTACATTAATTTCATGGTATTTTTCTAAATATTTTATTCCATCTATTTTTTTAGTGGTTTTTATATTTTTATTTGGGAATTTTTTTTGTTTCTGGTTCTGCCCTTTAGGTGGAATAATAGATTTAGGCAATAAAGTTCTTTTTAGAAAAAAATGGAAATTTTCTATAAAAATACATGGTTTAAATAAAATAAAATTTTTTATATTAGTAAGTATTCTATTTTTAAGTTTTCTTGGTTCTTTTTTCAAAAAAATACCTTATATGGCATGGTTATTTGACCCTTTTGTAATTCTTACAAGAGCAATAGTAGTTAAAAAAGAATGGTTGATTGTTTTTTCTATGGTTTTATTTACCAGTTTTCTTATACCCCGTTTTTGGTGTAATAATTTTTGTCCCCTTGGAACTTTATATTATATTTTTGGTGTTAAAATTCGGAATTTAGTAAAAAAGGCGATTGGGAAGAAGGTGAAAAAATGGAAAGAAGGAATTTTATTAAATCCATAATATTATTTAACTTAAGTTTTTTGCTTCCATGGAAGAAATTGTCTATTAATTTGAATATAAAATCTTTAATAAGACCACCTGGTTCTATTACGGAAGAAGATTTTATTGAAATATGTATTAGATGCGGAGAATGTTTAAAAGTATGCCCAGCAAAATGTCTTAAACCGATTAGTTTAGAAGAAGGAATTTGTGAATGGTTAACTCCACATATAATTCCAAGAGAAGCAGGATGTATCAGATGTTTAAGTTGTGGAGAAATATGTCCCTCTGGCGCCATTCAAAAAATAAAAGTTGAAGAAATAAAAATTGGTACTGCTAAGATAGATACAGAAAGATGTTTAGTATGGACAGAAAAAAAGGAATGTTTAGTATGTAAAGAATATTGTCCTGTAGGTGCAGTGAGTATTGATTTTAGAGGTAGACCAATAGTAGTATCTGATGTATGTGTTGGCTGTGGGCTTTGTGAAGAACACTGTCCTGTTTTAGGAGATAAATCTGCTATTTGTGTTTCACCTAAAGGAGAAAAAAGGTATTATTTAAAAGAAAAAAAATATAAATGATAGTAAATAATGGAAATTTGTAACTTAAGAACTTACTAACTTAAGAACTTGCTAACTAATTAAGTTTTTAATTAACAAAAAAATGGAGGTGAAAATGTTTAATATAGGAGTGCCTGAACTTATATTAATTCTTATTATAATTTTAGTTTTATTTGGTGCTAAAAGACTTCCTGAAATAGGAAGAGCACTTGGGAGAGCTCTTGGAGAATTTAAAAAAGGAATGAGAGAAACTAAAGAAGAAATCAATGGCGATTCTAAAAAGGATGAAGAAAAAAAAGGTTGATTCTCTTAGTTTCATTGAACACTTAGAAGAACTTCGTAAAAGACTTATATTTATTTTTGTTTTTTGGTTTTTATGTTCATTTTTCACCTATTTTTTTTCAAAAGATATTATTAAATTTTTAACTGAACCTCTTATTAAATATCAAAATAAACCTGTTTTTCTTCATCCAATTGAACCTTTTATTAGTGTATTTAAAATCTGTGTTTTTATTGGAGGCATTTTTAGCATTCCTTTTATCTTGTTTCAAATTTGGCTTTTTATTTCTCCTGGACTTACTGAAAAAGAAAAAAAGATTATTAAGTGGATAATGATTGGTTTTGTCTTTTTTTTCTGCATAGGAAGCGCTTTCGCTTTCTTTATTCTAATTCCTTTTGGACTTAAAGTTCTATTTAGATTTGGGAAAGGAACAATGGTTCCTTTAATATCTATCAGTTCTTACCTTAATTTTCTGATGATTTTTATGATTGGGCTTGGGCTTGTATTCAATTTCCCTGTTTTTACTGCTGGATTATCAGGATTGGGATTAGTTTCTTCTGAATTTCTTATACAAAAAAGAAGGTTTGCTTTTATAGGTGCTTTTGTAATTTCTGCAATTTTAACTCCAACAACTGACATTTTTACCCAGATTTTTCTTGCAATTCCTCTTGTAATCTTGTATGAAATTTCAATATTTTTTACAAAAATTATTCATAAGTAAGTATATGATTCTTAAATACTTATATTTAATCTTTTATAATTTTTTATTAAATCATAAATTTTATATTTTCAACCGTTAAAAAATGATTAGTTTGTATAAAAAAGTTAACATAATATTTCTTATACGACATTGTATATATTAAGTTATTATTTTTCATATACTTATTATTTTTTTTGCAATAATATCATTTTTGGGGAATTTTTATAGATTTTCTTGGAAAGAACTTACCTATTAGATGAACAGAAACAAAACCGTCATAAAAATAAATAAAACCTGATGAAAGTATTCCAATTACCCAATTGAACAATATAAAAGTTAAAACAATAGAAAATAGATAGATTCCTAAAATTATGAAGTAAACTATTCCATATTCTTTTGGGATTAAAATAATTTTTTCAAGAATAGATTTAAAATCTACGGCCTTTTTTATACTATTTTCTTCAAGATATAAACAAATTCCAGCCGGGAAGAAAAACATTATAATAAGAAGTAAAACTGTACCAGTTATTATCAATATTTGACCCCTGAAAAAAAATAAAGACAATATTTTCCCTTTGGAAAGGAAAGATATAAAGAACCCACCTAAAAACATAAATAAAAAAGGAATAAATAAATATATTAATAGTAAAGCCGTTCCTTTTACACCAAAAATAAACAATTCTTTTAAATTTTCGTCCCATTTTATTGTATTTTTTTCCAGTTCAATTATTTTTTTTAGTTTTTTTGTCAAATATCCAATAGAGAAAAATTGTACGACAGGTATCATAAGTAAAACACCGCCTATTAAGATATCAAACCTTGCTTTTTTTTCTTTTAATGGTATTTTAAATATTTCTATAATTTTCTTTTTCACTGTTTCGTATCAATTCAATCATTTCTTTTACTGCCTGATAAATTCCAACAAAAACAGATCTTCCAACTATACTATAACCTATATTCAATTCTTCAATACCTTTAATTTGGCATATAGGAATTACATTTTTATAATCAAGACCATGTCCAGCATTAACTTTTAAACCAATAGAAATTGCATATTCTGTAGATTTTTTAATTTTGTTTAATTCCTTATATAAATCTTCTTCTAAAACACATTCAGCATATTTACCTGTATGGATTTCAATAAAATCTACTTCTGCTTCTTTTGAATATTCTATTTGTTCAAAATCAGGCTCAATAAACAAACTTACTTTTATATTTTCCTTTTTAAATAGTTTTATTACCTCTTTAATCCTTTTGATATTTGTTTTTACATCCAAACCACCTTCTGTAGTTAATTCTTCTCGTTTTTCAGGTACAATTGTTACTTGATGTGGTTTAACTTTTAGTGCAATTTGAATTATATCTTCACTCAGTGCCATTTCTAAATTCAATTTAGTTTTTATTACCTCTTTCAATAGAAAAAGATCTCTTTCTTGAATATGACGTCTATCTTCTCTTAAATGACATACTATTGAATCGCAACCAGCCAATTCACATAAAATAGCGGCTTCTATAGGATCAGGAGTTTTTCCTTTCCTTAATTGTCTTAAAGTAGCTACATGGTCAACATTAACACCCAATTTAATCATTTTTCTCCCCCCAATAAACGTGTTATTGTTACTCTTTCAGGTACTATTTTTATTATAACAATTTCTTCATTTTTTTCAACTTGGACTGGTAAAGTATCATTTTCTTTATCTATTCCTGGATATTCTATATATGCTTTAAATCGTGGTAGTATAAAAAAATTCTTATCTCTTCTTATGTAATAAATATCAACATTTTTAGGAGAGATTAGGACCTTTTGAGAGGATAAAGATTTTATTTCTATAGGAATATTTTTTGCTATAGATATAGAAACATTTTGTAAGTTTTCTACATAATGATTACTCCTTTCTTTGATGTTTAATACATAAAACCACATTGTTATCCCTATGAAAAAAGAAAACAATTTCAATTTCCAGTTATGTATAATGATTTTTTTAATCCCTTTCATTTTTATTCTTTTGTTTGTGGAAATGCGATTTCAATTTTTTTTCTTAATTCTTCTATTGTAATTCCTTCATATATTTTTCCTTCTTGAGCCAATGAAATTCTACCTGTTTCTTCAGATGTTACAATTACAATAGCATCTGTTTCTTCACTTAAATTTATTGCTGAAAGATGTCTTGTGCCTAAATAATCTTTTTCTGAAGAAGGATTTATTGGTAGAATACATCCTGCAGATGCTATTCTATTTTGTCTTATAATAACTGCACCATCATGTAATAAATTATTTGGATAAAAAATACTTATTAACAATCTTTTATCTATAATTCCATCAATTTCACATCCGCTTTTTGCATAAACCCCAAGAGGAGTTGTCTTTTCCAATACTATTAAACTTCCTATTTTGTTTTCTGCAAGATAATTGACTGCTTCAAGAATTTGGTTAATTTGCATAGAGTGTAATGTAGAAAATGGTAAGATTTGTTCTGTCCCTAATTTTCTCAATAGATTTCGTAGTTCTGGTTGGAAAATAATCACAAGAGAGATAATCCCTATTGCGAATATTTTTTCAAGTATCCAATTTAATGTGTTAAGATGGAATAATTGTGAAAGAAAAGTTATTATAAAAAGAAAAAAAATGCCCTTTAATATTTGAATAGTTTTTGTACCTTTTATTAAAAGGATTATGTAATAAATAATGCAAGATATAATAAGAATGTCAAAAATATCATAAATTTTTATTTGAGATAAAAAGTTTATCATAATATTTTTTTCAAATTATTTATCAACTCAATATTTTCTTCTTTTTTCCCAACACTTATTCTTACAAAATTATTAGGAAGGCCGAAAGATTCCATATTTCTTATGATAATTCCATTTTTTTCTAATTTTTTTATAATCGGTAAAGTATTTTTTTTAAAATCACAAAGAATGAAATTTGCTTCTGTAGGGATACAAACTATTCCAAGTTGTTGTAATTCTTTATAAAGATATTTTTTCCCAATACAATTATTTCTATAAGATTTTTTGAAATAGTTTTTATCTTTAAGTGCGGCAATGGCTGCTATTTGAGATAGATTTGTAGTATTAAAAGGAGGTTTAATTTTCTCCATAATTTTAATAATTTGTTCTTTTGCAATTCCATATCCAATCCTTAATCCTGCAAGTCCATAAATCTTAGAAAAAGTTCTTGTAATTAAAATATTTTTCTTTTTGAAATACGGAAATAATGAACCAAATTCTTTATTTTCTACATATTCACAATATGCTTCATCTGCAAGTATAAATATGTTTTCTGGAATTTCTTTCAAAAATTTTTTAAGTTGTTTTTTATAGATAATAGTACCTGTTGGATTATTTGGGTTACATAATATAATTACCTTTGTTTTTTTGTTTATTTTTGATAAAAATTTATCAAGATTATATGAAAAATTTTCCTCTAATGGTATTTCTACAGGTTTAGCCCCAATTTTATAAGAAATAATTTTATACATTATAAAAGAAGGTTTTGGTATAATAATTTCTTCATTTGGGTTTATAAAAGATTGTAAAAATATATCCATTACTTCAAGGGAGCCTGTGCCTAAAATTATATTTTCAGGAGAGATTTTAAGAAATTTAGAAAGTTCATTCCTTAAATAAAAAGCAGGTCCTTCTGGATATCTATAAATTTCTATTAAATTTTTTTTAATCGCTTCTATAACTTTTAAGGATGGACCAAGAGGATTTTCATTAGAAGCAAGTTTTATTATTTTTTTTAATCCTAATTCTCTCTGTAATTCTTTAATAGGTTTTCCTGGAATATAAGGAGAAATATTTTTTAAATCTTTTTTTGCAAGTTTTTCTATTTTATTTTCCATATTCTATTTTTAAACACCTCTTCACTTCTTCCAATGTTTTTTCAGAAATGCTTCTTGCTTTTTCTGCCCCTTCTTCTAATATAGTCCATATCTTATTTTTATTTTTTTCGTAATATTTTCTTTTTTCTTGAATCTCTGATAATGAAATTATAAGTTTTTCTCCTAAAATTTCCTTACAATCTGTACATCCAATAATTGCTTTTATACACTCTTGTTGAATTTTATTCACCATTTGTTTGTTAAAAATTTTATGATATCCAAATACAGGGCATGTGTCAGGATGTCCAGGGTCTTTTTTGTAAATTCTTTTAGGATCTGTAAACATATTTTTTATTTTCTTTTTTATTTCTTGATGAGTATCTTTAAGATATATACAATTTTGATAAGATTTACTCATTTTTCTACCATCTGTTCCATAAATTTTTGGAGTTTCAGTAAGAAGTGGCTCTGGTATAGGAAAGATTTCATCATATAAATAATTAAATCTTCTTGCAATTTCTCTTGTTAATTCAAGATGTGGTAATTGGTCTGTACCTATCGGTACATAATTTGCTTTATAAATCAGAATATCTGCAGATTGTAATATAGGATACCCTAAAAAACCATATGTATTCAAATCTTTATCCTTTAATTCTTGAATTTGTTCTTTATATACCGGATTTCTTTCCAGCCATGGAATTGGAACAAACATTGAGAAGATAAGATGTAATTCTGAATGTTGTGGTACTTGAGATTGAATAAAAATGGTTGACTTTTCAGGATTAAGTCCTGAAGCAAGAAAATCAAAAACCATTTCTTCTACATATTCTTTTATATTGGATGGAGATGAATATTCAGTACTTAAAGCATGCCAATCGGCTATCATATAAAAGCACTCATACTCTTCTTCTTGTAATTTTTTCCAATTATTTAATGCTCCCAAAAGATGCCCTATATGAAGAGGACCTGTGGGTCTCATTCCACTTAATACAATTTTTTTGCTTTTCATAACTTCATAACTTCATAACTTCATAATTTAATTGTTTTTAATTTTAAAATAATCTGATAGAATTTTTTTATGATCAAAAGCAAGATTCTCAGGTAAATTATTTTTATTAAAAATGCCTATTTCTAATGCATCATCACTTGCTTTTGGAACTCCAATTCCTTTCCCTATAAAAACAGTAGAAATAGTATGTAATCTTGGGTCCCTATCAGGTCTTGAATAGGTATGAAACTGTTGTAAATTTTTTATATCAAGTCCTGTTTCTTCTTTTGCTTCTCTTAATACTGCTTCTTCTAAACTTTCTCCATATTCTACAAAACCACCAGGTAAAGCCCATCCAAAAGGTGGATTTTTTCTTTTTATCAGAACAATTCCTTTTTCTAATTCTATAATGATATCTACAGTAGGGATAGGGTTTTTAAAAGTTTTTTTTGTAAGAAGTATTAAGTATTTTTCAATACCTTCTTTAAAAACTTCATAAGTTTTCTCATCAAATAAAATAAATTTTATATTTTTTAATGATGAAGGACGAGTTAAATGCTTGCATATTTCTTCTATCATAATACTACATGCTTTTTCAGGAGAAAACCCCCCTACTCCACATCCTAATGCAGGAAATGCAATGGAATTAATTTTTAATTCATCTGCTCTTGTAAGAGAACTTTTTATTGAAAGTCGTATCTTTTCTTCATCTGTTTTAAAATCCATACCCATTGTTGCAGAATGTATCACATATTTTGAAGGTAATTTTCCTGCTGAAGTAACTATAGATTCGCCAATAGAAATTGGCCCCTTTTTCTTTGCTTCTTCCTGAATACTTTCTCCTCCCTTCTTTCTAATTGCTCCTGCTACTCCACCACCCATAATCAATTGGTTATTAGCAGCATTTACAATAGCATCTACTTTTTCTTCTGTAATATCTCCTTGTTTTACTTCTATTCTTATTCCTCCAATGAAAAATTCTGCTTTATTCATAGTTTGATTATTTTAATAAAAAGATAGAAAAAAGTCAAGAAATAGGTATTGTTGGCTTTTGGTGAAAGAAAAGTTAGTATTTTTGATTAATGACATAATAATTAAGATTGAGTATAATATACGTAATGAAAGAAAGATGGATAATTGTTTTTTCTGGGAAAGGTAGTAAAGTAGATATTATAAAGAATATACTTGAAGCATCGGAATTTCAAAGATTCTTCTTTAGCACATAAATTCCGAATGCTTCTTCTTGCGTTTTTCAGCAAGAAATACCTTAATGTAAGTAGTTGCTTTTACCTTATTGGGTTTCAGGGTGCTTTGCACCCTGACTGTCTTGAATCAGAAGGAATACCAGTTATGGTACAACAAGGAGCCATAGGGATATTGTATAGTTCTAGTGAACTTAGTGAAACAAAAATACTTGTTCCATTTTCTTTTAAAGAAAAAGTATTAGAAATTCTCTCATTTTATGAAAAGTATCCAAAAGATAAAAATGAAGAAAATAATAATGAATAAATAGAATTTTACATAAAAGAAAAAATGAAAATCGGAGCACACCTTTGGATAAGTGAAGGAATAGAAAATATGTTTAAGATAGCAAGATATCTTAAATGTGATTGTATGCAAATTTTTCTTCATAACCCTCGTAGATGGTCATTTCCTTCTAAATCAAACAATAAAAATATAATGTTAAAAAAATGTCTTGAGAAAGAAAAAATTTCTCCTTTTGTTATACATATGAGATACTTACTAAATTTGTCCTCCCCTGAAAAAGAAGTTTCTTACCATTCATTGAAAATACTTGAAAAAGAAATTGAAGAATCTGAAGAAATTGGTGCAGATTATTATGTAATCCATCCTGGTAGTCATAAAGGTGCAGGGAAAGTAATTGGTTTAAAAAATCTTGTTGAGAATTTAAAATGTATTAAAAATAAAAAAACTAAAATTCTTATTGAAAACACTTCCGGGCAAAAAAATTCTATTGGTAGCAAATGGGAAGAATTTTCATATCTATTAGAGAAAATAGGTGATAAAATAGGATTTTGTTTTGATACTGCTCATGCGTTTGAATCAGGATATAACATAAGAGAAAAAGAAAAACTTGAAGAGATGCTTGAAGAAATTGACAAAAATTTATCACTAAGATATATTTTATTAATTCATGCAAACGATTCTGGCACAAAATGTGGTTCTAAAATTGATAGGCACCAACATATTGGGAAAGGTTTTCTTGGGGAAAAAACTTTTGAATTGTTAATAAAAAATGAATATTTAGGGAAATTACCTTTTATAATAGAAACCCCTTATACTAATTTAGAAAGTGATAAAACTAATCTTGAAATTCTTAGGGAAATAGGGAAAAAATATGGAAAAATATAATTTTGATGAGATTGAAAAAAAATGGCAAGAAAATTGGGAAAAAGAAAATTTATATAAAGCAAAATATGGAATTGAGAGAAAAAAATACTATGTGTTAGAGATGTTTCCTTATACTTCTGCTCAAATACATATGGGACATGTGAGGAACTATACAATTGGAGATGTTATTGCCAGATATAAATTAATGAAAGGATTTAATATTTTACATCCGATTGGATATGACGCTTTTGGTCTTCCTGCAGAAAACGCAGCCATTAAACAAAAAGTTCATCCTAAAACATGGACATATACTAATATTTCTACTATAAGAAGACAATTGAAAAAATTAGGTATTTCTTACTGTTGGGAAAGAGAAACTATAACATGTGATCCTGAATATTACAAATGGAATCAGTATTTTTTCTTGCAGTTATATAAAAATGGCCTTGTTTATAAGAAATTTTCTCCAGCAAATTGGTGTACTTCGTGCCAAACAGTTTTAGCGAATGAACAAGTAATTGATGGAAAATGTTGGAGATGCGGAACAGATGTTATTCAAAAAAAATTAGAACAATGGTTCATTAAAATTACTTCTTATGCAGAAAGATTACTTGATTTTTCTGGAATTAAAAACTGGCCGGAAAGAGTTATTACTATGCAAAAAAACTGGATTGGTAGAAGTGAGGGATGTGAAATATTTTTTTCTATTCCTTCAATTGGAGAAAAAATTTCTGTGTTTACTACAAGAGCAGACACTATTTTTGGTGCAACATATTTAGTAATTTCTCCTCACCACTATTTAATAAACAAAATTTTATCTCACTCAAAATTTAAATCAGAAATTGAAAAATTTTTAAATGAAGTTACAAGGGCAAGTTTAAATATAGAGGACGTTTTAAAATTAGAAAAAGAAGGTGTAAACACTGGAATTTTAGCAATCAATCCAGCAAATGGTGAAAAAATTCCTTTATGGATAGGGAATTATGTTTTAATGGAATATGGAACAGGTGCTATAATGGCAGTACCTGCTCATGACCAAAGAGATTTTGAGTTTGCTATCAAATATAATCTACCTATAAAAATTGTTATTAAAAATCCTGCATGGCAAGAAATACCTGAAAAATTAGATTCTGCGTATGAAAGTGAAGGTATTCTTGTTAATTCTGAAGAATTTTCTAATCTGAATAGTGAAAAGGCAAAAGAAGAAATTTGCAATTGGTTTGCAAAAAGAAAACTTGGAAAGAAGAAAGTTTATTATAAATTAAAAGATTGGTGTATTTCTAGACAGAGATACTGGGGAACTCCTATCCCTATAGTTTACTGTGACAGTTGTGGAATTGTTCCTGTAGCCGAAAGTGAATTACCTATTGTTTTACCAGAAAATATTGAAATTACTGGGAAAGGAGAATCTCCTTTACAAAACTGTCCTGAATTTTTAAATTGTAAATGTCCAAAATGTAATAAAAAAGCCAAAAGAGAAACAGATACAATGGATACTTTTGTTGATTCTTCATGGTATTTTTTAAGGTATGCTTCTGAAAAAATAAAAGATAAACCTTTTGATACAGAAGAAGTGAATTACTGGATGCCAGTAGACCAATATATAGGGGGAATTGAACATGCTATTTTGCATTTACTTTATAGCAGATTTTTTATTAAAGTGTTTAAAGATTTTGGATGGATAAATTTTGAGGAACCATTTGAAAATCTTCTTTGTCAAGGGATGGTTATAAAAGATGGTGCAAAAATGTCTAAATCCAAAGGAAATGTAGTAGATCCAGAAGAAATAATTAAAACGTATGGAGTAGATACATTAAGGTTATTCATCCTTTTTGCTGCACCACCAGAATTAGACCTTGAATGGTCAGAAAAAGGGATTGAAGGGTGTTGGAGATTTTTAAACAAAATATGGAATCTCCATTTTCAGATAATTTCTTATCAAGAAACATCAATTGCAAAAGAAAATAATTTTCTAATTAAACTTAACAAAACTATTAAAGGAATAACTGAAGATATTGAAACTGAATTTCATTTAAATACTGCTATTGCAAAAATGATGGAGTTTATAAATGATTTTTCAAAGTTTATTAATGAAAAAAATGTTAGCAAAAAAATTATTTTAGAAGGATGGGAAAAATTCTTAAAACTTCTTTCTCCTTTTGCTCCACATATTTCTGAAGAGCTATGGAATAAATTGGGGAAAAAATCTTCAATTTTTAAAGAAAGTTGGCCTGAGTTTGATAAAAACTATCTTTCAGAGAGAGAAATACCAATTGTAGTACAAATTAATGGAAAAGTTCGTAGTAGAATTTTAGTGCCTTTAGATTCTACGAAAGATTATGTATTAGAAAAGGTATTTCAAGATGGAAAAATAAATAACTATTTAAAAGATAAAGAAATAAAAAAAGAAATATTTATTCAAAATAAACTTATAAATTTAGTTGTAAAAGATGAAAAATAAAAAGGGCTGACATCTTTTAATTTTAAATGCCAGCCCTATATTTTTGTTCTATATTATCCTTCTTTTTTCTCCTCTTCTTTTTTCCCTTCTTCCTTCTTTTCTTTTGCTTTTTCTCTTTTTTCTTCTAATCTATCTTTAATGTCACTAATTCCAGCAGCAATTGCGATAAGTCCTCCAATAAAAAGGAAAAACGGAACTGCTGCCATTAGCCCTTTTACAAAAAGAGCAAACCATTTTACAAGAAATATCAACCCTATTACTGCTGCTATTATTCCACCAATTAATGCTCCCATTATTCACCCTCCTTTTTTAGAAAAAATCTTTTGTAAATACTTACTAAACTACGTTCGTATTTACAGTTTACAGCAAACTATGTACTAACCCCTATGTACTGTCTTAACATAACGGGCTCCACCAAGGATTTACAATCTTTCTTTTACTGGAAAAGAATAACACATCTTTTTAAAACTTG
>Ga0123519_10008190_pt1 | contig 15992 bp, 17 predicted proteins | sample YelNatPaOPRAMG02_FD_87396 | JGI IMG/M metagenome (GOLD analysis project Ga0123519, IMG submission 87396) | Hot spring microbial communities from Yellowstone National Park - Yellowstone National Park OP-RAMG-02 (version 2) | ecosystem: Environmental > Aquatic > Thermal springs > Hot (42-90C) ...
ACCCTCCTTTTTCTTTTTCTTTTAAAATAGTCCTAATCTCCTTTTCTACTTCTCTTTTTTTAATAGATTCTCTCTTATCAAAATACTTCTTACCCTTAGCAAGCCCTAATTCTATTTTAACTTTATTATTTTTTAAGTATATTTTTAAAGGAACTAAAGTTAAATTTTTTTGAGTTAATTTACCTAATAATCTATTTATCTCTGCTTTATGTAAAAGCAATTTCCTTTTCCTTACTGGAGATACATTATATATATTACCATAAGAGTAAGGGCTTATATGCATATTGTACAAAAAAAGTTCACCATTGTCAACCCTTGCAAAACTATCTTTTAAACTCACTTTATGCTCTCTTATTGACTTTACCTCAGTTCCAACAAGTACAATTCCTGCTTCATATTTTTCCAATATAAAATAGTTAAAAAAAGCCTTCCTATTTTCTGCAATTACTTTAATATCCATTTAAAATATCTTCCTTAAATCAGCAACACTTTTCAAAACATAATCAGGTTTATGTTTTTTAGTAATATTTTTTAACTCACTTAATTTAGTTACACCTGTAAGTACAAGAACAGTCTTTGTCCCAAGACTCCTGCCAAATAAAATATCTGTTTCTAATCTATCTCCAACAACAACTGTATCTTTAGAAGAAAATCCTGTTATACTTAAAATTTTTTTAAGCATATAAGGATATGGTTTTCCAATCACAAAAGCACTAAGATTAGTAGCAGCTTCCACACAAGCAACTATAGCACCTCCACCTGGGAAAATTTTATCTTTACCTGGCCATGTTGTATCTTTATTAGTTGCTATTAATTTTGCACCATATGTAATAAAATCAAACGCTTTTTCTAATTTATTATATGTAAATTCTCTATCTAACCCAACAACTACATAATCTACCCTTTTAACATTATCAGATTCTCTAATAATTTTAAAACCACAAGAAGATAATTCTTCTTTCAATCCTTTTCCACCTATTACAAATACTTTCCCACCTTTTTTACTATTCTCTTTTAAATAAAGAGATGTTGCATAGCCAGAAGACATTATATCATCTATATTACAAGGAAATCCCATTTTATTTAATTTTTCTACATAATCATCCCTTAAAAGCGAAGAATTATTGGTAGCATATACAACCCTATGTCCTTTTCCTTTTAAATATCTAATAACTTCTTTAGCACCTTTTATAACTTTATCTCCTCTATATAACACACCATCCAAATCAAATACAAAAAGCATAGAACAATCTCCTTTCTAATTTTATCTATGACTTATATTTTTTTAAAGAATCTAAAAAATGATAAGGAATTAATATCGTTCCAATCAATACTTTACCTTTACCTAAACCATGACAATCAGAACCGCCTGTAATTAAAAGATTATTCTTCCTTGCTAATTCACTATAATGTTCTACATTAGATGTTGAATGTTCGCTATGATAAACTTCTATTCCGGCTAGTCCAAATGGGATTAATTTAAATATTAATTCATCGTTATTTAATACTCCAGGATGTGCTAAAACAGGAATCCCTCCTATCTTTTTTATCATACTAACTGCTTCTATCGGACTTATAAAATATTTTTTAACATAAGCAGGACCATTGTGACCTATATACTTTTGAAATGCTTCTCTTATATCTGAAATATAACTACCATCTTTAAGTGCCCTTGCTATATGTAACCTCCCAACAGAAGTATTTGAATCCGTTAATTTTAATACATCTTCTATTTTAATCCCTATATTTAAGTCATTTAACTTCTTAATAATTTTTTTAGCCCTATCTAACCTTGATTCTCTTAGTATTCTAAGTTTATTTAAAAATTCATTATCCTTCCAGTCAATAAAATAACCCAATATATGAACTTCCATTTCATTTTCTTCTGCAGATAACTCAACTCCTGGTACGACTTCTATCCCCAATTTTTTACCAATTTCTATCCCCTCATCTATTGAGTCCACACTGTCATGGTCAGTAATACCAATAGCAGCGAGTCCAACACTTTTTGCCATATCAAGTAATTCTTTAACTGTAAAAGTAGAATCAGAAGCATTAGTATGAAGATGTAAATCTACATATCCATTTTTCATTTTATCTTTAAATATTTATGAATCTGAGGTATAACCCTTATATCTTTAAACTTTGAAAATGTATAGCATTTATATATTTTTTTTAAAAAAATTTTTGGATTCATATTAAAATCTTGCTGAATCACAAATGGGATATTTTTATTAATCTTTTTCACTAAAGAAACTGCTTTAACAATATCACTTATTTTTGTATCATCTGTTACTACTACTTTTACAAAAACTTTATCTTTGGAAACTTTTAAGAATTTCTGGTGTTCATCCCAGAATCCTCTTAAACCAGTGGAAGATGGTAGTTTTATGTCCATAGATACTATATCTATATTTTTTATTATCCTTTTCAATCCGTTTACTAAAGTTCCATTCGTTTCAAGATATATTTTTAATCCCTTCTTTTTTAAAATTGTAGTTAGTTCTTCAAGATACTCAACCTGGAGTAGAGGCTCTCCTCCAGTTAAACTAATAGAATGAAAACTGTCCTTAAAACGACCAATTATATTCACTAAATCCCCTACTTCTACGGGGTTACTTAAATAAAAAAAATTCTTTTCATCAAACCATACTTTACATCTCTTTTTAATATTAAGAGAATACTTTGTATCACAAAATTTACATCTTAAATTACAACCAGAAAATCTAATAAAAATCTGTCTAACACCTAAATATATGCCTTCTCCCTGAAAAGATGAAAATATTTCAGTAATATAGCCACTATTCTGCATAAGTAGCAGCGGATTTATTATTCTCCCAAACAGTTACTTTACACACCTTCATATCTTTCTTAAGTTGGATAAAAAAATACTTTGCAATATTTTCTGCTGATGGATTATTCTTCTTGAAATATCTATGTTCATTAATTAATGTATGGTCAAATTCTTTTATTATTTTTCTTAATTTTTCCCTTACAGTAGCAAAATCTATAGAAAGGCCTATTTTATTTAGTTTTTTAACCCTTATAACTGCTACAATTTTATAGTTATGCCCATGCATATTTTCACATTTACCATTATATCCTCTTAAAAAATGTGCAGCAGAAAATTCCTCTTCTACTGTTACCTCAAACATAAAACCCCCTTCGAAAATATTACAAATTTAATATATTTTCCTTAATTCTTTTAAAAATTCTTTTATTAAATCTTCCTCTCTTACTTTTTTTATTATTTTACCGAACTTAAAAATTATACCTAATTTCTTACCACCTGCTAAACCTAAATCTGCTTCTTTTGCTTCTCCAGGACCATTAACACTGCATCCCATCACTGCAAGTTTTAAAGGCTTAGTGATATGTAATGTATTTTTCTCTATTTCCTCAGCAATTTTAAATATATCTATCTCACATCTACCGCAAGTAGGACATACAATTAAATCTACACCTCTTTTTCTTAATTTTAAAGTTTTTAAAATCTCATAACCTACCCTTACCTCATTTAAAGGAGAACTTGCTAAAGAAACCCTAATAGTATCTCCTATACCTTCAGAAAGTAATATCCCAATACCTATAGATGATTTTATAGTTCCTGGAAGTAGTGTTCCTGCTTCAGTTATTCCAATATGAAAAGGATAATTACATTTTTCTGCAAGAAGTCTATAGGCATTTATAGTAGTTAAGGTATCAGATGCTTTAAGTGATAAAACTATATCAAAAAACTTATTTTTTTCAAATAATCTTATAAATGATAATGCTTTGCTCACCATCTTTTTTGCAACTTCTATTGAACTTTCGTGTCTTTTCTTATATATGTACTTTTCCAAAGATCCTGAATTTATTCCTATGCGAATTGGAATCTTTGCTGATTTTGCTGCTTTTAATATCTCTATTATCTTATACTCCTCACCAATATTACCAGGGTTTATTCTAATTTTATCAACACCTGAATCAATTGCCATTAAAGCAAGTTTATAATTAAAATGTATATCACCTACAAGTGGAATAGATATTTCTTTTTTTATATTTTTTAAATTTTTTGCAGCAACTTCATCAGGAATAGCAACCCTTACTATCTCACAACCTACTTCTTCTAATTTTTTTATCTCATTAATTGTAGAACAAGTATCCCTTGTATCTGTTTTTGTCATTGATTGAACAGCAATGGGGAATTTACCACCTATTCTTACTTTACCAATTTTAATTTCCCTTGTCTTTCTCCGGGTTAGTTGCTCCATAATCTATTTAAAATCCTTAATATATCATTATATGTAACTATAATTGCTATTAATATAATAATAACAAATCCTACTTGTTGGAAAATCTGCATATATTTAACACTTAATGGCTTTCTCCTTATTCCTTCAATAAGAAAGACTAATATATATCCTCCATCAACCAATGGAATTGGAAAAAGATTTATTAAACCAAGACTCACATTTATGAAACCAAAAAAACCTAAAAAATCTATTAAACCTTTTTGAGCTACAGATGCTGCAGCCTGAACAATCATAACAGGACCTCCCAAAGAGTCCTTAATAGATATCTTATTGGTTATAATCATATAAATACCTTTTAACTGTAATATTGTTAAAAAATAAACCTTCTCAAAACCAGTTTTAATTGATTCAATAAAATTCTGTCTTTCTTTGTAAGAAAATTCTGCAGTTGGTGATACCCCTATTAAAAATCTTTTTGTTAAAATATCATCTCTAACAGGAGTAATGCTTCTATAAATTATATCTTTTCCTCTTTTTATTTTTAAATTTAATTCTTTACCTTCAGATGCTAAAACAGCCTTTTGAAGTTCTAACCACTGAGAGATTGGTTTATTATTAATCGCTAATATTATATCCCCTGACTTCAAACCTGATTTGTATGCAGGACTTCCTGGATTAACAGAATCTATAACAGGAGGTATATTTGGTTCTAAACCATCAATACCTTTTTCGCTTACATAAGATTTTATTTTTAATTCTTTATCTCCCCTTAATACTTTAACCACAACGGATGATTTTTCTAAAGATAACTTCTTAAACTCACTCTGTGAGGAAACTAATTTGCCATTTATAGAAATTATCCTATCAAATGGCTTAAAACCACTAACTTCGGCAATGGAATCTTTATCAACATTACTTACTACAACTAAATCCTTATTTAATTTAAGTCCTGTAATACCTTTTTCATTTATTCTAGAATCTATACTAATTTCCTTACCTTCTCTCAAAATTTTAACATTAACTCGTGATTTTTCAAAAATATACTTTTCAAATTCATACCAGCAAAAAACCAATTTATCGTCAACTGAAACTATTTTATCAAGAGGTTTAAACCCGCTCTTCTCAGCAGTAGAACCAACTTCTACATTTCCTATAACTGTTGAATAAGTGGGGATTCTAATACCATACCAAGAGATTAAGATAAAAGTAATTAATGCTAAAACAAAATTCATAATTGGTCCTAAAACTACTATTAAAATTCTAGACCACCATGGCTGGCCAAAAAACTCCCATTTTTCTCCAGTTAAATTACCTTCTGTTAAATCTTCACCAGCCATTTTTACATAACCACCAAAAGGCAAAGCAGAAATTACATAGTCAGTATCGCCCTTTTTCACTCCTATTAACTTTGGACCAAAACCAAGTGAAAATTTTAATACCTTTACTCCTCTAAGTTTTGCAACAATAAAATGACCCAGTTCATGAAAAAAAACAACTAAACCAAGTGCAATTATAATTTCTAAAGCAACTTTCATAATCTCCCTTTCTGAATTTCTATTTCTCTTACTGTAGTTTCTTCTGCCCACTTCTCAGCAGAAAGAATATCATCTAAAGATGGATTTTTAATTATCTTATGCATATCCATCACTCTTTTTACTATTTTTGGAATATCTATAAATTTAATTTCTTTGTTTAAAAAAGACTTTACCACCCTTTCACTACTTTTACTTAAAACAGCAGGTAGTGTACCACCAATTTCAGCAGCGTATCTTGCATAACTCAAACATGGAAATTTTTTTAAATCAGGTTTGTAAAATTTTAAACCTTCCAGTTTTGTTAGATTAAGTCGGGTTAAATTATTGCTAAATCTATTTGGATAAGAAAGTGCATACTGAATTGGTAGTCTCATATCTGCTACACTTAACTGTGCTAAAATAGATCCATCAACAAACTCTACCATAGAATGGATAACACACTGTGGATGTATTACCACATCAATATTATTTATTGGTATATTAAACAGATGATGTGCCTCTATAATCTCAAATCCTTTATTCATGAGTGTAGCAGAATCAATTGTAACCTTCTTTCCCATATTCCACTTTGGATGATTAAGGGCTTCTTTTAATGTAACATTTTTTAGTTGTTTCTTTGTATAATTCAAAAAAGGTCCTCCTGAAGCTGTTAAAATAAGTCTTTTTATCTTTTTAGATTCTTCTTTTTTTATACATTGAAATATCGCACTATGCTCGCTATCTACTGGAATTATATTAACATTATTCTTTTTAGCCTCTCTCATTATAATACTACCAGCAGAGACAAGTGATTCTTTATTTGCCAATGCTATATCTTTCTTACATCTTATTGCTTCTAAAACAGGTATTAAACCAGAAGTTCCAGAAAGTGCAATAACTACCATATCTGCATTTATTTCTCTTATTAACTTAATTACCCCTTCAAATCCAATATATATCAATGGAAATTTTGAATTTTTATAAATTCTTTTTAACAGAGTACCCTTATCTTCATCACTTACAGCAACTATTTTAGGTTTAAATTCTTTAATCTGTTGATTTAGTAATTTAATATTACTCCCTGCACTTAAACCAACTACTTCAAAATAAGAAGAAAATGATGAAATGACCTTTAAGGTATTAACTCCTATTGAACCAGTAGAACCTAATATTGCTATTTTCTTCTTTCTCATAACATCAATAATAAATAATAAACAGGGGTTGCTATTAAAAATGAATCTAATTTATCTAAAATTCCACCATGACCTGGTATAATATTTGAAGAATCTTTTACCTCGCAAAATCTTTTTAATAAAGACTCTAACAAATCACCAATCTGTGCAGATAAACAAAGAGTTATCACCATAAAAAATATATAAGGTAAATTATCAAATGGAATAATATTAGTAGTATACTTTAAAAAAGTTACAATTATTAAACTTACAATTATCCCTCCAATTAAACCTTCAAGGGATTTATTAGGACTAATTAATGGCATTATTCTTCTTTTACCAAAGGTTCTTCCAATAAAATAAGCACCACTATCATAAATCCAAACAACTAAAAATAAAAAAAATGTCTGATATGTTCCTAAATTCTTCAACAGAATAATAGTACTACCTAAAATTACTATGTAAAATGCTCCAAAAAGAGTAAAGACTACACTCATCACAGAATCTTTAATATTTTTTGTAAACGCCGAAAGAATACCCATTAAAACTGAATATCCTATAAGGATAGTAAAAAATCTATATAAGATAAGATTATCCAGTTTAAATATACGAAATTTAAGCATCCCATACAAAATTGCAATAAAAAGTAAAATATTTAACCAAATAAAAGTATTTATGTTTACTCTTCTAAGAATACTATGATATTCAAGCAAACCAAGCAATAAAAAAACACTTACAATACCAGAATAGTAAATTGGATTTTCTAAAAATATTACTAATGTAAATAAAGGTATAAATACCACTGCAACTATTATCCTTTTTTTACTTTCTTTTATCATATTCCTCCAAATCTTCTTTTTCTCTTTTGGTAATCAATAATTGCTAAATATAAATGTTCCTTTCTAAAGTCTGGCCACAAGACATCGGTAAACCACAATTCTGTATAAGCTATCTGCCAAAGCAAAAAATTACTAATTCTTATTTCCCCACTTGTTCTTATAAGCAAATCAGGGTCAGGTAATCCTGCAGTATAAATATAACTTGAAAAAAGTTCTTCATCAATAGAATTTATCAAATTTGTAGTATTAAGTTCAGTCTTTACACTAGTTAAATCTTTTAAAAGTTTTCTAACAGCATCAACAATCTCTACTCTCCCACCATAGTTTAATGCAAGATTTAATATCATACTCTTATTATTTTTCGTTTCTTTACATGCACTATTTATTTCTTTTTGTACTAATTTAGGTAGTTCATTTATTCTACCACTTACTCTTAATTGAATATCATTTTTCATTAAATTATTTTTTTCTCTTCTTAAATAATATTTTAATAATCTCATTAAAAAATTTACCTCTCTTTCAGGTCTTTTCCAATTTTCAGTAGAAAATGCATACAATGTTAAAACTTTAATCCCTAAATTCCTACATTCTGTAACAATCTCTTTAACTACCTTCATCCCTTCTCTATGTCCTTCAATACGAGGAAAACCTTTATTTTTGGCCCATCTTCCGTTACCATCCATTATAATTGCTATATGCTTTGGTAGCCTATTTTTATCTATTTTTTCTAAGATATTCTTCTTCATTTTACTTTTTTACTTTCTTTACTTTCTTCCTAAACTTCCATTATTTCTTTTTCTTTCTCTGCAAGGACTTTATCAATTTGAGAAATATTATTATCTAAAAGTTTCTGAATCTGATCTTTATAACGTTTCATCTCATCTTCTGAAATTTCTCCTTTCTTCTTCATCCCCTCAATCTCTTCATTTGCATTTCTCCTAATCCCTCTTAATGCTATCCTACCATCTTCTGCAATCTTTTTAACAAATTTAACTAATTCTTTTCTTCTTTCTTCTGTTAATGGTGGAATATTAACTCTTAATATTTTACCATCATTAACAGGTGTTAAACCTAAATCGGACTTTAAAATTGCTTTTTCAATATTAGGCAAAACATTTACATCCCACGGTTTAATCTCTATTAATCTTGGTTGTGGAATTGAAATATTTGCAACCTGATTTATAGGTACTTGAGAATTGTAATATTCAACTTTTATATTATCGAGTATTGATATAGACGCTCTACCTGTCCTTACAGAGGAAAGCCCTTTTCTAACATGTTCTAAAGTTTTTTTCATTTTTTCTTCTACTTGATTTATGTTATATGGCATAATACCTCCTCTTGTTTTGGTTTTCTTTCTCTTTTTACTTTATTATACCTAATTTATAATCTTTATTCAAATCATATTTTAAAAGGAATTATATAAATGGTGGGTTATCTTAAATAATCTTGGATAATTTTAGATTTGATATAAATTTAAAAGTCTTTAATTTACTACTGTTCCTATAGGCTCACCACAAATTGCTTTAATAATATTTCCCTTTTTATTTAAATTAAAGACAATAATTGGAATATTGTTTTCCATACACAGAGAAACTGCAGTAGTATCCATCACTTTCAAACGTTTTCTTATAAAATTCATATAACTAATATGTTGATACTTAACAACTTTTTTATTCTTCTTAGGGTCAGCATTAAATACACCTTCAACCTTAGTACCTTTTAAAACAACCTCTGCACCTATCTCTATTGCACGCAGTGCAGCAGCAGTATCTGTAGTAAAATATGGATTACCAGTGCCACCTGCAAATATTACAAGTCTTCCTTTTTCTAAATGCCTTATTGCACGTCTTCTTATATAAGGTTCTGCTAACTTCTGCATCTCTATAGCAGTTTGAACCCTTGTAAATACACCTTGCTTCTCTAAAGCATCCTGTAATGCCAAAGCATTTATCACAGTTGCTAACATTCCCATATAATCTGCAGAAACTCTATCCATACCTTTAGCAAAACTACCCCTAAAAATGTTACCACCGCCTAGTACAATTGCTATTTGAACATTTAAAATCTCTTTTGCTTCTTTTATCTCTGTTGCTAACTTTCTCAATACCTCCGGATTTATACCAAACCCATTTTCGCCACAAAGTGCTTCACCACCTAATTTCAATAAAACTTTCTTATATTTAGGTCTATACATCCTATTTTTCTCCCAATTTGTATCTTATAAATCTTTTAACTACTATATTTTCACCTAATTTTGCAATTTTCTGCATTACTAAATCTTTCACAGTTATCTTATCATCCTTGATAAACATCTGTTCAAGTAAACATACTTCCTTATAAAACTTTTCCAATCTACCTTGAACAATTTTATCTATAACATTCTGTGGTTTTCCGGATTTCAATGCTTCATCTCTATAAACTTCCTTCTCCTTTTCAATAACTTCTTTAGGAATATCTTCTCTTTTCACATATAAAGGACTCATAGCTGCAATTTGCATTGCAATATCTTTAACTAATTCTTTAAAATCATCTGTTTTTGCAACAAAATCAGTTTCACAATTTACTTCAACTAAAGAACCTACTTTGCCATCCATATGAATATAAGAATACACCATTCCAGCAGAAGTTTCTCTCCCTGCTTTTTTCTCAGCAAATGAAATACCTTTTCTTTTTAAATATTCTATTGCTTTCTCCACATCACCTTTAGAATACTCTAATGCTTCCTTACAATTCATTATAGGAGCACCAGTTTTTTCTCTAAGTTGTTGAATTTCCTTCCCTGAAATCATTTTTCACCTTCCTCTCTATAAAATTTTTTCTTTTGTATTGGTCTTTTTTCATCTTCTTCTTCCTCAAACTTATCCATTATTCTCTCCATCTCTTCATCAATATCTACTTGCATTTCTTTAATCTCTTCTTCTTTCTTTTCCTCTATCATAGTTGTTTCTGTTCTTCCTTTCATTCCTTCTAACGCTGATTCGGCAATCAACGAACAAATAAGTTTTATAGACCTTATAGCATCATCATTTCCCGGTATTACATAATCAACCTCATCAGGATCGGCATTTGTATCAGCAATACCTATTATTGGAATTTCTAATTTTTTTGCCTCAAGTATTGCTGTCCTTTCCTTCTTAGTATCAACAATAAAAATACAAGAAGGGAGTTGATTCATTCCTCTTATACCACCCAATACCTTTTGAAGTTTGTCCATCTCCTTTTCTAACTTAACAACTTCTTGTTTTGGTAATTTATCAAAAGATTCTACCTTCATTTTTTCCAATTCTTCCAATCTTTTTAAAGACTTCTTAATTGTCTTAAAATTCGTAAGCATACCTCCAAGCCATCTATATGCAACATAAAACATCTGACACCTTTTAGCCTCTTCAGCAACAATCTCTTGAGCTTGCTTTTTAGTTCCAACAAATAAAACATAACCTCCCTTAGCAACTAAATCTCTCACAAAATCACATGCCTCTTTAAGTTTTTTTACTGTCTTCTGCAAATCAACTATATATATACCGTTTCTTTTCCCATATACATATTTTGCCATCTTTGGATTCCATCTTTTAGTTTGATGACCAAAATGGACACCTGCTTCAAGAAGTTGTTTTATGGATATCACTGGCATAAAATACCTCCTTATCTTTTCCCTAATTTATATCATATTATTTTCTTTTAGTAAAGAATTTTATGTTCTGTAATGAGCATTGATTTTTATATAACCTTCTGTTAAATCACATGTCCATACTTTAGATTCTTCTTTACCAATATTCAAATTTATAGTAATTTTAATATTTTTCTTACTTAATATCTTATGCGCTTCTTTCTCATTAAAATTAACTCCACAACCATCTTTTACGATTAAAAGTTTATCAAAATATATATCTACTTTATTTTCCTTAAAATAAATACCAGAATTACCCAATGCTGACATAATTCTTCCCCAATTCGGATCACCACCATACATTGCTGTTTTAAATAAATTAGACTTGGCAATAGATAACCCTGCTACTTTCGCTTCAAGTTTGCTCCTTGCCTTTAAAATTTCAATTTCAATAAATTTATTTGCACCTTCACCATCCTTTACTATCATCTTTGCTAAATTTGTCATTATATATCTTAAAGATGATAAAAATTTACTATAATTTCTATCTTTTTTATATATTATCTTATTTTCTGCTAATCCATTAGCAAGTATACATACTGTATCATTTGTACTCATATCTCCATCTACTGTAATTGAGTTAAATGATTCAGAAATAACTTCTTTAAATGCAATATCAAGATATTTCTTATTTATAAGAATATCACTCATTATAAAGGAAAGCATAGTAGCAAGATTAGGGGAAATCATACCAGAACCTTTTGCTATTCCAATTATATTACATTTTCTTTTACCTATCATAAACGAATCTGAAACAATTTTTGGAAAAGTATCTGTTGTGGTAATAGCAGATGCACAGTTCTGCCAATTGCTATAGTTACAATAGTTTAAATTTGAACAAATTTTCTTAATTCCACTTATTACTTTATTAATAGGCAAAACAACACCTATTACACCTGTTGAGGCTACAAAAACTTCTTGTTTTTTAATATTTAAAGCATTCGCAGTAGTCTCTGCCATAAGATTTGCATGCAATAACCCAATTTCTCCTGTGCATGCATTAGCATTTCCACTATTTACAACTATTGCTGATATTATTCCTTCTTTAATATGTTTCTGACTCAAAATAACTGGGGCTGCTTTCACTTTATTTGAAGTAAATGCTGCGGATGCTACTGCAGGAACTTCTGAATATATTACTAAAAGGTCATCTTTATCTTTCTTTATACCACAATGGCAAGAACCTGCTTTAAAGCCTCTTATATCTCCCTTCATGGCATCATTCCTATCCCTTCTAAAGCAGTTTCTTCTGGAAGGTTTAGCATTAGATTCATATTCTGAATAGCCTGTCCAGAGGCACCTTTAACTAAATTATCTATTGCAGAAATCACAATTAACCTATTTAATCTTTCATCTACTTTTAAACTAATATCGCATAAGTTAGTTCCAAAAACATATTTAGTTTCAGGATAAGAATTTAAAGGTAAAATCCTTACAAACTTCTCATTTAAATAAAATTTCTTGTAAATATTTAAACATTCTTCAGTTGAAATTCTCTTTATTAATTTAAAATTCAAAGTAGTTAATATTCCTCTATTAACTGATACTAAATGCGGAATAAACGAAACCTTTATTTTTTTACCACATATATTTGAAAGTTCTTGTTCTATTTCAGGAATATGCTGGTGAATACCTATTTTATATGCTTTAATATCCTCATGAATTTCAGAAAAATGATATTGAGTTACTACTTTTCTTCCTGCACCAGAAACACCTGAGATTGAATTTATCACTATATCCTTAATATCAACCAACTTAGCCTTTAATGCAGGAGCAGCTCCTAATATAACACTTGTTGGATAACAACCTGGATTGGTAACAAATCTTGCATTTTTAATTTTATCCCTATAAATTTCAGGTAAACCATATACACTTTCTTTTAATAAATCAGGATACTTATGCTTTACCCCATACCATTCCTCATACAGTGTTTTATCCTTTAATCTAAAATCACCACTTAAATCAATAATTTTTTTACCAAATTTTAGCATCTTAAAAACAGGTTGCATTGATTCTGTATGAGGTAAACATAAAAATACAAGATCACTTTTTTTTGCAATATTTTCTGGAACAAATTTCTCAAGCTGAATATCAATGTTAAAAAATGGCAAAACTTTATTTAACCTTAAACCAGAATAACTTTCAGAAGTTAAACTACTTATTTCAACATAAGGATGTCTTAAAAGAATTCTTATTAATTCCATTCCAGTATATCCTGTTGAGCCTACTATAGAAATTTTGTATTTCATCATTTCACTCCATTTAATTTAATTTCTATTACAGATTTATCTTTTAACTTCCTCACATAATCATCAAATTTTTTCTTAAACTTCTCCTCGTAAACTTTATCCTTTACTATCTCTCTAACCTCTACTTTATTATTATTGATATCTATTTTATCAGATAAACTATAAACTTTCCCTTCTTTTTTCCCTTCTACTTTTATTAAACGAAATTCATTAGATGTTTTAATTACATCACTAACTTCTCCTTCTTTCAAAGAAAATACTATTTTAGCAAGATCCTCTCGTAAATCTCCTTTCTTCAACCAACCTACATCACCACCATTTGCTTTTGTACTTTCATCATCTGAATAAATTTTTGCTAATTCAGAAAAATCTCCACCTTCTTTAATTTGTTTTAAGATTGTTTCTATCTTTTCCTTTGATTTTTCTTCTTCTTTAGGATCTGACACCTTTATTACTATATGTCTAATTTTAACTTCTTCTGGTTCTTTAAATTTATCTATATTTTCTTCATAAAATTTTTGAACATCACTAAAACTCACTTCTATATTTTTTCTAATCGTTTCATTTATTAATTTTTGCACCATAAGGTCTTCTTTTATTTTCTTCTTAAATTCCTCTATTGTCAACCCTTCATTTGTTAAATACTCATTAAGTCGATCTTCACCTCCCAAATTGTTTTTTACATTTTCATACGCACCATCTATCTCACTTTTACTTACTTCAATATTTTTATTTTTAGCTTCCTGGAGAATTAACCTTTGTTCAATCATTCTTTCAAGTATTTTCTTTTTTATATCTATCTCCTCTTCTGGTTTAATTTCCTTATTGATTTGCGTTATAAAAGGTTTGTATATATTATTAAACTCACTAAATGTTATTATTTCATCATTTACAATCGCAACAATCTTATCTACAAGAGTTTCACTATAAGAAAATTGTAAAAGCACCATTAAAATAAAAAGTATTTTCATTTTAATTCCTCCATATAATCTTTTTTTATCTTTACATCTGCTTTTTCTCTTAATCCTTTTATCCAATCCTTAAAAAACTTGTTCTTTTTATCCAATTTTAATTTCTCTATTATCTCTTCTTTTACTTCACTTAAACTTTTAATCCCACCTTTCTTTTTATCAACAACTTTAAATATATGATAGCCATAATCTGTTTTTACAATATCACTTATCTTTCCAATAGGCAAATTAAAAACTACATTAACAATCTCTGGTGGCATTTCATCCCTTGTAAAATATCCTAAATCACCACCATTTTTTCCTTCTGGACTGATAGATTTTATTCTAGCAAGTCTTTCAAAACTTTCTCCATTATCTAAATCCCTCTTTATTTCTGTTATCTCTGTATTAGTCTTCACTAATATCTGATAAGCATGAACCATTTCATTATACTTAAAATTTTTTAAATTAGCATAATAATATTTTTTTATATCACTATCTGGTATTTCAATATTACCTACCAGTTGTGAAACTACTTTTTCAAATATCATCTGTTCTTTCATCTCTTTTTTCCAATCATTAAATGTAATAAGATTACTTCTTAAAACATCTTTAAAATCTTCAGTAAAAAAATGTTCACTAATTTCTTTTAATTTCTGTTCTAATTCTCTATCTTCTACATCAATCTTTAACTTTTTTGCTTCTTGTAAAACTATCTTCCTTTCTATTAGTTGATTAATTATATCACTCTTTGAAAGAGATTCATAGTCAATCCCCTTAAAACAAATCTTATTAACCTTTTCAAATAAAACCAATTCTTTCTCAAATATAGGTTCATTATTTACCAAAGCAATTATAAGTTCCTGCTTTGTAGTTTTACTACAACTAATTATAATAATAGTACCAAAGATGAAGAAGGGTATAATCAACCAAAGGCTGGTTATTTGCCTTCGGCATGATGTATAGGAATTATTCATAGTAAAATTATAACATTATTTTATGTAAAAATCTACAAAATCTTTTTCTTATCCTTAATTTCTTAACTAATATAGTAATTTCTTATAATACTCCTCTATTAAATTCTTATATTTAGGTGGAAATTTTTCTTTTAGAGCATCCATTATATCTTCTCTAAATTCTTTTGGAGGTTTATATTCTTTAGGAGAAGGAATCTTTACATAACCATCTAATGTACCTAGTATACCTCCACCTAACGAACTACTTCCTTTAGAAGGTGTAACTAAAAACACTCCTCCACCTCCTTCTCCCATTTCACCTAATCTTTTAGACAATTCATCTGAACTTTGCTTTAATTTTTCCAAATAATATATGGACTCCTGCTCTTTCAAAATTGCACTCCTTA
>Ga0123519_10008194_pt1 | contig 15989 bp, 12 predicted proteins | sample YelNatPaOPRAMG02_FD_87396 | JGI IMG/M metagenome (GOLD analysis project Ga0123519, IMG submission 87396) | Hot spring microbial communities from Yellowstone National Park - Yellowstone National Park OP-RAMG-02 (version 2) | ecosystem: Environmental > Aquatic > Thermal springs > Hot (42-90C) ...
ACATAACTTGAAGCAAGTAACAATAAGATTTATTATTTTTTCCTGCCTCATTTTATCGCCTCTTGGATTTTGGTCTCAAGAGGCTTTATTTTAAAAAAATTAAAGGATTTCTACAGAGCCGTTAATTAGCAACATTTATATACTAATTTTTCGTTTAATTAATAGATAGTATGAAAGAATTTCAAATGTATTTAAATCCAGCTCATGCTGTTAATTCGTTTAAAATTAGGACTGGAATCTCTGATAAGCTTTCAAATGCTTTTCTTTCATTTTCTAAACGAATGTATGAAGAAGGATATTACTTTATTGCAGACAAATATCTTAATGGTGAGAATCTATTGATTCTTAATAGAAGTAGAGGTGCCGAGTCCAACTTTTTTGTTTTTATACGAAGCAAGAAAAAAGATGAATTAGAAATCTTTTTCTCCAATCCATTATTTGATCCTAAAGTTAAAAAAGAGAATTTAATAGTAAAGAGAATAATAAAAGAGAACGAAGATTTAGAAAATAAGTTTCTTTTTACAATACTTGTAATCAAAGAACATTCGAAAATTAAGCCTATTGATGAATACTGGGGGAATTTGCATTCCCATATTGGAACAATTCATGGAGAGAGGGTGTGGGATGACGGGATAACTGAGGATAGAAATTGGCTTCTTCAATCACTACTATGGCATCATGATTTTCATGCATTGACATCACACAACTGGCCACATAATGAAGAAAGACTCAATTTCCTAAAGAATCGTTGCGATGCAGCAAACATTACATTTATTCCAGGATGGGAGAATACAACCACTATTCATGATAGAGTAAAATCTCCGCACATTCTTGTTTTATGCGACAGTATAGAAACAGCAATGCAGGCTAAATATGAGTTTCTTTCAAAGAAACTGGAAGACGACAAAGGAGAAACAGTAACTCCAATTCTTTCAGGTGTTCCCGGCCCAATTCAACGCCACTTGTCATATCTTAAGCACCTTCACAATTCAGGAAAAGCAGCATTATTTATTGCACATCCTTCCTCACAAAATCAAGGTATAGATATATTAGATCCTGAACTAAGAAAATACATTTCAGATGCAGAAGGCTACGATATACTGTTCAATTTTGCAGACGGAGTAGAGCAATTTAATTTCAAGGAATTGGATTCAAAAGAGGTTTCATTATTGTACATCATGAGAATGATAGAAAATGAGCTTGGAATCAGATTTGATGAACTAAACCACATGGCTATCAACTATTACGTAGGTGAAATTGCAAAGAAACATGGATTATACGTACTTGCAAATCAAGACGATCATTATCAGCCTAGTATTGAATCTGGGTTGTTGAGCGATTATTCATTCGGTCACAATAAACTTATTCTTTCAATCGCTACATTTGAGTATTTCAAGAAGCAAAAAAGAAAGTTTAATTCATCTGAATTCGTAAAGGCAATAATTCACAAGAAGTTTATTTTTGAAGATGAAAAAGGAAGAAGAGAGGAACAATTTTCATTATCGCCTGTGGCAGCTGTCTCCATAGATAATGACAATGGTAAAATAGAGTTATATGAAAATAGAAAACCATCTGTATTAGAGAAAATAAGATCATGGCTGGCTTCTGAGCCTTCTTATTATTGGAACATTGCAAAACTTCAATTCAAATACTGGTTTGCTGATAAAAATCAAAAGAAAGAGATTAGGAATGAACTCGAAAAGGCGAAAGCATACAATCTTAAAATTGATGATAAAAAGTAATTATTTGAAACAAGAATGCAATACTATTTTAATTTTATCCATTAATAATATAATAAGACAACATTGAAATACAGATTTATAGTTATCTATTTATTTCCAATGTTTCTTTTATTTTTCTTAAGGTGTGGGGATGGATGAAGTAGATTATCCAGAAACTAGCAAAGATATAAAGATACCTGTAAATCCTATAGACAAAGTCATAGGTCAGGATGAAGCAATAAAATATGTTAAGTTAGCTGCAGCTCAGAGAAGACACCTTCTTTTAGTGGGAGCACCAGGAACTGGAAAAAGCATGATCGCCCAGGCCATGGCATCTCTTCTTCCAAAGCCGAATTTTGAAATTTCTGTTCTTGACAATATCGAACACCCAGAAAGACCTATCTTGGAAATAAGGAGTAGGCTTGATATTGAGAATGAAAAGAAGATTCCGAAAGGAAAAATAGTTAAACCTGTAGATGTGCCAGTTATAGTTGCAGAGAGGATGGGACTAAGGTGTAAAAGGTGTGGTTTTCTCAGCAAACCAGAGATAGCGGTTTGTCCTAACTGTGGAACTGATAAGTTTAAGACCCATACCTCTCCATTCGATGACATCGTATTTGGTTCATCCTCAAGAGAAGACAAGGTATATACTACTGAATTCATAGATGGGAGAGAGCAGAAGGTTCTTTACGAATACAAGAAAGGACATATTTATTTCTATGACGAAGAGGCGATTGCAAACAGAGATATGGCCACTGTTGAAAGAAATGTAATTGTACCATTAAACAGGCCAACATTTGTTCAAGCCACAGGTGCTTCCGAAACCGAGTTGTTAGGTGATGTACGTCATGATCCATATGGTGGGCACGTAGAAATAGGTACGAAACCATTTAAGAGAGTAGTACCTGGTGCAATTCATGAAGCACACGAAGGAGTTCTATTCATAGATGAGCTTTCAAACCTTGGTCCTCTTCAGAGGTATCTTCTTACAGCAATGCAGGAAAAAAAGTTCCCAATCACAGGAAGAAATCCGACAAGCTCTGGTGCCTCAGTAAGAGTGGACGGAGTTCCATGTGATTTTATCTTGGTCGGAGCTTTAAATTTCGGAGATATAGGAATTCTTCTTCCTCCATTAAGGTCAAGAATATTGGGAAATGGATTTGAAATTCTAATGAATACAGTAATGGAGGATAATCCAAAGAATGTTAAAAAGATTTTACAGTTTATCGCTCAGGAAATAGTCTCAGATGGAAGGATACCGCATGCGAACGCAAAAGCGATGGAGATGATAATAAAAGAAGCAAGAAGGAAAGCAAAGTTATATGATAATAAAGAAGGATTAACATTAAGGCTTAGAGATTTGGCAGGCATAATCAAGCTTGCAGGTGATTTTGCAGTGATGGAGGAGAGTGAGTATATAACTGAAAAGCACGTCTCACTTGCGATAGAGAAGGCAAAGCCAATAGAGCAGCAGCTTCAAAAGAAATATGGTCCATTGTGGAGGAGCACTTCAAGCGATTATGGAGTTTCAAAGGCACCACAGGATGAAGTTTTCTAACAGTTTTTAAAACGAAAACAAAATCTATAAAAATTCTTTTACAGTATATTATATAAGTATATATTTACTTTTGTATGCTTATTTATTAGACAGTTCTAGATAGTTTGGCCCTGTAGTCGAATGGTTAAGACGCCACTCTGACACGGTGGAGATTCGGAGTTCGATTCTCCGCGGGGCCACTATTTCATATTCATTCATACTTCACTTTTTCCTCCTTCTCTTTGGATTATTTCTCTTGCAGCAATTAATCCTGTTGCAGCTGCTGTAACTATTCCTCCGCTAACTCCTGCTCCATCACCCGCTGTAAATAGATTTCTTATACTTTTAGTTTCCATCTTGTTTGTGATGTCTAATCTTACAGATTTGAATTTTACTTCTGGTGCATATATGAGAGTGTGTTCCTCATTTACTCCAGGTATTACTTTTGCAAGCATGTCTAATCCTTCCACTATATCATCAACAATTCTTGCAGGCATTGCCATGCTTATGTCCCCTGGTGTTACATCTTTGTTTGTTGGTTCTACGTTACTTTTTTCTATTCTCTCCCATGTGCTTCTTCTTCTGTTTTTTAAATCGCCAAGCCTTTGAAGGATAGCTTTCCCTCCACCTATTGTAGTTGCAAGTCTTGCAATGCTCTCGCCGTAAAGTGTGGTGTTTTCCACAGGCTCTGTAAGTTTTACTCTTACTAAGAATGCAAAGTTGGTGTTGTTAGATTTCTTATTCTTCATGCTGTGGCCGTTCACAGAAACAAAATGCCCGTAATTTTCAGTTATTACGAAGCCGCTTGGATTGGTGCAGAACGTCCTTACAAAGTCGTCATACTTCTTTGTCCTGATATGGAATTTTGGATCCCAATTTATTGCAGTGACATCCTGCATTATCTCGTTGCTCACTTCCACCCTTACCCCTATATCAAGTGGACCATAGGTATAAGGAATGTTGTACTTATTTGCCAAGTCAAGAAGCCACCTTGAACCAGCCCTTCCTGGCGCGATTATTACATAGTCTGCATATATCTCTCTTTCTTTTCCATTTTCTACTTTCACTCCTTTTATCATATTTCCTTCTATTATCAAGTCAGTAGCCTTTGTTTTAACCAGTATTTCAACACCATTTGATTTCATATCATCTCTTATTCCTGTAACTACGCTTGGCAGAAAATCAGAACCAACGTGCTTCTGTTTAATGGGAATGTATTTTATGCCATTTTGAATCGCTCTAACTACTAACTCCTTTGCTGCAGGCGAAACTTCTGCATCTTTCTTAACTCCATATTTTACAAATATATTGTCGATGTATTCTATTAATCTTTCAGCGTCACTTATAGTGGTGAACTCAAGAAGATTTCCACCAATTTCAGGGTTTAGGTTCAGTTTTCCATCAGAAAAAGTTCCGCTTCCTCCCATACCTTGGATATAATGTGGTGCAGCAGTATCACCACCATTTTTAATTTTTTCTTTTCTTTCTTCTACATCCTCTCCCATTTCAATAAGTGTGACTTCAAATCCAGCCCTTGAAAGAAGATAAGACGAAAACATACCAGCAGGTCCTGCACCTATTACAATCACTTTTTTCATAAAATCCCCTTTGAGTTTAATCAAAAACTTTTTTATTTCTTTCTCAGCGGCCAGTTTTGTATTTTACATCCTCTATTCATTTGTGGAACAGTATAAGCATAAGATATAAATATCTGTAGTGTTTTTATTATAACTGTAAATATTGTCTATTCATTTGATTTTAATACAGGATTTTCAGAGTGATGAAATGGCAGAGATTACTGCAATCGTGGTGGGAAACATAGGTTCGGGAAAATCAACTTTTCTCACATCGTTAGAAAAAAGAAAAACAGGTTCAAGGCTGCTTCCACTTCTTAGTATGCCTGGCGAGATAAAGGTGGAAAAAGAAGCTCCAGAGGTTCTAAAGATAGTAGATACAAAATTCTACCCTGCATTGAAAGAGAAAAATAAAGACATTCTTTTCGTTGCTGAAATAGATATTCTAAATGAAAGAATAAAACAGCTTCAAGCTAACATGAGGCAAGGTGGAATAGTTTTTAATGAAAGATGTCCCTATGAGGACAGGTACGTATTCGTTGCTAACCTTTACAATTCAGGGTATCTTTTGAAGGAGCATTACGAAATATATAAAAGAGAATATGAATACAAGATGAGATCAATCACATCTCCAGATCTTCTTATTTATCTTTATACCAAACCAGAGACAGCATTCAGAAGAAGAATGGAGGAATTAAGAAAAGGAACAGGAGGATTGAAAAGTGAGTCAGATTTGACGCTTGAATACCTAAAGAGTCTTCATGAGCTGTATGAAAAAATGATAAACGAAGAGCTGCCAAAAGAGATTCCTAACTACAGGGATGTTCTTCTCATAATTGATGCAGACAAGGATTTCGGTCCCAGAGAAATACTTAGGTTTCACAACTACATAGAAGAAAGAGCACACAGACTTCTCATGAAAAGGACGTATTTCAATTCAAGATCTAAATCAAATATAAATGAATTAAGATTTAGATAATAGGTGGAAATGTGGCTGAAGTAATAATTGGGGTTATAGGTGGAATAGGCATAGGAAAGTCAGAATTTATACGATCAATGAAAAAGAGAAGATTCTCATCAAAACTTAGATCTATGCTTGTCACCCCAGGTGAATTTAAGGTATATGAGGAATCAAAGGGAGTAAAGAATATCGCCGCATCTGTTTTTTATCCTGCAATCAAGGAAAGAGATAGATACAAATGTTTCGCTGCAGAAATTGCAATGCTCAATTTCCGTATTGAACAAATGTTGAATGCCTCAAGGGAAAATGGAATAGTAATGGTTGAGAGAATTCCAGAAGAGAATAGATATGTTTTCTTTGAAAATGATTACAAGCAGGGTTTATTCGGTCCGGTTAATGATCGAATTGCAAAATATTTCTATTCAAGCTTCTCTGCAACATATATAAGCTTAAGAAATAAAGTCCCTACTCCTGATGTTTTTGTTTATCTAGATGTTAAGCCAGAAATCGCATTGAAAAGAATCAGATTGAGAGGAAGAGAATCTGAAAAAGGTATATCATTGGCATACCTTAAAAATTTGTATGACCTTTATCAGAATTTAATAGATGAAATTCTTCCTTCACAAGTTCCTATGTATGGAAATAAGCTGCTGAGAATTGATGCAAACAAGGATATGAGCGAAGAGGACTTAAAGAGATTTCATGTTCAAATAGAAGAAAGAATAATTCAAACTTTAAAAAGACAGGGATGGAGATTAAAAGAGTGATAAAAAATAATAAATCAAAAGTATAAGATTTAAAAGTGATAAGATGGCAAGATTACATATATCAATAGAAGGGATCTCTGCGGCAGGCAAAACAGAAGCAGGAAGACTTCTAGCGATGCCACCATTGGTTTTTAGAGTAAACAAGTCACTTCCAGAGGAATACAAGTCTGTCAAGTTTTTCGAAGAAAGGGCTGGAGAAAATCCATTCCTGAAGGACTTCTACAAGAGCGGGATGGCTGAAGAGTATTCATTTGCATCCCAGATGTTTTATCTGCAGGCAAGATTGGTAACAAATGCAAATATAAAGAGATGGAATGGAGGAATTGCATTGGAAGATAGATCGATATATGGAGATATGATATTTGCTGAAAACCTGTACAGAATGAAGAAACTGAATAAACAAGCTTTTGAAGAGTATATGAAGGTTAAGGAAGTGATTTGGAACAGCTACAAATTGAAGGATCCAGATGCTATTGTTCTATTTTCAGTCTCTTTGAAGACATGTCTTAAAAGGCTTCAGGAAAGAGGTACAGGAGAAAAGATTGACGAAGAATACTGGGGAGCGATTCTTTCGCTTTACAAGTCAAAATTCAAAGACATAAGGAAAAGGATACCAGTGGTGGAAATAAATGCAAACATTGATTTCTGGCAGGATGAAAACTACATGCAGGACGTTGCAGAGGAAGTCAATAAACTGGTTAAAAAGTTAATAAAATAACAATAATCTAAGACGTTTTTGTTCAATATGATAATTCTCCATTATTTTTTTCATTATCTTTTAGTGCATTATTTTAAGCGTCTCATTTTAAACGCTTAGTTTGTCTATCGATATAATTTTAGTTAAATTACATGTACAATCAGGAGATATAAAATCATCAATACGCTTGCAATTAAGGAATACTTAAATGCTTTCTTGCCTGCGTTCTTATCTAATACATACGAGGTTATAGTGCTAGTTGCAAAGCTACCAAGTATCGCAGTTACTATTGAAAGCATGAGTTCGTTATAGCTTATGGTCATGTATATGCTTCCCAAAGAGAGCATTGTATATCCACTGCTTATTGTAGAGGCAACGAATGAAATAATAGGCATGTATTCCGGAAATCTCGTGGCAGTCAGCTGAAATATTATTAGCACTGTTGCCAGGAATAATGTGGCGTATGCAGTGTTAATCATGGTGACAGGCTTTTCCAATGAATAGCTACTTTTTCTGCTACTCTTATTTCTTCTTTCAATTTTCATTAGAAATATCAGGATTGCCATGATTATTATGAACAAGGGAATTACCTTTGTTGCGATTTCATTCATAACAATTATGACCAATATGGTATTCCTCGTTATACTTCCAAGCATCGCTGCGGTCACACCACTTGAATTAAGTCCTTTTCTTGTTTTGTTTAGCTGGTATATTGCATATGTAGAGTTTATCATCCCTCCTATGAATCCGGTGATTGTTTCTGTTTCTTTCTTGAATATTCTGTATACAAGGAATACAAACAAGTTAAGAAGAGTAACAAGTAACAGGAATGCAAAAATTAGAAAAAGATCAATCTTAATACCAATTATATCTATTGGCTCTTTCGGAAGAAGAGGGAATATAATAAAGAGTATTACTCCAATTTGTATTATCTCACTTATCTCCTCATCGCTGAGTATTTTAGCTGCATTCTCAAGTTTGTTGCCAATCGTCAGCAATCCAAGAATCAGGAAAGTAATTCCAGCAGCCTCGATAGTCATAGAACTTCCTGTCATCATTCCTATAAGATAGGTTATTGGGAGCATGTAAGCAGTGATTGCATCAATTCCAGCTTTGTTTATCTTTGTTTTCAGAGCAGGTTTTGTTTTTATTTTCTTAAATCCCATACCTCTCCTTAGCTCAATCCATTCCTTATCTTCTCCATCCCTATATATTCTGTATGTGAAAAGTATTATGAGAATAAATCCGGCAAGAGGAAATAATTCAGCAATCCCTCCATACCATGAAGAGAATACAGTTGCTATTGAACCCATAAGTGCAGACAAAGAGAATATCTTCACATCGAAATATTTTTCACTTCTTTTTCTTTCCAAGCCAAGCAGCGTGCCAAGTGCTGTTGCTATAAAAAACATTCCAAGCATTTCATAACTAGAGATAATCATTCAATCACTATTTATAATTATTTAATCGTTTGCCTTACTTTGAGTTTGGATATTATTTGACTTTGGATGTTATTTGGAGGTTTACTTTGAGTTTATTTTCTTAACAATCTCTTGGCATAGTTTCTTGACATCATTGCTCTGTTCTAGCAGAGTTCCGATTTGTATTATATCTGCGCCTGCATCAACTACGTTTTTTGCATCTTCTGGTGTTTTAATTCCTCCTGCGATTATGAGAGGAATGTCAATCGTTTTTTTTACTGCTGTTATCATTTCAAGGGGCACGTGGCCGACCTTGGACGCAGACCCAACATCCATGAGTATAAACCTGGAACCAAGGTATTGTCCTGCAAGCGCAAGGGCTGCACCTATCTTAGGTCTGTCCCTTGGCACAAGGTTGACATCTCCAACCCATCCAACCGATCCACCTGGTTCCACTACGATGTAGCCTATGGAAAGAGGCTCAATGCCTATCTGCTTTATCACAGGGGATGCGAGCATCTGTGCCTGGCTTATCCAGTATGGATTTCTAGAATTAAGCAATGACATGAAGTAAACAGCATCTGCATACTTAGTAAGGGTTGCAATGTTGCCTGGAAAGAGTACTACCGGAACCTTAACTTTCTTTTTTATCTCCTTGACCACATAATCCAAGAGTTCTCCTTGTACTCCTATCGAGCCACCTACAAGTATGATTGCAGCCCCTCCTTCTGCTGCAGCGACAGCTGTATTTATCGCATGCTTAAGATCCTTATAATCCAATGGATCAATCAATGCAAAAAGAAGTTTCTCTTTTTTTGCAAGCCTATCCATTATATACTTTTCGATTTTTCTATCCATAAAATCACTCTCTTTTATCACCACTCTCTTTTACTTATTACATTCTGATTTTTTAGCTTTATATTAGTATTTTTCATTTTTTCTTATTTGAGGATTTAAATTTATAAACCTCCACCATCTCTTTTATTCCTTCGCTAAGTGTAATCCTTGGTTTCCAGCCAAGTGCACGCTCAGCCCTTTCTGTATCAAAAATCCTGTGTGACGCAAGTACATCTATGTCTTCAGGACTTAGCGAAGAGCCGATCGTCATCGCTTTGCCTATCAAAGGTGGAAGCTTAAATGGCTTGAATTCCTTTCCAAGATATTGTGCCACTGTTCTGTAAATCCTTTCTTGTGTCATGGTGGTGTTTTCCACTATATTAAAGGTTGCAGAAGAGATATTTGATCTTGCAGCTAGTATGAACGCCTCTGCTACATCATCTGCATGAACAAATGGAATAACATTATTTCCATCCCCAAAAACAGGCATAACCCCTTTGTCAATCATCTTAATAACTCTTGCATATGTTTCATAATAGCTCGGTCCATATATAACTCCTATTCTTAGGATAATGTAAGAGAATGAACCATAGTATGAATTAATAATTCTCTCTGCTTCCAGCTTTGATTTTCCATAAAGGTCTGTCGGGTTGGTAGCTGTCTTCTCTGTTGCAGGAATTTCAGCAAGCTTCTTTCCATACACTCCTGTGCTGCTTGCAAAGATTAACTTTTTATTAAATTTTGCACATGCTTCAGCTACAGTCTTCGTGCCTTTTACATTTATTTTTTCAAGTTCATCCCAGCTAGCTTTGTAATCGATTAATCCTGCAAGATGGATTACAACATCTGATTTTTCTACTCCCTTTTCCACAGTGGATTTATCGTTTATGTCTCCTACTATTATTTCTATGCCCCTGAATTCCTGCAGCTTTGATTTTTCATTTTCATTTGCAGCTAATGTAATTATATTTTGGTGTCTTTCAACAAGCTTTTTCACCAATGTGGTTCCGAGCCTTCCAGCTGCCCCAGTTATAAAATAATACATTTTTTCCCTCTTATAAATGTAGTAAGTTCTTGTATATGGAATTAGATTTATTTAAAAAGTCAATTTTTCTTTTGTATAGTTTAGGTATGTATAGTGTGAGTATATTTATATGAGTATATTTATATCTTTTTCTTATTAATACTATACTGTATATTAGGGGATTCTCGTTGTACTTTCATAATTAAATCTTGTCCAGTGATTTTATGGCATTGCGTCAACCTATCGTTACTATTCTTGGTCATGTAGACCATGGCAAGTGTATTGCACCAGATACATTGATTCCTCTAACTAGCGGAGAGGTTCTATCAGCTGAGAAGTTATATGAAATATACTCTAACAAAGGAGAGATTATAGAAATAGATGATGGACTTGTTATTAAAGTTGAAAACGGACCTGAGGTATTCAGCTTTGATGGCAGAAGACTAGTGAAGAAAAAAATAACTCATTTATGGAAGAGGGTTTCACCTTCTAACCTTGTTAGGGTTAAGATTGCTTCTGGGCATGATGTTATAGTTACTAAAGAACATCCATTTTTCATTTGTAGAGATGATTTTATAGGATGGAAAAGTGCATCTGAATTAGATAAAAACGATTTCATTTTAGTTCCTGCTTATTTAAATACTGATTCAAAGGATATCGATGAAATTAAAAAATTAGTCGCAGATAGACTTAGCCAAATTGACAATTTTGTTGCATTCTTAGACAAGTACAAGTCTAAAGATTTTATTTCTATTTTATTATCGCGTAATAGAAGTAAATTAAAAAGAGATGGGATTACATCTATTTATTTACATTCTGATGCAATTAAAAAAAGAAGGTTCAGAATAAAGGACTTATTCAATCTTGGCAGTTACTTTGGTTTTTCAAATTTAGAGATATATAATATGATTTCTTCAATAAAGAATTCATCTGAAGAGAAGTTAGGGGGGCATACTAGTAATATAATAAGGTTACCTCAAACTAATGATGATTTTCTTAAGCTCGCTTATATTGTAGGTGTATTTGCAGGTGATGGTTCTTTTAACAATAGAATGGTTTTTCTGCATAATAATGACATCGAGATCCAAAACAGATATGCGAGATTCATCTATGAAGTCTTTAGAATAAAAACTAAAGTTAAAGATGGTCATACTTGTAAACTTGTTGTAGCATATGGTGGAGCTACATTAGGACGTTTTTTCATAGATATCTTAGGATTACCTTCTAAAAATAAATCAGCAGCAATAAATGTTCCATATATCTTTTTGCTAAATAAACGATTATTTGCATCGTTTATGGGAGGTTGGTTTGATACTGATGGTTATGTTTCTCACTTGAATCGTTGCATAGAAATTACAAGCAAAAGCAAAAATATCATCGAGTTATCTTCTATTCTTCTGCTACAATTCGGAATCCTTAGCAAGATTTATAACAAAGGGAATTATTGGTATCTACGTATTGCAAATAAACCTTACATCGATAGATTTTTAGAATTCATAGATTTTGTTCATAAAAAGAAGAGATCACGTATTTCTACTGCAATAGACAAATCTTCAACAAGTAGAATATTTGATTTATCACCTGTAAGTGGTGCCTCCATAAAAGAAATCGTCACTAGACATTCCAATAAGAATATTAATGATAAGATTCCTTTTGCATCTAAATATTTTACTTATACTTCATTATCAAGACAAAAATTGGGTGCTTTTCTTAAATTAATAAACAATACAGAATCTAATAAAGAAATAAATCAAGAATTAAATAAAGAAGTTATTAAATCAAATGATATAAACGCTATCTTTATTGAAGAAAGTATTAGATTTGTAAAAATAGTTGAGATAGAAACAATAGAGTCAAAGTATGATTTTGTTTATGATTTTACTGTTCCTGATACATCTAATTTTGTGGCGAATAGATTTATAGTACATAACACTTCTCTACTTGACGCCATACGTTCGACCACGGTTGCAGCAAGAGAAGCTGGTGCAATCACCCAGCACATAGGCGCAAGCGAAGTACCTTTATCTGTTATCCAGGAGAGGTGCAGACCACTATCGAAATTCATGAATATAAATTTCACCATACCTGGCTTGTTGTTCATAGATACTCCAGGTCATGCTGCATTTACAAACCTAAGGAAGAGAGGAGGAAATATAGCAGATATTGCAATCCTAGTGGTTGACATCACCCAAGGATTTCAGCCACAGACAATAGAGGCATTGGAAATATTGAAGGAATATAGAACTCCATTCGTGGTAGCTGCGAACAAAATAGATCTGATAACTGGCTGGAAGAACAGGTCCTCGTGCTTCCTTGAGTCAGCAAAGTTGCAAAGGCAGGAAATACTAAATGATCTTGATGCCAAGATATATACTCTTGTGGGTGAACTTTCTAAATATGGTTTCCAGGCAGACAGGTTTGATCGGGTTACAGACTTTACAAAGACAGTTGCAATAATACCTGTAAGTGCTAAGACGCAGGAGGGTCTGCCAGAACTATTGATGATGATTTCAGGTCTTGCTCAGAAGTTCCTGGAGTCACAGCTTAAGTCATCAGAAGGACCAGGGAAATGCAATATCATGGAGGTAAAGTTTGAGAAAGGCCTAGGTGTTACTGCAGACGTTATTCTCTATGACGGAATAATAAAAAAAGGAGATACCATCATATTTGCAACAAAGTCAGGGATAAAAACAACAAAGGTAAGAGGTCTACTTAAGCCAAAGCCATTGGTTGAGATGAGAGACATAAAAGGTGCTGCTGACAGGTTCACCTACGTAGATGAGGTTCATGCAGCTTCTGGATTGAAGATATTTGCACCTGAGCTTGAAGATGCTCTGCCAGGGTCTTCATTATATGTAGTATGGAATGAATCAGAGATAGATAAGATAAAGTCAGAGCTTGAGAATGAGCTTAAAGAGATATTGATCAAGACAGAGAACATAGGAATCATAATCAAGGCAGACACTCTAGGTTCTCTCGAGGCAATAATCAAGTTGCTTGAGTCAGAGGGCGTTAAGATAAGAAAAGCAGATGTAGGTCCTGTATCAAAGACAGATGTTCTTGAGGCTGATTCTATAAGACAACAGGACAGGTATTCTGGTCTTATTATTGCTTTCAATGTATCAGTGGATCCTGTTTTAGAGGAAGAGGCAAGACAGAAGGGTTTCCCTATAATAAAGTCAAACATAATCTATTCCATTCTTGATCAGTTGAAGGAATGGAGAGAGCAGGAAAAAATCAGAGAGCAGCAAGAGGCTATGCAAGAATATGTTTTTCCTGCAAAGATAAAATTTCTTCCAGGCTATGCTTTCAGAGCGAATAAGCCAGCCATATTCGGAGTAGAAGTTTTAATCGGAAGAATAAAGCAAGGAGACACTTTAATGAAAGAGGATGGGACAGAGATAGGGACTGTCAAAAGCATCCAGGTGGAAAAGCAAAGTAGGACTGAGCTTAAAGCAGGAGAACAAGGAGCTATATCCATGGATGAGCCAACAATAGGAAGACATATATTTGAGGGAGAGGTATATCTTACCAAGGTTCCGCTGAAGCATGCACTCGCTCTGCAGAACAAGTACAAGCAATTCCTGACTGGCCAGGAATTGGATTTACTTGATCAAATAATGAGATTGACAAGGAAATGAAAAATAAGAAGATTGAATATTAAGGAATCACTAGAGCATTAGCAAAGCACAACACTTATTCTACTTTGAACGCAACCTTGCATACTACTCTGTACTCTTCAATCTCTCCTTTTTGGTTGCAGTGCACCTTTTGGTCTACCACATGTACTCCAGTTATGCCTCTTATGGTTTTGTTCGCTCTCTTCACCACTTGTTTCAGTGCGTCATCAAATGATTTGTCAGATGTTCCGATCAATTCCACAACTTTCAAAACTGTCATCTTCTCACCTTTCAAATATTTTATTGTTAGCAAGCTATTCTTACAGTTGGTATTACTTGAACCTATTTAAAAGTGATTTATATAAATCTTTCCTTTAAATATAATTATGCAGAAAAAAAAGGTTACTTCAAAAAGAATCGAAAGGCTGAAGACGCAGTTGGATTCAATTAAGTTCGAACAGCTAGAACTCCTCTGCGGTGGAAGAGGACATCTAATTTCTGAAAGAATAAGTGATCTTCCTCATTCTATTTTTTCTAAGTTCATAGGATTAAAAGGAAAGGAAATAATTTCTCTAGGTCCAGGCGAGCCTGATTTCGATACCCCTAAGCATATAGTGGTTGCAGCGAAAAAGGCGTTAGATGAGGGATATACACATTATGGTCCAACTCTTGGTTATCCAGACCTTCTTGAAGAGATTGCAAAGAAAGTGAAGAAGAAAAACAATATTGTAGTTGATGATCCTCATTCTCAGATTTGCGTTACAGCAGGTTCAACAGAATCGCTTCTTTTTTCAATGCTCACTTCTTTCGATGTAACTGAATCTGTTCTAGTGCCGGACCCCGGGTTTGCGACATATGGTCCAACTTTAGAAATGATTGATACAGAACCAACTTATTATCATTTGCATGAATACAATGGTTTTCAACCAGACATAGATGAGATAAAGAAACTCATCAAACCAAAAACCAAGGGAATTATAATAAACACACCTGCAAACCCAACAGGTTCTGTCTTCACTAGGAAGATTCTGGAAGAGATAGCTGATATAGCTGTGGAATACAACCTTACAATTATAAGTGATGAGGCTTATGAAGATCTTATATATGATGGAAAGAAACACATTTCAATAGCGTCATTTAATGGCATGCAGGATTACGTGTTGTCAAACTTCACGTTTTCAAAGTCGTATGCAATGGCAGGGTTTAGGATCGGCTATGTAGTTGGAAACGAAAAGTCGATAAAGCAGATGTCAAAGATTCATCTTTATACTTCTGTTTCTGCTGCTTCTGTTTCCCAACGTGCAGCATTAGCTGCGCTCAAAGGCCCGCAGAAGTGCATAGAAGACATGAGGAAGGAATACGACAGGAGAAGAAAGATGATAGTGGAAAGAATTAATCATATTAAAGGTTTTGAACTAAATTTCACTCCTGAAGGCGCTTTCTATGTTTTTCCAAAGATAAGATTTGATGAGATCAAAGGATATCCGCAGGATAAAATGAGTTCAGAGTATTTCTCTTTATGGTTGTTTGATAAGATAAAGGTCATTACTATTCCAGGTATAGAGTTTGGAGACAGTGGAGAGGGTTTTGTTAGACTGAGTTACGCAACAGATTATAATTTAATAGAAAAAGCATTGGACAGAATGGAGAATTTGATGGGAACTAAATAATATTAAGCAAGCTAAGCAATACTAAATAAATATTAATCAAAATGTTCATAGGTTGTATTTGCAAGGTGATTATGATGAGGAAGAAGTTTCATAAGATAGTCAAGCATCTAAAAAAGAAAATAAAAAGTGCAGTTGAGAGAGCCAAGAAAAAAGAGCAAAA
>Ga0123519_10008201_pt1 | contig 15984 bp, 15 predicted proteins | sample YelNatPaOPRAMG02_FD_87396 | JGI IMG/M metagenome (GOLD analysis project Ga0123519, IMG submission 87396) | Hot spring microbial communities from Yellowstone National Park - Yellowstone National Park OP-RAMG-02 (version 2) | ecosystem: Environmental > Aquatic > Thermal springs > Hot (42-90C) ...
ACGCTTGCGTCCAGAACGCACGTCACCGGCACATGCCAGCATATTTGGTTATAAAATTTGCCCTGGAAACAACAGCGAAGAGACGCTGTAAGGTGATTCAAGCCATTAACACTGCTCTTATTTAGCCGTCTCCAAAAGCCGTGAGATAGAAACTTCCAGAGACTCTTCCGAATTACCCGCCACGACATCTTTGAACAGGAACCACTTTTCTACGTGTGCTAACGTCTGACCTGGTTCGAGCTTGGCAATAGGACTCAAGCTTTCAACTTCCATGAAATCGCCTTTGGTGAATGTCTCGAAATTGCAACCGTAGTCGGGGTATACAGCACCTTCGCGATAGGGAAATCGCTTAACAAACAATAGACCATCTCGCAGGTATGCAGCCCATCCGGCTTTAACGGCAGCCCCAATCTTCTGCGCAAAGTTTCTGGCGGCATCGGTCCGAAGTAGAATATATTTCTTGCCGAAAGTCCAGCGGGGATCTGTCATGTCTGTATAGTTCCATAGGACTAACGGTCTTGCCGGCAGCAAGACTTCGCCGTGCGGCTTGAAAGGTTCCTGAGGGAAAATGGTGGTGCCCCCACCTTTTACTATCGTCAAAGCCCAACAAGCGAGTTCAATAGGCCAGATATTCTTGTTGGTAATCTCATGTAAAACTGTCACACCCGTGCCGGTTGGACTAAGCGTGACAGTCATATTTTTTTGGAGCCCGGTTCCACTTTCAACAGGCGGCGTCAGTTTGACGCTGGCATCGCCAATTATTTCAACGTTGACCGGACTATTATCTGGCCAATAACTACGCGGCATGGCCTCCGGAGCAGCCCAAAGCCTGTGACCGCCGTAAGGATGCCACTCACCAAACTCCGTTTTTGCAGCCTCGCTTTTCGGAAGCTCGCCTAGGACATTGTCACCACCGCAGAGCCCATAGTAGATGATGCGTGGACCTACATCGGTAGTAACCATAACATCGACAGTTCCGTTGGTCAGTTTAATCACGCTGCCATAATCAGAATAAGTCGTCTTTTCCACTTTCACTGCTCCAAGTGCACCTCCATTCCAAATAGCCGTAATGAGAATTGCAGCACAAAGCCGTCGCAAACCAAAATGCATAGTGGTTCCCTCCTCTAGGAAGTCCATTTGTGGTACTTGTTAGCCTGAATCCACGTATAGATTAGAACGAACAGATGCCAGTTGGACAGCTACCGTCGTATTCCGAGTGGGCAGCGACGTGTTCACCCTTCCCAAGTTCCCTTTCGAGCACTGGCCCAACGTACAACACCTGTTCCGGTTTACTGCCATAACGGTACACTGTAATTCCCTTGCAGCCAAGCTCATAGGCCATCAAGTAAATCCTGCGCACATCCTCCGGAGTTGCCTCCCTTGGCAAATTAACCGTTTTCGCAACTGCATTGTCACAATGTCGCTGAAATGCGGCTTGCATACGAACGTGCCACTCTGGGGCTATTTCCATTGAGGTTACAAACAACCGTCGCATGTCTTCTGGCACTATGTCAATGTCCTTCAAACTGCCTCTCTTCGCAATATCCAACATAAGCTCCCTTGAGTATATTCCGCGCCTCTTTGCCATCCGTTCAAATATGGGATTAACCTCCAAGAGCCTTGTGCCCTCCAGAACTTCTCTCACATAAGCAACGGCAAAGAGAGGCTCTATGCCGCTAGAACAAGAGGCAACTATACTGATCGTACCCGTCGGAGCTACTGAGGTAACAGTTGCGTTTCGCATCCGAAGACCAAGTTCCGGATAAATGCTCATCTCATAATTGGGGAATGTGCCACGCTTATTTGCAAGTTCAATTGACGCCTTTCTGGCCTCATTAAGTACAAAAGCCATAACGCGGTCAGCTAATTCGATTGCCTCCTCAGAATCGTAAGGTATTCCCATTTGGAGCAGCATATCTGCAAATCCCATAACACCCAAGCCTATTTTCCTGTTGCCCTTGGTAACCTTTTCGACCTGCTCCAGAGGAAACCGAGTAGCGTCTATCACGTTGTCTAAGAAATGCACACCAATTTGGATAAGCCTGCGGAGTCTGTCATAGTCTACGCAGCAATCTTTTACCAGCTTGCCCAGGTTTATGCTTCCCAAGTTGCAAGACTCGTACGGTAGAAGAGGAACCTCACCGCACGGATTAGTGCTTTCTATCGTGCCAACTTTTGGTGTTGGATTGGCTCTGTTGATCACGTCTAGAAACGCCAAGCCTGGATCTCCCGTCTTCCAAGCCTGCGCAACGATCAGTTCGAACACATCCCGAGCAGGTAAGCTCTTCACCACAGCGCCGTTACGTGGATTTATAAGCTCGTAATCTCGACCTGCCCGCACGGCTTCCATAAATTCATCCGTCACGCCTACTGATATATTGAAATTTCGAAGGGCTCTTGGGTCAGATTTGGCAGTTATGAACTCTACGATATCAGGATGATCTACTCGTAAGATCGCCATGTTTGCACCGCGGCGTCTGCCGCCTTGCTTCACGACGTCCGTTGCAGCGTCATATATAGTCATAAATGACACCGGACCAGAAGCGATGCCGCTAGTGGTTCGCACTATGTCACCCTTGGGTCTTAGTCGAGAAAAAGAAAATCCAGTACCGCCACCGGACTGATGGATAAGCGCCATGTGCTTAAGAGTCTCGAAAATACCTTCCATCGAGTCCTCTATCGGCAAAACGAAGCAAGCTGACAATTGTCCCAGCTCAGTACCCGCATTCATCAGTGTTGGGGAATTGGGTAGGAACTCAAGTGAAGTCATCACCTCGTAAAACTCTTCGGTCGTCTTTGCGACGTCGGCATGGGGATCGTAAAGCTTATCCGGTTCCGCTACAGCACTTGCAACGCGGTGGAACATTTGGCTAGGAGTTTCGATTACCTCACCCTGTTCATTCTTAAGCAAGTATCGACGCTTCAACACATTGGCAGCATTGACAGAGAGTTTCAAATCATCCGTAACGCCGATAAACTGTTTGAGGGCACGTATCTCAGAGCGCTCTTGCCTATAAAGGATGTAGTCTTTGGCGACATCTGGGTAGCCATGTTCCATTAACACGCGCTCAACAACGTCCTGTATGTCCTCTACCCTTGGAATGCGGTCCTTGAAGTCACGTTCTAGCGAGGACACAACTTTATCAGCAAGTTCCTCTGCTACCCTGCCATCAGATCTGCCAACTGCTACAAAGGCTTTCTCGATTGCCGCTGCAATCTTGGCCTTTTCGAATGGCTGAATGCGGCCGTCGCGCTTTTGTACGTATCTCGGTGTTTCTCTCATCTCAGAAACCTCCCCGCCGGCTCATATCATATCACACAACTCAACTTGTATAAATCCTGTTCCATTGGACTGCAAAACTAGATTCCAGTGTCCGATAATCAAACGTTGGAAATGCCATTGACATCGCCAATCAGAACCGAAGATCTGACGAAAGTGTACAGACTGCCCCGGGGGCGAGTCAAAAAGGCGTTGAACTCTTTGAACATTGACGTCCCAGATGCAGCTATTTTTGGCTTTCTGGGACCCAACGGTGCTGGAAAAACTACAACCATCAAAATACTTCTGGACTTTCTGCGCCCCACGTCAGGCAGAGCAATTTTGTTCGGCAAACCCACAGACGACTATAAGGTTCGAAATCTCATTGGGTACTTACCTGAACAACCGTACTTTCATCCTTTCCTGAAACCTCTTGAATTGTTATCCGCACACGCTGCCCTTGCGGGAATGGATCCTACTCAAGCTGAAAGCGCTGCCATGGCCGCCCTGGAAAAGGTAGGTATGGTGGAGTATGCCCAAATACCGATAAGAAAACTATCCAAAGGATTGACTCAGCTAATCGGTATCGCACAGGCACTAGTCGGACACCCGAGACTTTTGATCCTGGATGAGCCTACATCTGGGCTAGATCCTATCGGAAGACGTCGCATTCGAGACCTGCTAGTGCAACTTAGAAATGAAGGGTGCACAATATTTCTTAGTTCGCACCTCTTGAGCGAGGTCGAAAACCTGTGCGACGTAGTAGCCGTTATCAAGAACGGTTCCGTTGTAACCTGCGGTACACCGGACCAAATACGAAGCGCCAACACTTATTTGAAGGTCTACACCGGTCCAATAACCAGCGAGGACCGCAACAGACTACAGTTTCTAAGTTTGCATATCGATCAACAAGCCGGACATACGATTTTCAAGACGGAACTCAAGAACGCGTACGAGCTATTTCGTGCGATGGAGCAGCTCAATTTGCAGATTGCCCGTGTTGAGACGGAGCGTGAGTCCTTGGAAGAGGCTTTTTTGAGATTGGCCGCTTAAATAGCGGGCGCCAACGGAACGATGTGTTCCTTGGCAATCACACACGAGGGCTGTAGACTCAAAATGAAACCTATTTGGACAATAGCAAAACTTTCCCTCCTGGAAAATAGCAGAAAACAAATCTTTCACGTTCTGTGTTTGATGACATTTGCGGTTATCGCGGGTTCTACACTACTTTCGATTTTCACAGAAGGAGTAAAAATCAAGATACTAAAGGATTTATGCCTAAGCTGCATTTTGTTTGCCGGAGCCATGCTTTCGATCGGTCTCGGATCCACAGCCATCCCAAATGACGTTGAAAACCGCACCATCTATCCAATTCTGGCGCGTCCAATAGCCCGATGGCAATACATCCTTGGCAAGTTTCTGGGCACGGTGCTAACGGTAGCGATAGGTATAGCAGCACTCTCCGCAGTGTTTGGAGTTCTTATCTATTGTTATCAAGGACGCTTTGATACTTTTCTGCCTGTCGCTGCAGCATTCGCCATACTGGAAGCAGCTGTCATCGCTGCTGTAGCAACTACTCTAGCTACTTTCACGACAGCAGCGGTAGCCGCTATGATCTCATTTATGGTTTACTTGCTTGGCACCGTAAAAATAGGATACCTAGCAAAGCTATTGGAACGAACGCCGAATCCGATAGCAAAACTCGGTAGCCAAGCAGTATACCATATGCTACCGAATTTAGAATGCTTCAATCTGAAAGCTGCACTGGTGCATAGCGATTCTGTACCTGGCGTATACCTTGCGTTGGTCACTTTCTACGGGCTGTGTTACGCAGCGTTCGCCGTCGGCGCAGCTGCGTTAATATTCAAGCGCAAGGAGATATGAGCCATGAAACGATTGGCGATTGCGCTCACAGCATTTTGTGGCTGCGCGCTCACTTCTCCGTGCTGGTCGCATTATGACGCGGAAGAACTAGGACACCACTGGGAAGTACCGAGCTATAGCGCAGAAATTTGGTTGCAGCTTTCAATTATGGCGCTAATGACCTTGGTCTACATCGTAAGCACACGATTAGTGAAGGCTTTGCGAAAATGACGCACACACAAAAAGTAAAGAGGCGCGTCCTAGTTTGGTGTGCAATGGCAGCACTTCTTTGCGGAATAAGCATTGCCGAAAACGCTGTGCAGCTTCACAGGCCAACCGTGTGTGATTCTGGGCAGACGTCCTCGATCTACGCGCTCGCCGGAGAGTTCCGTGTGGTCTTTGCCAACCTGCTGTGGATAAAGGCGGAAAAGTACCACCACGAATATTTACTAAAACACAGAAATTGGTCGGAAAACAAAGAGCTGATGGCTCTACTAGACATAATTACAGCGCTTGATCCCCATTTTGTTGAGGCCTATGAAGTCGGAGCTTACATCCTGGCGAACGGTTACAACGACCCCGTAAGAGCAACAACGTACCTGGATCGTGCTATTGCATACAATCCTGATTCGTGGGAACTACACAACATCGCTGCAATAATGTTTGCGCGTCTCGGCAAATTTGAACCTGCGTTGAAGCACGCTCGAAGTGCTTATGAACTATGCACTGATGCGTTTTATAGGACGCGCAATCTGCGTCTCATCCGCACAATACGTCGCTTGGCGACCGAGTCACAGACCAGGGACAAAAATCTCAACCAGCGCTCGGAAAATCGTTCGGCTCTTTAGGTGCTATGTCGTCGCACGATTCTTCAGAGAACTCTGGACAAGCTAGATAATTCGCAAGTCCGCCTACACTCTCACCAGTTACAATTGTGAAGTGGAGCCCTCGGAAGTAGAATCAGTGACCGTACCAGCATCCTCAGTAGAAGTAGGTGATGGAGGCGGTGGCACGTCTTTTCCGACGAAGATTACATTGAACTTCTCCAGGAACTTGGACTTGCTGTTTTCGTTCAGAATACGTACGGCATCATCGTCGGAAACTACGACATCCGAGTGACTCGGAGTTGAGGTGGATAACGCTTTTACTACCAGAGGTTTGGAACCGCAGCGAACGTTCCCAAAAGCTTCCTGAAGGGTCGGGACGTACGCAACCAAACCATTGTCCAGCAAGAAATCGTAGTCCTTGTCCGTAAGATTTTTGAGGGTTCCCCAAATCTCAGAACCATCTGAACGACGTATTTTCGGACACATTGACCTTACAAGCTTCAAACCGGTTGCATCGACAACCAGAGATGTGTAACCTTCAACAGCGGATGAAGGAACCGGCTGACAAATCGCAGTCTGCAAGGGCTTTTCCGCAGAAGAGCTTTGAGCTGAGTTTTTCTCAGGAACTGAGATGCTCGATTTGGCTACAGACTTTGCGGAATAAACTGCTTTTTGTTCAGTCTTAACCCCCACCTTTTGGGATGAACTCGGTTTGCCTTTCTTGTTAGTCTTAGAGTTGCCACAGGACACCGGCTGGGAAAGTCCAATTGATTGAATCAGCACTACTATTAGTAGAAGGACGCGCATTGGCATTCGCTCCGTTGAGGATTCATCATTTATTTTGTTCCGCAAATCTAAGCATGAAAATGAACACTGGGAACAGTAACGTGGAAAAACCAGTATTCCAACCAGGATTGTCGCGATAAAGATTGATTTGGGGTAAGTGTATTTGATATGCTAGAAAGTGGTTGCTATGAGAAACAGTAGACGATCGGGGAAGATAGAGTGGAAGCTGTGGGCAGCACTAGTTGTACTCTTAGCAGGTTTCATTTTCGTCCAGAAGTGGTTGGCAGCGACGCCGACGAAGTACGAACGAGTTGAACTCCCACTGCCGCAGACCCGGGCTGAGCGCATCAAGAAACTCCCCGAAGCCTCAATGATTCCTGGACGCGTAATCGAGCTTGACACAACGCGGGGTCGCATCGATTTTGTGCTTTTCGAAAAGGACTGCCCTGTGACAACCGCACGTATTGTACAGCTGGTTCGGAAAGGATACTATGATGGCGTCCAATTCACCAGAGTAGTACCCAACGCGCTCATTCAAACGGGACCTGTTAAAAAACAAGTTCCTCCGATAAAGCTCGAAGTATTACGTGGTCTGATAAACACAAAGGGCGCCGTTGGCATGGCAAGAACCAGCGATCCGAACAGTGCGACCAGCCAGTTTTACATCCTGCTAGAGCCTTGGCGACATCTTGACTATGACTATGCAGTATTCGGTCGTTTAATAAGAGGCATCGATGTTGCTTTCAAGATTCGCCAGGGAGATACGATTAAGACTGCTAGAATAAGAGACCTTACTCCGCAGGACAAAAGGCTATTCGAACGAACCCTCCAGATTGAAGCTGAACGCGCCACTGAATAGTACTTCCAACTGAACCCTCAAAAGTTCGGAGATCCATTTTATTTGCAGGAGTAATACAGCGAAAGCGGAAAAGCTATTACCGCAGACCCAGTATTTGACCCAAACAGGAGGGGCACCATGCGAACTGAGAATACTGAAACTCAAGTCTTCACGGTTACAATTCACTGGACTGCGGAGTCGGAAGCTCGTCTAACTGAAGGTGACATTCAAGAAGCAATAGAGCAGCTTGCGCTCGAGTTGGATGAGGAAGCAACGGTCGAAGTGGAAGAAACAATCTTCCGAGATATCTAAGCATTTCCGCTTTTCTTCTTCATACTCGGCGTTCACAGGGTTTTGGGGAAGCATCCGGCAAAATAAAAGGGTTCAAATCCTGCCGGTAGGTGCCGACAATATAAGTGAGCGATTATATTGCTGTTGTTGCCATTACCTGGAACAAAATGGCCTTTTGAATCGTATAATAAGGTGAGCAAGGCACACCTTCTCTCTTCCTTCTCCTCCTTTCCTCTTGCCCTGGTTTGAAAAAACCGGGGCATGTTTCTTTTAGGGATGCGAATCTCCTTATCGGACTATCTCGTGAATCAGTCTAACGTCTTCGCTGCATCGCTCTGTTGCTATGACATATGCGTTTGACACTAACTGCATTGCTGCTGGTAACCGAGCAGCGTCATTGCTGTACAATTCCGCAAGAGCTTCACCTTCCTCAACCCAATCTCCCAGCTTCTTCCGTACAATTACCCCAACTGCCGGATCTATGTTATCCTCCTTGCGCTCGCGACCAGCTCCCAGAACGCCGGCAGCTCTGCCTATCGCTGCGCAGTCGATGCGTACGACGTAGCCGCTCTTTGAACTAGGAACACTTTGCTGCAATCGTGCACGTGGCAACCTATCTGGATTATCTATGATTTCCGGGTCACCGCCTTGTGCACTAATGATTTTGCGAAAGCGATCTAAAGCAGAGCCATCGTCCAGCACAGCTTGAGCCGTCCGCAAGCTTTGTTCAAGGGTTCCATACGAGCCAATCATGTCCAATATTACGCTGCAAAGTTGTACACACAGCTCGCGTACGTCTCCCGGACCGTGACCCTTCAACGTCTCAACGGCCTCTGCAACTTCTAACGCGTTGCCAACAGCACGACCGAGCGGCTGGTTCATGTCTGTAATTGCTACGGTTACCCTACGGCCGAACGCGCGACCTATGCTTAGCAGAAAGTGCGACAATTCTTTAGCTTGCGCTACGTTCTGCATGAATGCGCCAGTTCCAACCTTTACGTCAATCAAGATTATGTCAGTCGAACAAGCAATTTTTTTGCTCATAATGCTTGCCGCAATGAGAGGAATAGAGTCAACAGTAGCCGTCACGTCGCGTAGAGCGTAAATCTTCTTGTCTGCGGGCACGAGATCGGCTGTTTGACCGGCTATTGCAGCGCCGATTTCTTCAACTTGGCGGACAAATTGGTGGATAGGAAGTGAGGTTGTTAGCCCTGGTATGGATTCAAGTTTGTCCAAAGTACCACCTGTGAACCCCAGTCCCCTGCCGGACATTTTCGGAACACGCAAGCCGCAGGCTGCGAGCATTGGTACCAGGACAAGAGTGGTTTTGTCTCCCACTCCCCCGCTTGAATGTTTGTCTACCTTTACGCCACTAATGTTGGACAGGTCGACCGTACTACCGCTGTCGACCATTGCTCGAGTAAGTGCTATCGTCTCATTGAGCGACAAGCCACGAATGTAGGCAGCCATCAGAAGTGCCGCCATCTGATAGTCCGGAATTTTATCCGCGGCGTAATCCAACACTATACGCCGCATGTCATTATCACTGAGTTCGAGGCCGTCTCTCTTTGCTGCTATAATATCTTGTACTGTCGCTAAGTTCCTTGCCATAAGCGTTAAGCAAATAGTCGAAGGTAGTTCTTTCCTTTTATGAACCCCTCTTCTCTGCCCAGCGCACCGTCCTCATGCTCAATTGAGAGAACACCGTTGTAACCATTACGCCTTAAGCAAGCAATATATTCTCCCCACTTCACACGACCAAATCCGGGTATCACATATCGCCACCATCCACCCATTTGGTTTCCTAGATAACGCAGTTTATCGTCTCGGATTTCCGTGTCTTTCGCATGCGTATGGAATATTCGATTCGCGTATCTCTCAACTGCTGCAATGTAGTCGATTTGCTGGTGGACAAGATGCGAAGGATCAAAGTTAAGGCCGAAGTTCTCGTGCGGAATCACCTCCAACATTTTGTCGAAGTGCGCTAGTCCCTGAAGACACGTCGCGAACCAGTTTTCAAGCGCTATCTTTACACCCTTTGAAGCTGCGTACTCGACTAGTGGTGGAAAGACCTCTGCGCAGTCCTCCTCGATCGTCTTAATCTTGTCTTTGCCGGCAACGGGCATCCCAGCAAGCGTACACACGACTCCCACTCCAAGCTTGTGCGCGGCATCAATTAGTCGACGAAAATTCTGGGCGATCTCATCACGCTTACTAACATCAGTCATGTTCGTGTACCATGCCAGGCTTGAAATTACTATGTTGCGTTCTTGGAGTAGTTGACGAATTTCAGCGACTCGGGAATCTGTGAGATTTGCAAAATCAATGTGTCCGCCGCCTGGAGCAACTGCGACCTCGAGAGCGTCGAATCCGTTAGCACTCGCAAACTCGACCACCTGCTCTAAGGTCTCGTTTCGGAAGGGTGCAGTGAGAAATCCTACTTGCATTTAAAAATTACCTCCGCTATTTAGTTTGTTTCTCGCATTCAGTGCGTATTCTCTCCAACAATAGCCGCTCGAACTTGGGAGCATTGACTTCAGTGCAAACGTCCAGCCACCCTTTTTCTTCGTCGCTCGCAAACACGACGCGGCCATCATCCAGAACTTCGGCACTCATACGCTGTGTTCCTACTACTGTCGGATCCAAAAGAGTTGCAATAGCCAGTGGATCGTGCATAAAGGTGAAACTACGACCGATGATGCCAAGATACTGCTTCGTCATGGCTGACAGATATCGACCGAAGCCAGATACCTCAATTTGCGCCAAATCGGAGTGCTGAATCTTGACTTGCTTAGTCACGTTTAAACCAACAATTGTTGCTGGGATCCTAGACTCAAGTACCAATTTGGTCGCTACGGGATCGACGCAAGCATTATGCTCACGAGCCGCGTTTTCACTGCCGTATCCTTCGAATGTAGAACCCATTATGACAAGTTTTTTCAACTTCCGCATTGTTTCAGGCGCACGCCGTATTGCATCGCCAACGTTCGTCATCGGACCCACTGAGCATAGAACCACCTGGCCTGGATGTTTCCCCACGGTATCAACTATGAAATCCACCGCGTTGTCACATGCAACTAAACCAGCTATGTCTGAAAAGTCAGTTTCTGTCCCTTCATGACCAGCCCAGTATTTGCCGTATCCGGGAGTCAGAGGATCTGAAAGACCTTTGTACACAGGTATCCTGGCTCGCCCGGCAAGTTTGAGCATCTTAAGCGCTATCTTGGCACGGACGTCAAGATTTGCATGCACAAGTGTGACACCTAATAACTGGATTTCCGGAGATGATACACAGAGAGCAAGAGCCCACGCGTCATCTACGTCAGTACCAATATCGGTGTCTAGTATGAGCTTCATAGGTGCTAGAGATTTCATCCGACCATCCTCCGAGCTTCTATCCCCTCTTGCAACGCAACAAGAAAGACACAAAAGCAGAAACGATACAAATAGTAACCATGCGAGTACACTTGAGTAAGTTAGTGCAAAATACCTGGCATATCTTGTACCGCAAGTCGCTACCATATCCGTTACAAACTAGGTTCCGGAATTCGCTCTGCCAATTTTGCCCACGAGCGTTTTTCTAAAAAACTACCGGACACATCCTCTTCCATTTCCAAAAACATGCGGTAAGGCACAGTAAATGACAGGATCTCTGGATCAACAAGAGGTCGAACTGTCACGTCCGTCAATCCCACAACAGCCTTCGGCTCAGACTGTAAAGATTCCTGGTATGGAATAAGACATACCTGGGAGCAACCTGCTGCAAACGGCACGATCACATTGTCGTTCGAGGATCGGCGGTAGTTAGCGAGGACCACCAAAGCCGAAAGCTGGTCGCAAGTTACCAAAAAACTTATGAGGACTGGAGTTTCACTGCTTGAGTCTACTTCTCGCAATGGTTTGAACACAACATATTTGTATGGGATGTCTGTAATCGGGAATTTTCCTATAGACTCCTTTGCAATCTCTGGAGTCTTTTTATATCCCTCACCCTCAGGATAACCCTCTCCCCGACCAGTTGATAGGAAGTATTCAATCCCACCCGGCACACTATCCCAAGCACATCCGAAGCCTAGACCGACAACCGCACCGGCGCAACTGACTGTCTCCCGGCTAACTGCCGCAGTTCTGCCACGAGCAGCTGCTCCAAAAAGAGATATTACGCACCCATGACTGCCTTGCTTGAACTCGACAGCATTGTCGGGCTTTTCGTTTCCGAAAAGCACTGCTACAGGGGACAAATACAATTTGAGCTTTTCGGCTATTTTGCTTTCCATTCTAACCTGACCTCCCAATGTACGGTAAAGATATCTTACCTATTATAGCTGGATGCTGAGCGCCGGTAGCGCTTGGTACAGTAGCGGCTACGCCACGCACAGTCTCCGAACCCAGCACGGCAAATGCTACAGCTTCTTTTGCTTTGCTTGGAATCCCAAATTCATCGAACAAGCGTACCTGAAGCCCCGTCGCAGAACGTATCATCTCGACTAACGTCGGATTTGATGCTCCGCCTCCGCATAGAACCACTTCATCTATTTTGTTCGGGAGGAATCTCCGGTAAGAATCTGCTATTGTTTCCGCCGTAAGCGCCGTCAACGTGGCGACTATGTCCTCTGGGCTGCATCTGGAAGCTTCAGGCCAAGAAAGGATCTCGCTCAGATAGCACTGCCCAAAATGCTCTCTGCCTGTACTCTTCGGGGGTCTCCTGCGGTAATAAGGATGTTGCATAAGCCTTTCGAGCAGGTCTTGACGAACCCTGCCAGTGCGCGCAATCCTTCCGTCACGATCAAACGTGCTAGTGCCATTCGTAAAATGTGCGACTGCGGCATCTATGAGCATATTCCCAGGACCGGTGTCAAAAGCAATTACGTCGTTAAGTCCAGCCTGCGCAGGAATATAGGTCACGTTGGCAATGCCCCCAATGTTCTGAACAGCCCGCGAAAGGTAATCACTGCGAAGGAAAACATAGTCGAAATAGGGCACCAACGGAGCTCCTTCGCCTCCAGATGCTATATCCGCTACGCGAAAGTCGCTCACCACCGGCACCTTTGTCTTCTCGGCTATGATCGCTGCCTCGGCGATTTGTAGAGTTGAACGCAAGCAACCTTCTAAGCCAGACCCATGGTGGAAGATCGTTTGACCGTGGGAACAAATAAGGTCAAGACCCCCTTCCGCACTAAAACAAGCAGCACACGCTAGAGCTGCGTCTGCAAAGAGTTCACCGAGTACAAAATTCAGTTCGCTAATGTTTCCAACAGATGTGGGACTGCCCTGCGCAACTGCCATCAGGCGCTGACGAACGTCCTGCGGATAAGGCACACAATTGAAACCACCAAACACTATTCGGACATCCGTCCCCGACCCCGTAATCCTAACTAGAGCACCATCAATACCATCCATTGAAGTCCCCGCCATCAAACCAATCACAGTCAGGGTTGCTTCGCGAGGGACAAACCCATATAATAGTGGTGATATCATCTTCAACACTTCCCTAGGCTCTGCGAGGTGATGTATGCCGACGTACGTGTATCGCTGCAAAGATTGCGAACATGAATTCGAAATGGTTCAAAAGATCACCGAAGATCCAATAAGCAACTGTCCGAAATGCAATGGACAAGTTACTAGGTTGCTTTTCCCAGTCGGTATCGTTTTTAAAGGTTCCGGTTTCCATATAAATGACTATCCGAGCTCATCTTCAAGTAACAAAAAGACGGAAGATAAAACCGAAGCGAAAGAACCTGCTGCTTCCAAGGACTGATCGGTAGCGCGTATCCTAACACCCGAAAAGAGTTTTTCTAATCTGGTTTGGAAAAGCATAGTATTTAGTACTCATTGCACATTTACACAATTAGCCAGGCTCATATAAAGCCTGGCTATTTCTATCTTCTATCAAACTCCCGCGGTGTCTGTGTATGGCACCAACAGAATCTCACTGCCTATCGGCAGCTGCAAGCTGTTCAACAAACATACACGCCTGATGATACAATCTGGAATCTATAATTGTTCGACCATTCGCTATCCTGGGAATGCTCTCTGTTCGCAAAGGCTTTCCATTTACCATTACCACTGGACTACCAATGCGAACTTCCAATTTTATCCCGCTCAAGTAAGCAATAGCCGTCCGCGTAGCAGAATCCCAAAACACAACACCGCCAAGTTCATTGACCAGATCTCTGAGCTTTACTGCACCCTTAGAGTGAAGTATGCGCTTTTCGAGTTTTGCATTTCTGTCCTGCGAAGGCAATCTAGGTGATACGATGCTTGGAACTGCGGATACCGAATTTTCCTGATTCCTAACAGTCGGCAAAAGAGCAACACGAACAGGCCTTGGCATAGCAGTCGTAGCATCTGCGGAGATGACACCGGCAAGACGCGGTTGAGAAGTTGTTCCTCCACAGAACAAAGGTTGATCTCCACGTGTTCCAACGGAAGCGCTGACCTGATGTTTGGGCGCAGGCACGCATAATTCACCTTGCTCCTGCTGAACTGGCTCACTAATATGTCCGTGATGCTCTATAGTCGTATCTTCTGCGCGGAGCTGCGGTTCAGCTCGAACTAGCTTTCCACCCGGAGCGATCACCTGTGCTTGACCTGGAAACTCTGCGGTCCGAGCAAGAGCGGTTCTTTTTAACTCTCGGTCAACCGGTAGCGCGGTGCGCACTGCGACAGGGTGTTTATTATTGTCGGAGGACTTCGTTACAGCATCAAGAACAACAGATTGCATCTTGGGAGAAGCGACAGCTGGCACGTTTAGCTTGCTTTGACCGGTTGGGTGAGTAGCCGAGGTCTCGGAAACACTCTGCGGCTCTCTATATGCAAGCCGAGCCTCCGAGCGCGGTTCGCTCCCAGAGAGGGGAGATCTAAGGCTCGGTGAAACCGAAACAACGCGGCCAGTGGTGCCAAGCGAAACCACCGGTTCGAAATCAATTACTGAACGCTCGACTTTCGGTCCTGGCTTTAGCGCTAGCTGTTGCTTGGAGGTTGTCGAGTCTGGTTTGTTCGGAATCTCAGTAACAGGACGCATACCTGGTTGCAATGGTGAACTTGACAATTCTTTGCGCCAAGTCGGCTTTGCAGCTTGCGGTGTGCGCAGTTCGACATCCATCGAACGTCCGACGCTCGCTAAACTTGCATTAGACTCCACAGGCGGTGGCAATATCTCTTCGACAGCCTCATTAGCAGCAGATAAGGCACCATTTCTAGGAGCACCCGAACCAATTGAATCGACAGACGGACGTGGGATTTCATTCCGAAAAACAACCCTCACAACAACCGGGTCGCTTTTGTTACCTGCGCTATCGTAAGCGTATGTTTGTAGCTCGTGTTCACCATCGGAGTACTTGGTCGTGTCTAGAGCATAGACGTAAGGCTGGCGATTCGTTATATACTTGAGTGCACCATCAAGTAACAAACTAACAATTGGTGGCTCCGCACTATCGTCACTAACCTGAATTTTAATGGCAGTTACGCCTTTTAGCACATCACCTGATTTGATGTTGGCAAATCGAACGTTTGGGACACGCAGATCGTAGTTTTTCTGACCGATGACTACTGTACTGGAAACGGTAGCCACTAATGCGTTACCAGCATACACACGCACAGAAAGTTCGTGAGGACCCAAGCTAAACTTGGCGGTGTCCCACCAAAACGAGCACACACCTCGTGATTCCGGATGCACCAACGAACGCGTTGAGTAATAACGCCCGTCGATCCAGAGTTCTAAGCGCGTAACCTTTTGGTCGGACTGAGTGTTGTACCCTATGGAAACTTCTACGTTTCGAGAGTTCACTCTTTCGCCCGACGGCGGAGCTAGCCAAGTAGCTGTTGCAGCCTCAACCGATAGAGCTAAAGCAGGCCATACCATCACCGCTATGACCAATGTAGCAACAAGGCGAGTGTAAACAGCACGTCGTCCACGGAAGCTGATCATAGTCCATTCACCTTCAGCAAACTGTACCACAGCAGAAACCGTATGTCAACACTTCATTGGGTTTCAGAGAGGTTGTTGCGATAGACGCTGGGTCTGTGCGGACGCGAACGCTGTCTGGCGGCGGGTTCGGCCCGGAGCGGCCTCAAGAGGACGGCTTGGAGGGCTGGAGGGCGGGCTGGGTCCTGTTTTG
>Ga0123519_10008207_pt1 | contig 15977 bp, 19 predicted proteins | sample YelNatPaOPRAMG02_FD_87396 | JGI IMG/M metagenome (GOLD analysis project Ga0123519, IMG submission 87396) | Hot spring microbial communities from Yellowstone National Park - Yellowstone National Park OP-RAMG-02 (version 2) | ecosystem: Environmental > Aquatic > Thermal springs > Hot (42-90C) ...
CTCACAACCATAGAAGGTGCTCCAGAACGAGTATATGGAAATTTTTATTGCTACGGTAATCAACTTACAAGCCTCAATGGTGCACCAAAGTATGTAGGTAGAGATTTTAATTGTAGTTTTAATCAACTCACAACCCTCGAAGGAGCACCAAAGTATGTAGGTGGAGATTTTGACTGTGATTTTAACTTTAAAGAGTTTACTGAAGAAGAAGTAAGAAAACTTATAGCTGTTAAAGGAAAGGTTATTGTGTAAAGAGGAGGATAAAAAATGAAAAAAGAAAATCAAGTTAGTAGTAATGTTGTCTTAGATGTAGATACTTTATCTAATTTAGATGAGGTTTTTGCTTTTATTTATGGCTTAAAAGAGCAGATTGTATCTAACTGTAAAAAAATTGAAGAAGTATTAGAAAATAAAGGATTTGATAAAGAACTACAACAATTTTTAGGAGCAACTCACGGGTTTTTAAATGATTTAGATTTGTTTTTGAGAATTGTAAGTATAGTTGAGGGAAAAGTCAAGGGTGAAGAAAGAGTTAAACTTACTCCAGAAGAAGAGAAACAAGTAATGGCTAAATTGGCACAACTAGATAAAGAATATCAATCACTAAAAAAGGAAAAAGATTTAACTGCGGACTTTACTAAGTTAGAGTTGTTAGATAGAAAAGATACAGTAGGATCAACTTATGATCCAGAGTTTTTGGTTGAGGAAATTCTTAGAGGAGTTGGTTATATTGGAGGATTACCAAAAATTTTTAGTACTGTTCAAGAAGCATATGATGTTATTGTAAGTAGAGACTCAAATATTAGTGAGGCTCAGAAAGAGAATGTAAAAGAGTTATTGAAAAAACATGGTTATACAGTAAAATAATTTGAATTTAGAAATGTTTATAATTTTTACAAAGGAGGTAAGAGATGTTTATTAAACTTTGTTTTTTACAAAGGATTGCCGATTTTGCAAGCAAACGAGAGATGCTAAAAAATTGGTTGATCGGGAAAAAGCCAACTTTAACTCCTCAAGAAGCTGACCAAAAAGTTGAAGAGGCAAACATAGCAGACCCAACAGGATCTCTTGGAGTGTATACTTGGTGGATATTGAAGAGATTTGTGGATGGAAATATAATATTGCCAGAGGATATCGACCGAGTTAGGGATACTTTGGATAGATTTAACCAATTAAGAAACAGAGCAGATTTTAGAGGAGAGAGAGATATAAATAAATATAATACTATACAGGCTATGGATGCTGTTTTACCTAGCTTACCTCATCAAATGAAAGAAGAGGTTTTGCTCAAAACAGAAAAAGGTAAGGAAGAGATAATGCGTGGTTTAAGAAAGTTAGATGAGGAGGGACCTTTCGTTTTGTATGAAATCACTACCGTAGAGGCTTTGCTTTATGTAAGTTCTGGTTTTAGCAATGGTCAGTATGTTAGATGGTGTACTAAGAATTATAGTGATGCCGTATCGTATTTACATAATGGATCATTGTATATGATTACTAGAAAGGATGAAAAGGAAGAGAAAGGTATGTTGTTTGAAGGAAGGCGGTATGCTTTAACGGATCCGTATTACTACCAGCAGCTTAAGAATTTGGACGATATAGAACTTTCTCTAGCGGAGTATAGTCAGTTAAGAGACCTTTTATTAAAAAATGGTGTTTATATCGCAAAGAGAGAAGTTGCTTGGTTAGTGAAACAGGGTAAAAAGGTAACAAGTGAGAAGGATTTAAAGCTTTTATTATCGCATTTGTTGAAATACCTTTTTACTGTCCTTTTTAGTGAATACGGTTTTGCACGGATGGTGAATAGAATATTGGAGGATTGGTATAAAGATGGGTTTGTAATGGATCCGTTCAATCTACCTGCAACTATAGAAATCCCTCAAATTGATATTTCTCAGGTTCTTGAAGAGCGTTTGGGTCGTGAGGGGTTAAGTAAAGAAAGGTATCATAAGTTGCTTAAATTTGAACTTTTTAGTAGAATTGTTGATTTTATAAACAAGTTTTACAATAAAAGAGTTGACGAGATATTAAAGAACCGTTTAAAAATCCTACAGAATGCGTTAAAAGAATTATTCGAAAGGGAGAGGAACCGAAGGGCAAAGCAAATGGGATATTCATCTTTTAAAGAGGTACCAGAGGATAGACGGGAGGAGATTAACAAATATGGTGAGGTTATAGTATCTCACTCTTTTATAGATTTATTCAAAAAGATTTTTGAAGGAGATTTATCCAGAAATACAGTGGATATGAAGAGTGTTGTAGAAGAAGTGAAAAATGAAATACGTAATAGATTTTCTATTGAGGTATAATAGAAAATGAAAAAACTCAGTAACTTTTATCAAGTAAGTCAAATAAGCGAAGAACTCAAAGACCGTCTACGTAAGCTTAGACTTATTAGACTCTCAGATGGTAGATTTGATGTAATGGGAAATGTAGATTTTGTTGGTTTAGTACTTAGTAGTTTACGCGAAGTACCTATACGGATTAGAAGAGTAACTGGAGATTTTCGTTGTTATAATAACAATCTCACAACTCTCGAAGGTGCTCCAGAACGAGTAGATGGAGATTTTGATTGTTATCATAACAGCCTCTCCTCCCTCGAAGGTGCTCCAAAGTTCGTAGGTGGAGATTTTAATTGTATTCAGAGTATACTAGCCTCCCTCAATGGTGCACCAGAACGAGTAGATGGAAATTTTTATTGTGATAACAATCGACTCACATCACTCGAAGGCGCACCAAAGTATGTAGGTGGAGATTTTTATTGCTATAACAACCAACTCACCTCACTCGAAGGCGCACCAAAGTATGTAGGAGGAGATTTTGAGTGTAATTATAACAAACTCACATCACTCGAAGGCGCACCAAAGTTCGTAGGAGGAGATTTTAAGTGTCATAACAACCAACTCACAACCCTTAATGGTGCTCCAGAAAGAGTAGATGGAAATTTTTGGTGCTATAACAACCAACTCACAACCCTCGAAGGTGCACCAAAGTATGTTGGAGGAAATTTTATTTGTAGTTATAATCAACTCACATCACTCAATGGCGCACCAGAACGAGTAGACGGAAATTTTTATTGCTATAACAACCAACTCACATCACTCGAAGGCGCACCAAAGTATGTAGACGGAGATTTTCTTTGTTATAGAAACTTTAAACACTTCACCGAGAAAGAAGTAAGAAAACTTATAGATGTTAAAGGAAAAGTTGTTGTGTAAAGGTGTGTAAAAAATGAAAAAACTCAGTAACTTTTATCAGGTAAGTCAAATAAGCGAAGAACTCAAAAACCGTCTACGTAAGCTTAGACTTATTAAACTCTCAGATGGTAGATTTGATGTAATGGGAGATGTAGATTTTATTGGTTTAGGGCTTAATAGTTTGTTAGAGATACCTATACAGATTAGAAGAGTAACCGGAGATTTTTATTGTTATTATAATCAACTCACATCACTCGAAGGTGCACCAGAACGAGTAGATGGGGATTTTGATTGTTGTTATAATCAACTCACATCACTCGAAGATGCACTAAAGTTCGTAGGTGGAGGTTTTTATTGTCGTAATAACCAACTCACCTCCCTCGAAGGCGCACCAGAACGAGTAGATGGAGATTTTTATTGTGGTTTAAATAAACTTACATCACTCGAAGGTGCGCCAAAGTTCGTCGGTGGAGATTTTGAGTGTAATTATAACAAACTCACAACACTCAAAGGCGCACCAAAGTTCGTAGGAGGGAGTTTTAGTTGTAGTTATAATCAACTTACATCACTCAACGGCGCACCAGAACGAATAGATGGGGCTTTTTGGTGTAGTTATAATCAACTCACAACCCTCGAAGGTGCACCAAAATACATCGGAGGAAATTTTGAATGTAGTGATAACCCAAAACACTTCACTGAGGAAGAAGTAAGAAAGCTCATAGATGTTAAAGGAAAAGTTTTTGTATAAAAGTGTATAAAAAAAATGAAAAACTTTGTAACTTTTGTGAGGGAGAATAACTTATGGCAAGGGTAATAGTTTCAAACTTAGAAAGTGAGTTTGAAAGGTTGAAAAAAGTTGGTAAAACTTATGAAGTTACTACTGGGGGAAAAGAAGTAATAAACCAGGCTTTAGGTATTGATGATACTCATAGAGAAAACTCTCCTAGAGTTGTACGAGGTTCTTTAGGAGGAATAAATGCTGTTGGAGTAGTAACCCCCTATTACAAACCTGAAATTCAACGTTTAACGCTTGAAAAACCTACTTCTTACTCAGACAAAGTAAAATGGAGGAGATATTTTTACCAAAACGAACCTATTGTAGGTTCTGCTTGTGAATTGCACGCTCAATTTCCACTTTCAACTTTTCACTTAATCCACGAAGATAGTAATTTAAGACAACTTTTTGAGGATATGTGTGTTGATTTAGAGTTATTTGAATTTTTGCTAGAATTCTTGTTAGAGTATTGGGTAAATGGAGAAGTAACCGCATTTGGGTTTTTTGATGATGATAAAAATCCATCAATATGGACCGGGTTTATTCTACTCGATCCACTTTATGTAGATGTTAAATGGAATCCTCTTACCAGAGGTAAGAGAGAAGAGTTAATTGCACTTAAGCCGTCAGAGATAGTAAAAAAGATTGTAGATAATGGACCTAACCACGAGGAAACAGGAAAGTTATATGTTGAACTTCCTAGTGATGTAATAGAAAGTGTGAAAACAAATAAGCCGATAATCTTAAATACTGTTCAGGTTTCTAGAGTGAAAAGGATTGGGGATTATTTTGAGGAAAGAGGAATATCTATTATAGATAGATGTATGAAGTGGTTGATGTATCGGGATAAACTAAGAGAAGCTCAGTATGCTGTGGCTGATAGACACATTACACCTACGGAATTTTATTTGATTGGTGAATCAGGTGCACCAGCTACACAGAAAGAAATAGATGATTTTGCGAATATCTTGCAGGTTCAATGGTCACAACCTAATAAGGCGATAGTATATCACCATGCATTAAAGGTACAATGGGAAGGAGCATCTGGTAGAGTATTACCTTTACAACCAGAGTTTGAGTATATAGATAAACAGTTATTTATTGCGTTGCTTTTGAATGAGGGTATTGTAACCGCAGAAAGACAACCATATGCAGCAACATCAGTGGCTTTGGATGTAATGATTCAGCGGTATTTGATTGTTAGAGAAAAGGTCGCGAAGTGGGTAGAGAAAAGAGTTTTTGAACCACTTTGTAGAATACATAAAATCTATAAAAGGACTAGTGTAGAATTAAATTATGGATTACGATTTAATAGTTCAGAAATGAGACCGGATATACCTAAAGTTAAGTGGGATAAAGAAAGTCTTAGAGATGATTTGAATAAGATAAACTTACTTGTAGAGTTAGCTGATAAGGGTTGGATACCGAGAGATTTGATACTACCATTGTTAGGTATTGATTCAAATGTTGCTAAAAAAGGTTTAATGCAGCAGAAGAAAGAAGAGAAGGAGTTAGGTTTACCTACTACTGGTGTTCCTCCTGTAGGTGGTGGGTTAGGTGGGCCTCCTCCGATTGTTCCTGAGGCACCTCCAGAAGGAGAAGAAACTCCTGAGTCAGAAGAGATGGCTTTACCAAGTGAAGCTGTTCCTCCAGAATCGCACGAGGTTGAAAGAGGAGAAGGTGGGTTACCTGGAGGATTAGGTGAGTAAAAGATTTAAGAGTGCGGAGGTTAACTATATGGATATAAAAGATATATTAAAGAAAAAACTTTTACAGAACTGTCCTGTAGATGTAAATGTTGAAGAGGAGGTTTTGAAAAAGCTAGATTATGAAGAAAGTATACCAATTGGCAATTTTAATTATATAGCTTATCCTTCATTTCTTCTTGCATTGCCTTTTAACCTTAGTACTGATGATCCAAACAATGTTTGGATGAAGGAATTACCTCCAGAAAAGAGAATAATTGATTTAGAAAATGCGTTTTCTCAATTTATAGATTTTTATACTATACTTTCAACAAGTAGTTTAGTTTTGTTTTTACCTTCGTTTGTGGGGTTACAAGATGAGGTGTATGTAGCAAATTTAGGTATATGTCCTCCTTCAGAGCCCCACTTAGTGATTTTATCTAATTTTAGAAGTAAACCTCGTTGGGGAGAAGAAGAAGTTGGGAAAAAGTTTTTTGAATACCATGATTATAAGATATTCAAACCCCCATATTTCTTTGAAGGAGAAGCAGAGTTAAAGTATATAAACAAGAATAACTATGTTGGTGGATATGGGATAAGGAGTGATATAAGAGCTTTTTACTGGATGATGGATAACTTTAATATGAATGTAATACCTGTAAAAGAAACGGATGAAAAGCTTTATCACCTTGATTGTTATTTATTTCCAATAGATATACAGAACGCAATTGTTTGTACTGAGGTATTAAGTAAAGAAGACGTAGCAAAAATAGAAAAATATGTGAATGTGATATCTATTCCAAAAGAAGAAGCTTATGAAGGTACAACTAACTCAGTAAGAGTGAATAGGTTTATAGTAAATGCTACAAAGATAGATGGGATGAAGGCAACAGATGAGAAATATGTACTAGAGAAAAAACGAATAGCTAATCTAGAGAGGATTTGTGTAAAGTTGGGTTATGATCCAATTTTTGTAAATATAAGTGAATTTGAGAAGAGTGGAGCGTTGTTATCTTGTTGCATAATGCATTTGAATTATTGGGATTATGTAAAGGAACCTGTTGCGGATTTCTTAGCAAAAAGTAATAAAAAATGAAAAAACTCAGTAACTTTTATAAGATAAGTCAAATAAGCGAAGAACTTAAAGACTGTCTACGTAAGCTTAGACTTATTAAACTCGCAGATGGTAGATTTGACGTAATAGGAAATGTAGATTTTGCCAGTTTAAGACTTAATAGTTTGTTAGAGATACCTATAAGGATTAGAAGAGTAACCGGAAATTTTTATTGTTATTATAATCAACTCACCTCCCTCGAAGGTGCACCAGAACGAGTAGATGGAGGTTTTTATTGTTATTATAACAACCTCACAACCCTCGAAGGAGCACCAAAGTTCGTAGGAGAGAGTTTTTGTTGCTACGGTAATCAACTCACAACCCTTAATGGTGCACCAGAACGAATAGATGGAGATTTTTGGTGCCATAACAACCAACTCACAACCCTCAAAGGTGCACCAAAGTATGTTGGTAGAGATTTTTGGTGTAGTCCAAACAAACTCACAACCCTCGAAGGTGCACCAAAATACATCGGTGGAGATTTTTGGTGTAATAACAATCAACTCACAAGCCTCAATGGCGCACCAAAGTTCGTAGGAGGGAGTTTTTATTGTTATAAAAACAATCTCACAACCCTCGAAGGAGCACCGGAACGAGTAGATAGAAATTTTAATTGTTCTTGGAATAATCTTACAACTCTCAATGGCGCACCAAAGCATGTAGGTAGAGATTTTGACTGTAGCGATAACTCTAAACACTTCACCAAGGAAGAAGTAAGAAAGCTCGTAGATGTTAAAGGAAAAGTTTTTGTGTAAAAAGGGGATAAGATGGAAAAGAATAAAAGTATAGTCGATTTGTTTGTAGAGAAGTATAAAAGTAGGTTTAGTCAATATGAGGAATCTCCAATAAACAAGCCAAAGAAAAAGAAAGTTAAAGTTAAAGAAAAAGAACCTACAGAAGAATTTAAGATACCAGAAGTTGAACCAGAACAGACTACGCAACCACTTGTTGAGGTAGAGAAGGAAAAAGAAGAAAAGAAAGAACCCGGTAAAGGTAAGCAAAGAGAACTTGTATATGGACCTGCACCTGAAATAGAGAGAAAACCAGATTTTACCTTAAGACAGAAAGAGTCACCACCTAAAATGTTAGAAACTGATGAAATTGTACCAGTAAAGGAAACTAAGAAAAAAGGAGATGAAATTGAGCAATTTAAGAGAAATTTACCTTCTAAGGAATTTCAACGACACATTGTTCCAGTGAAGTATGAAGAAAATGCTCCACCCCCGTTTGGATTAGTAGAGACAAAAGATACAGCTAAATCTCTTTCTATGATGGAAGAAGTTTGGGAAGGTTTAAGGCAGCAAGGTGTTAGTGAAAAAGAGATAGAAGAAATGAAAAAGAAATATGAAGAAACTGGTAAAGTAAGTTTTGACTTAGAATTAAAACATCCTTCTCCTTTTGGTAATGCAGTAGCTGGATTTGCAGTAAGAACTGAAGGTAAAACACCCGAAGAAGTTTGGAAGGAGATAGAAAGTTTGTTAAGAGCTAGCAGAGTACCTCAAAGTGAAATTAACCGGGCTAAGAAAGAGTTTATGCGTTCTGGTGAAGTAATAGTAACTTCCCTTCCAATAAATATTGGAAAAGGTTTTCGAAAGTTGCCAAAATGAAGTAGATAAAAAGGAGGTAATAAAATGGTGAAAGTGATTAGAGATGGAAAAGATTTAGTAGTTCTTTTTTCTAAAGATGAACTTCAATCAAGAGGTAAAGGTGTTGTTGCTATGAGGTTAAGAGAGAGAAGAGAGAGTAGAAGAAAGTCTCAAGCGGCGTTTAAGTACTATGTAGATTATCTTTATATTCCATCCAGTATGAGGAGTGAGATATTAGGTCAAGTTGTAAAGATAAAAGGAGTACGAAAAGTACCAGTGGAGATTGTTGGTAGTAAAAGTCTGGGTGGAAGATCACAGATGTTTACCGTTAGAGTGGTTGGACATCCTGATTTACAATTTGTAGTTCCTGAAGCTGTGTTAATGACCGTTGGTGGGTAAATTATAAAATATGAAAAACTCAGTAACTTTTTAAACTCTCCTCAAAGATGCTCTAGAACGAGTAGGAGGAAATACAATAAAATGAAAAAGCAAATAGGTAGTAGAGAAGTTTTATCAATGGGAGTTTATAGAATCAAGAGCATCTCGGAAATTGTAGATATACTCAAAGCAAGAGCAAAGGAAGATCTATTTGTTCAAGAATTACTTAACAAATATGGATTTGATACTTCTATTATAGATAGCCTTCCTATTAATGTTATGGTGAATAAAAGAGTTGTGAGTCCATACGGGTATTTTTCTCCTTCTAAGAGGGCAATATTTTTACAAATTCCCTTTTTTGCAAAAGAGCATTTGTTGAACTCTATCCAAGCTGAGATAAAAGAATGTGAGAGGGAGAGGGGAGGGTATAAGAGAAGACTAAATGAGGCACGAAAGGCAATTGAGGAACTAGAAAAACAGTCATCAGAATATTCCAGTCCAAGCCTTTTAGAAACGTGGAAGCGTAGCTATGAATTTTATATGAAAGAGGTTGCTGAAAAAGAAGAACGTATCAAATTTCTTCAAGAGAAGTTGAAAGATCTGGAAGGAAAATCAGAAGAAGAACTTTATCAAATGGGTAAATTTCAATACACAAGTAGAGATAATACGATAGAAGCGGCTTATGATGTTTTTATCCACGAGTTGAGACACTACTTGGATTGGCTATATAAAAAACAAAAACCGCTACCACAAGAGCAACGGATTCCAGATATCAGGAAGAGAAGAAAACCTTGGTATCAAAGAGATGAAGAGATTTCTGCTATGGTAACTGAAATTAAGAGGTGGCAAAGCATTGGATTGAGTAAAGAAGAAATGAAAGAGCGACTCTCAAAACACACATTCTTTTTTAAGAATTTTGATATAGACAAGTTTCTGGAAGATGCTTTAGCAGGAAAATATGATGATTACTTTGAAACAAGAAAGTTGGAATCTGTAAAATTGAGTGATAGAAAAGTTTTAGGTGTTGATAAGAATAAGATTGAAGAAGATAGAAAGATAGGAAGAATAGTGGAGAAGTTTAATAGGAGTCTTAAAATGAAAAAACAGTCTAACTTCTGGGAAGTAGAAAATGGAACTATTATCCGAAAAGTAGATGATATTATGAAAAAAACTTCACAAGAACAACCTGGGGTTGTTGTAGAAGAAAAAAGTAATACGCTAGTTGAAAAGAAATATATGATTATAATTACTCAAAAAGGTAAAATTATTTTAGAAAGGATGTATAAAAGTTCTTTACCTATTAATTTTGAGGTTGTAGATAAGGTTTCACTAAAAACAAAAACTCTACCTATGGAGTTATTGGAAATGATTGATAAAAGTGTTATAAAATACTATTTCAACTCAGAACGACCTTCTTTCTCTTCAGTTGTGGAGTTTATTATTGTTTGTTTTGGGTTAGATAGAGTTTTGAGTGATAGGAAGACTGAGTTAAGAGATATTTCTTTTTCACATTGGGTAGAAGCTTTTTATACTTTATTGGATAATGAATATATACAGATAGTTGGTTTGTAATTAAGATTATTAAAATGAAAAAACTCAGTAACTTTTATAAAGTAAATCAAATAAGCGAAAAACTCAAAAACCGTCTACGTAAGCTTAAGCTTGTTAAACTCGCAGATGGTAGATTTGATGTATTTGGAGATGTAGATTTTAGTGGTTTAGTACTTAGAAGTTTATTAGAGATACCTATACGGATTAGAAGAGTAACTGGAGATTTTAATTGTTATGGTAATCTACTCACAACCCTCGAAGGAGCACCAGAACGAGTAGATGGAGATTTTAATTGTTCTTGGAATAACCTCACAACCCTCGAAGGCGCACCAAAGTTCGTAGGAGGGAGTTTTGATTGTTATTATAACAACCTTACAACCCTCGAAGGTGCGCCAGAACGAGTAGATGGAGATTTTTATTGTGGTTTAAATAAACTCACAACTCTCAAAGGCGCACCAAAGTTCGTAGGAGGGAGTTTTATTTGTAGTCATAATCAACTTACAACCCTCGAAGGTGCACCAGAACGAGTAAGTGGAATTTTTATTTGTAGTCACAATCAACTCACAACACTCAATGGAGCACCAAAATACATCGGTGGAGATTTTGAATGTAGGCAAAACTCCAAACACTTTACTGAGGAAGAAGTAAGAAAGCTCATAGATGTTAGCGGAAAAGTTATTGTGTAAAGAGGAAGATAAAAATGAAAAAACTCAGTAACTTTTATAAGATAAGTCAAGTAAGCGAAAAACTCAAAAACCGTCTACGTAAACTAAAACTCATTAAACTCTCAGATGGTAGATTTGATGTATTTGGAGATGTAGATTTTCGTGATTTAGAACTTACTAGTTTATTAGAGATACCTATACGGATTAGAAGAGTAGATGGAGATTTTTGGTGTTTTAGTAATCAACTCACCTCACTCGAAGGCGCACCAGAACGAGTAGATGGAGATTTTAGTTGTATTTGGAATAATCTCACAAGCCTCAAAGGTGCACCAAAGTTCGTAGGAGGGAGTTTTGATTGTCATGATAACCAACTTACAACTCTCAAAGGTGCACCAGAACGAGTAGATGGAAGTTTTTATTGTTATAACAACCAACTTACATCACTCGAAGGCGCACCAAAGTACGTAGGCGGAAATTTTGACTGTAGTCCTAACCCAAAACACTTCACCGAAGAAGAAGTAAGAAAACTTATAGATGTTAGAGGAAAGGTTATAGTATGAAATAAAAACCCTTAGTAAAAGAATTATTTTATAGAGAAAGGAAGAACAAAGAATGGCCTTTTTGAATGAAATCGTAGAAGCAGCAAGAAATTACGAAACGGTAGAGATAACCTACGAAAAAAGAACTACTGGTGAAATTGTTGTTAGGGAAATTGAACCTTATAGTGAAAGAGGTGGTTATCTTTTTGGTTATGATGTTATTGAAGGTACAATAAAGAAGTTTTTGATAAGTAATATCATATCCGCTAGTAAGACTGGAAACAAATTTATTCCAAGGTGGGAAGTGGAGTTATAGTAGAAAAATGAAAAAACTCAGTAACTTTTATCAGATAAGTCAAATAAGCGAAGAACTCAAAGACCGTCTACGTAAGCTTAGACTCATTAAGCTCTCAGATGGTAGATTTGACGTATTAGGAGATGTAGATTTTAGTCTTTTAGATCTTAGAAGTTTGCTTGAGATACCTATACGGATTAGAAGAGTAACTGGAAATTTTAGTTGTCGTGATAACCAACTTACATCACTCAATGGCGCACCAGAACAAGTAGACGGAAGTTTTTATTGCTATAACAACAATCTCACAACCCTCGAAGGTGCACCAGAACGAGTATATAGAGATTTTGACTGTGGTTATAACCAACTCATATCACTCAATGGCGCACCAAAGTTCGTAGGAGGAGATTTTTATTGTTGTTATAACCAACTCACAAGCCTCAAAGGAGCACCAAAGTATGTAGGTGGAAATTTTCGTTGTTATAGTAACCAACTCACAACCCTCGAAGGTGCACCAGAACGAGTAGACGGAAATTTTTATTGCTTTAATAATCAACTCACATCACTCGAAGGCGCACCAAAGTACGTAGGCGGAAATTTTGACTGTAGTCCTAACCCAAAACACTTCACCGAGGAAGAAGTAAGAAAGCTCGTAGATGTTAAAGGAAAGGTTATTGTGTAAAGGAGGTAAGCAAAGATGATGATAAAATTTGCACAGGTTTCATCCATTTCAGTAATACCGTTTGAAAGAATATCGACAGCAGCATTTAGTCGCGTTAGTAATATGCCTATTGAACAGTTAAAAGAGAATTACTTATATTTTACTTGTGTTGGAATTAGAGGTGATTATCCTCCAAATGATAATGGGGATATGTTTCCTTGGGAAGAACTAACCAAGAGACATATTACCGGAAGGTATGTATGGGAAACTTGGAGAGGACGCAACCTTCTAGAAAACCATGATCCGATGAATGTAAGAGGATATATACCAGATACTTACCCTGAAGAAAATAAAGGTGTTAAAGTTGTACATATGCTTAATGCACTAGACAAAAAGAAATATCCACAACTAGCAAAGGATATTCAAGATGGAAGAATAACTGATACCTCGATGGGAGTACTTGTAGAGAAAGGTATATGTAGTGTATGTGGAAATGTAGCTTATGATGAGAGTCAATGGTGCGAACATATTAAGTATGGAAAGGGTAAGAAGATAGATGGAAAATATATATATGAAATTAACTATGGTCTAGAAGGTCTAGAAAATTCAATAATCTCTTATGGAAGAGGTGCAGAACCTCTTTCAAAGATTAGAGAAATACTTGCTTCGAAAGGTTATAAAACAGATAAAGAGATAGATGAATTTATAATGAGAAAATTTGCAGAATTTTGTCAAAAAGATTTAAATGTAAATGTAGATGATTTTATAGTGTATATTCTAAAGGTGTTAGGTGTATAAGAACATACCGGGAAATCGTTCGATATTCAAATATATATCCACTATCGCATATAAAGCAACAATTTATATTGCTTTAAAACAAAACGGTTTATAAAATAGGAGAGGAAAATGAAAAAGAATAAAAGTGTAGTGGATTTGTTTGTAGAGAAATATGAAAGCAGGAGAAGTATTAGGAGAGCTCAAGGAAAGGTGCAAGAAATAAGAAGGGAAGAGTTGAGAGAATATTCTTCGATGTTAGAAGAGTTGTTAAATCTTGTTAAGTCTAAAGTTCCCGAAGTAACTGAGGTAAAAGTTTCTCCAGACTATTTTCATTCTACTAGACACTCTGTAGTTTTTTATGTGGGAAGTCGTAACCAAGTTGAGGTTTATCTTGATAATGGGGGAATGTGAAAGGTGTTAGCTTGAGTGGATATGAACGTAAAGTAGGAGATGCTAATCAGATAGCAGAACTAAAGTTAGCTTATTTGTTGATTTCTGGAGCAATGAACGAGATTTTAAAAGAAAAATTTCCAACAATTATACAGATACATTTAGACTTAACTAGAAGATAAAATAGGAGACAAAATAAACAGAAGATCTCCATTTAGGATTTATGCTTCCTAAATGGAAAAAGGAGAATAATAATGGAAAGATTATCACAAAAGCGTAAACGGATAGAGGAATATCCTGCAGAGGTACAGGATAGTGTGAAGAATTATTTTAATCAAAATGCTAATAAGAACACATATGAAGTAGTTGATCCTACAACAAGAAAGAAAATTATATACACAAAAAATCCTGATGGGACAATTGAAGCGTTTGATAGTAGGGAGGCTTTTAAGAAAGAAAATAAAGATATTTGGGTTGATAGAGAGGTAGTGAAAGAACTTTGTCCAGAATGTTATGAAGAAATGAAAAAGTATGGGATAAGGAGGATAAATGCGGGATATATATTTAATGAATGGAGATCGCTACCTAAAGGTTGGACTAGTGAATCTTTAAAATCTTTTTGGAATAATATAGGAGGAAGTATAACAAAATGTATAGAAAAGATGGAAGGTAAAGTAAGTAATCCAGAAGCTTTTTGCATATCATTGAAAGATAGGATAAGAGATACTACTCATTGGAGAGGAGAGGAAAGAAAATCTCAGTATGGAGGATATGATGTAGATAAAAGAATCTATACTAGACCTGATGGAAGTAAATATAAAGTACTTCTTCGAAATATAGATTCTAAAGAAGAAGCTGAGTTTATTGTAGAAAACCGCTCGATGTATGAAGGTGGAGAAGTAGTAGAAGATGATTATAATAAGGGAAAGTATATGATAATAAAGGAAGTTGGTGGAGAGGAAGGTGGAATGTTTAGTGAAAAAAGAACCTCTGGTTACAATGATAGAGGAAAACGAGATGGAACTGGACCGTATAAGGATTCTTATCAAAGGAGATACCGTGGTATTGGTAGAAGAAGACAAAGAGGAGAACCTTGTCCATTTGAAGGAAAGAAAAGAGAAGGTAAGTTACGTACTATCTTAAGTAAGTTTATAAAAAACGCTCCCTTTAAGAGTCCTCAGCAAGAAGCTTTTCTTTGGATTAATCATCCAGATATAGCACGGAAATGGTATAAGGAGCATGGGCATCATCCAAAGTTCAAACAATATATGAAGCAGAAGAAAAGGAAAAAGTCTAAATGAATTATGTATATAACAAAGAAGGACACATAGTAGCTTTTATCGAAGATGATAATGCATTTTTAATTGATGGCACACATTTGGGTTTTATGAAAGGAGATAAGGTTTATGATTTGAGCGGCCAGTATATTGGGACATATAATTCAGACCTTGAAATGATATTGATTAAAGAAGGAGAAATATCATCTTTTCCAAAAATTCAAACCACAACTTTAGTTAAACGAGTAAATATAGTTATTCCTATAAGAAGAGTCGCAAAAGTAATACCTGTGGGATATGAATGTGTTTTGTAATAAAAATTGTGTTTTGTTGAATTATTTTATAAGGAAGTGTATAAAACAAATGGAGGTAAGTTATGGGAAGAGAAAGTAAAGTAAGTGGTACTCCATCTTGGAAACCTATAGAATTGAAAGGTGATAATAGTGTTAATATTGAAGAAGAAACCCTACTTTATGGTAATGCTGGAGTAAACCTTGATAATATAGGTGTATCTTATGATGATGGTGATTTAGTAAGAAAAGTACGAGAGGCTGTTCAGGCTAAATACGGAAATCCAAATAGAGAAACTACTACAACAGATGCAGTAGATGAAGAGGAGAAACTTGCTAAAGAGTTATTAGATATCAACCAAGGTAAAGAACCAGTAAAAGAAGTAAAACAAACAAAAAAGAGTAATAAGAAAGTTAAAGTTAATAATATAGGGGGTGAAGAAATGAATATAGATAATACGTTAGAGAAGCTAGCTAGTTTGTTAGCTGGTAAAGTAGCAAATATGTTAAAAGTGGGACAACAGGCAGAACTTGGAAAAGAAGGAGAAAAGGAGGAAGCAGATTTAAGTGTTAGTAGAAAAGATTTAGGTGAAGTAAAAACTCCTACTGTTACACCTTCTGTAACTTCTAGTCCAGTAGAACCAGTTAAACAGAAAGATGTTAAAAAGCCATCTAATGAACCTCAAAAAGAGATAACCACATCTAAAGAGGAATCAGAGGAAGCAAAGAGAGGAATTAAAGCTCAGCAAGCAGAAAAAGGAGAAGAAGGTGAAAAAGAAATAGAAAGTGAGAAGAATCTTGAA
>Ga0123519_10008213_pt1 | contig 15971 bp, 19 predicted proteins | sample YelNatPaOPRAMG02_FD_87396 | JGI IMG/M metagenome (GOLD analysis project Ga0123519, IMG submission 87396) | Hot spring microbial communities from Yellowstone National Park - Yellowstone National Park OP-RAMG-02 (version 2) | ecosystem: Environmental > Aquatic > Thermal springs > Hot (42-90C) ...
AGCTTTTCGCTTTATCCTATTTAAGCTTTGCGGTAGTCAACATCAAACCGGCTTATACTTTTGATAGCTGCGCCTAATGTATAGTTGTAATGTGCGTGGGTCAACTTTGATGTAGTCGCTAACTGCCAAAATATCCTTACCCCAATTATCATAAAGATAGTTTTCGCAGTAAGCCCGTAGCCAATGGCAAGGAACACCAAGCAAACAACTAACAATCTGCCACGCCCTAATCCTGCCAAAAGTGAAAAGCAAACTGTCCTCACCAATCAACCTCAAATAATCCAGCACAAGCTCCGTCAAAGGCGCACGCTCACCACTCAAAGGCAACCATGCCTCCTCACGAAACTGCTCTCGTCGAGGGCGATTTTTGTAGCGGCTTTTGCTAAGCTGAATCCCACGCACAACAACCTTGTCCCTGCCAACGATAAACTGGTTCTTCTTTAAGCGCAAAACTTCGCTTATGCGTCCGCCAAGCAAGTAGGTTAAAGCAGCCAATGCGCGGTCACGAGCACGGTAAAAGTCCATGTCAACCTTGTAGTTCCAGCCTTTACCTTTCACAATCTTCTCGTAAAGCTCCGTGGGAGTTGGATAATATTGGATGTATTTTAAAGTGCGCCTACCCTTCCCAGTCATTCCATTCCCATTTTAGGTCAAATAATTAACTGTCGTTCAATTATATAAACGTATTGTTTAACCACCGTGGTTTTGGGATGGTTCAAGGTTTATAGTAACGTTAATAAACCGTATATAATTATGATAGCTTAATGAGGAATATATTTGGTTAAGCGCGTCAAGTTTGAGTATGGTTTAAAGATTGCTGAGTTAATTGATAGGCTTTACTACGAGGATGAGTTTAGCGTTGGACTCGTGTATGGCGGTTTCTTGGGCACTGGAAAAAGTAGCTATTGCATAAAGGCTCTAGCTGAAGTGTTAGGCACTCATCCAGGCTTTCCAGACAACAAGCCTAATTATGAAGCAGTGAAGGGCTTCTTGGATTTCACGCCTAAGTTTTGGGTTGAGAAAATTCTTAAGATGCGTAGGCGCGAGAAGGCGGACATCCTGGATGATATGGGCTTGTGGTGGTTCGCGTTGGACTGGTACGACCCATTCGTGAAGGCTGCTGTGAAGTATCTTAACGTGGCAAGGACTGACTGGGGATTTGTTTTAGGTAACACTCCAAGTCCGCGTATGGTTGTTAGTTTTGTTCAGCACTTTCCTGAACTGTTAAGGTTCAAGATAATAAAGAGAGACAGCAACATTAACGATGCAACTAAGCCGAGGATTGCACGGGCTTACCAGGTGTGGTGTACTCCGGACTTGAAAAAGACTGGTGTCAAAAAACTTTTCGAGGATAATTATAAGGCAATTTTGCCTGATGATTTTTATGCGTGGTATCGTCCGTTGCGTGACCGTTACGCTTCTATGGCTAAGGATTTGATGCTTAAGCAGTTGGACGCGTTGGAACGGCGGGACAGAGAGCAGAAGATTGAGGAGGGCTTTAAAGAGGTTATTCCGGAGCCGGAGCGGATAAAAGAGTTGAAGGAGGTTGTGGCGCAATTGTCAAGTGGCGAACCGAGGTTCTAAGTTAGGTAGACCTCAACTGTTATTTCGTGTGGTAGTGGCAGAAATGGGATTTTGTTGTATGCGAATTGCGTGGTTGTCTTATGAGGAAATTGCGCAAGAACTCTGTGAAACCATTGATTATGGAAAAAGTGGATGTGACTGGGCAATTTAGCTTGGCTGGAAAACCTATGGGGGCATTTAATCACAACTTTCCTTTTGGCTACTCTTATAAGTTCTTTTATTAAACTGATAGGGTCAGAAACATGCTCGATAACATGTGAGCAGTTTACAATTTCGAAGCTTTTGCTTTTGAAGGGCAAATGGCAAGCGTCAGCCAAAACAAAATTTGAAACGGCGGAAACATTAAGAGAATATTTCCTATGCGGTGACGAAGAAGGAAACAAGTCCACGTTCACGTCTCCTATTGCTTCGCAACCGCAACCAACATCTAAAACTTTGGGGCTCAAATGTGCACCTTAATAGACTAGACGAATGGGATTTCTTTTCCTATGGGAACTTCCGATGTAACTTCTAAGTATCCGCCTTCGTATAGTTTATCCATTATCTTCTGATGCAAGGGCTCAAGCTTACGCGCCAAAATCTTTACAACCTCGTGGCTTCGTGTGACACGTGTTTGGTACAAGTCCACATCCGTTATGTATTGGACTTTTCGGATTGCATGGTTGATTGCGTCGACGTCTTGTTTGCATTCTTCTCTTATTTTTGGAGGTAACATGCATATCATGGTGCGTATGGTGCGCCATGCAAGTGGCAGGTTTTGCTCGTCGAATGCATCTGCAATTTTGCCGAGTTGCCGTATTAGTTCTGCTTGTAGTATGGGTGATATTTTTTTTGTTGTGCTCAAGTTTGTTCTGTATTGTGTTATTGCATGGTGGTTTTATTAAGATTTTTCTTTTAGAATGTGTGGCGGAACGAATACGTCAAGTCCATACTTAACAAGCATATAGTCAAAGAAGAGGTTGACTAAAGCTACGATGATTGTGCTTATGATAGTAGCCATGCTTTTTTCCAGGATTAATAGAGTGAGCATATATAGAAGTGCAACGTGAGACATGAAGATTCCAGATGCAACGAGTGTTCGGTATTTCTTATACATGCCTATCAGAGATGCTTAAGTGTTCGTTGTTTTATAAAGGTTTTTGGCATTGGACGGAAAGTTTTTTATACAAGTTCGGGTTTAACGTTAAATCTGAAGATGGTGAGCGCATGACTAAGTATTGGATTCAGCGTGCCATAAAGGAAAGCCGCAAAGGGTTCCTACACAAGCAACTTGAAATACCGCAGAGCAAACGCATCCCACAAAAACTTTTAAGCCGAATCAAAACTGCAAAAGTAGGCACAACCATCAGGAACCCAACTAAAACTGGCAAGAGATGCGTTAAAGTTACTGGCTTGCTAAAGAAACGAGCAGTCCTCGCACACACACTACGAAAAGTTAGACGGTAACTGGACATGAAGGGCGGTAAGCTTCCGCAGAGCAAAATAGCTGGTTACGGCAAAAAAGGAAGAATCTGGATTAATCCACGCGTTCCATGGCGGTTTAAAGGCATAGACGTCCGCAGACGACTGCTAAGGCATGAGAAGGTGGAAATAAAGCTTAGAAAACAAGGCTTACCCTACAGGAAGGCACACGAGCTTGCAACGGAAGAGGAGCATAAGGGACTGACCAAAAGGCAAATTGCAGTTTACGAGGGAAAGCTTGGAAGCATAGCAAGGTGGCATCCGCGAAAACGTAAAAGGTGAAAACATGCCGTACAAGAAACGTTCCGACTACAATCGTTTCATGAAAGAGTACATGCGGAACTATCGAAAGCACGAGAGAGAACTCATTAGGCAAGCACGCCAAATCCTCAACATCAAAACCAAAAAGTATGGGAGAAAGAAAAAGTAATGGTAAGCGAAAAATACATTGAACAACGCGCTGCAACCGCAACTCAGCAGCCTCCTCCTCAACAAACGTTTTACACTCAAGAACGCAAAATGGAATACAAAGAAAACCTCGCAATTTCACCGCCGTTACCGCGACTTAGCAACGTACTATTCGGTCAAGCACGGCAAATGGAAGAATTCGAGAAAACACCCGTAGGCAAAACGTTATATCCTCACGGAGCTGGCGTTGGCGGATACGAATTTTTCGCTGGAGTATCACGTGTTGGCGAAAGCACGGTAGGCTTAGTTTTTCCTTTTGAAGAACCAAAAGGAGAAGTGCATTATCCAGTAAGCTACTGGAGCGGAGTAGCAGCAGGCGAAGTCCTCACGATGTACGCAACTGGCAAAGCGTTGAAGCCAATAACTGAGCCAGCTTTCGAGTGGCTTGGCGAAAAAGTTACGAGCACGCAGCGTTATCAGCGTTGGGCTGCCATGCACCGAACGCAGCTAACCGAGTCGTATTTGGAAGCTGCGAAGGCTGGTGAATTGTGGCATCCAACATGGCAGGAAAAGTTCATAATGAAAGTAACTGGTTTCCGTCCGCAATTTGCCTATTCAGAGGTAAGCATACCAATAGGAGAAACGGCGCGTGGACTTGTTAAGCCAGAAACGCTACCATACACAGAAGCTGGCTGGTCTATGACGGAAGCACCACGCACAAGCGGAATACTCTTAACCAAAACTGCGACGGCAGAAATAGCCAAAAAAGGATTACCAGTGTACTTTGGATTGGGAAAAGACTTCTTTTCTTTAGATGAAGCAATAAGGCAAGAAATGAGAGAACAAGAATGGGGAAGGGCTACAGAGAAAGTGCAAGAACAGTCTTATGAGAAGGAAATAAGAAGTGTGAACGTAAGAGGAGCGATGTCGTGGCGAAAATGGCCAACAGTACGCGAGTTAATGGAACAGCAAAAACTTTTACCTTTTGTAACTCAAACTCAATTGACTCGAATGGGAATCTTTCCATACGCGCCTACCAAAGTAACTCGGATGGACATCTTTCCGTACGCGCCTACCATAACGGCGGAAGTATCAACTAAAGCGGGAACAGAACTATTTGGCGCTGGCATCTCCGTAGTTGCTTTGAAACGTTTTCTTGAGCCTCCTAAACGCATCTCTCGTAAGGCAACTAACGTCGGACCTGAACAAGAATTAGACCCTACCAAAATATTCATTTCACGATTGCGTACTGAACAAAGAGAAAAACAACTACAAAAGACCTTTGTGCCAATACTAATTAAGCCACGTGGCACTTCAGCGCAGAAGTTTAAGCAACAAGTTTTTCAACAGCAAAAAACCCAACAGAAACTACGACTATTATCTCCGCTATCTCCTTTCCCGCAAGCACCAACAAAGACAACCCCAACACCACCTCCAATAATAACACCGCCGTTCTCACCATCTTCACCTGCACGCTTGTACAGAAGCATGTTCGGGAAATGGTACCGCAAGCAACATCCAATAAACACTCCAGAACAACTCATCAGAGCTTTAGGCTTTAAAGGAGGGAGAAAAAGAAGATGAGGGTAGTTGAACGTTTTCGACGGTTCAAAGCGAAAATGAAAGGCATGACTCCGGAAGAATACGCGGAGCACCAGCGGGCTTTACGTGCCAAACGTTTAGAAGAACAGAAAAGATATGAACTGTGGAAGGTTGAACAGGAATACCAGCAGAAGCGACAACGCGTCGTAAAAAGTGGCGGTTCAGGCGGTTTTCTCAGCAAATTTGGCGCTTACGCACAGGGTGTTAACGAAAATTTAATGAGGCAATTTGGCTATCCTACTCATAGTGGAAGAGCGAAAAAGAGAAAAAGAAAGAAAAGAAGACGGTGAAAAATGCAACTGTTACATTTACGTCCCATTCGCTTGTTGTTTGTTGTCGGCGTTTTGGTAGTTGGCATCCTTATTATCCCGTTGATTTGGATTGGCTTCCACTATGCCTTCGGGCTTGTTCAACCGTTAACGGAGCGAATAACCGAAAGCCTGAACACTAACACGACAACCTACACGCAAGTGGACACTTTCTTCCAAACCATAGACAGTTGGATTCCAGTCATGGCGCTTTTGGCTTTGATGGTGTTCTGCATTGTCTACGCGCATAGGAGAGGAGCTGCAACATGACACTGCCGAAACCAATAATGCTGCCCTACCGTTTCCTACTAAGCCTAATCGTTGGCATTGCATTAAGCTTTTTCATAATGTTCCTATGGTACGCGACACAGCCAATAGTCATCAGCGTCATCGTACGCACGCAACAAGTCGCGGAAGATTTAGGCTTCAGCAACAGCTACGTGAACGGTGGAATCACACTTTTAACATGGATAGAATACTGGTGGGGCCCAATACTCGTAGTGGCAATCTGTGTTATTTGGCTGTTCCTAAGCACGATAAGGACTGATTGGGAAGGAAAAACGGTTTGACTGAAATGGTGGAGCATGCTAAACGGTTCAAGGCGATAGTGATTTACCCAGACGAGAAAATACGGAGCACAAACGCCATCGCAATTGAAGAGGCACGGAAAAGCATGCACCTGCCACGCTCCAGCAAGTTGGAAGTTATTGACACGATTTTTAGCAGCATCGCGGACGTTTTGGTGGTGCTTGTCGCATTGCCAGAGGAGGATGGCAAAAGTGAGAAATCATAAGCTACTCTTTCTGTTCTCCGCGTTTTTCTTGTGGCTGTCGCTTTCCATGACGTTTAGCGACGCGCCTAAAGCGCAGGCGAACCCAGACACGCTGATTGACCGGATAACTACGCTTGTTAATTCCGTTATAGACTGGAATCAAGTGTTAGGTGCACATTACGATGTGATATTAAAGTTTGCCGCGTACAGTTTTGGAAAAATGACCAAGGCTGAACTGGAAAGTTGGATGTCATCGCTTACTTCGACGCAGCAGGTTGCCATAGCTTATGCGGAAGGAGCTAAATATGGCATAGAAGATGAAGCCACGATTAAGTGGTTCCTTGACAACCAGGATGTCATGTCGAATGGTTTGCCTAAAAGCGGAAATAATGCTGGGAAAGATTACTTTGCAGTTGAACATCGCTATTACCTTCGCGGTTTCTACTGGGCGAACAAGTATGGTTATCAAACAGCCAAATGGGATACAAACAAAGCGTACCAAAACTTTAAATGGGCGATAGACCACGCAGCAGTTCCAGCAGCACTATGGGTTTACTACGACAACACAACATACGTTTACTGGGGCACAACGGAACCGCGCTTCTACGACGAATGCGCCCAAACAATAGACGTTTTCCTCTACTTTTACCAGCTTGGAATCACCGAAGCACTTGACGAAGCTTTGGAAACATGGAACTACGTTAACAGCATCCATTGGACTGGAGACCATTACAAGTATAGACCCGGCGACAGCGGTTATGAGTGTGAGTCAGGAGGCTTCCTGCAAATCGCGTTGAAGCTTAAGTATTACGCGCCAACCACGGGAAATATTACGCGCATAACAGATGACATGGTGAAACGTTACCTATCAAACGGATGGTTAAGCCCACAATGGAGCATCGGAACCACACCATACTATGCCGTTGTACACATGAACCCAAGCAATAATCAAAGACGTTTACAGAACACGCTGATGGCTTGGAGCAGCCTCTACGGCAACTACTACAACCTCACAACCGAACAGAGAACAAACCTCACAAGCCTATTAACAGGCTACGACGGATACGACCCAGCGTGGAAACTCCTGTACAACAGCACCACGGGACTTTACAACGCTACCAGTGGAATGTTCCACGACCACAGTGACGGTTCAGACTGGCATTACTGCACAGCAACAGCCGCTATAATGCTCATGTGGTATGGCATAGTGCCTGGAACTGGCGCGGTTGCGATGCCAATAAACGAGATGATGTATGAAGACCGTTTCAACCTCATGGACAGAGACTTGTTCGCGTTGTACATTGACGCGCGCACTTTGAGGATATCGATTCAAACTCCTGGAACCATAACGTTTCAGTATGGCTCTGGAACGTGCACTTACAATTTTACTCAACGTGGAGTTTACGAGGTTGAATTTGCAAGCGACTGGAACAGCATCACAACCGTAACGCGCACTGGAGACTTGCCGACGAACCGAATGTACTTCACTGAAAGCTTCGGCAAAACATATAGTTTCCTTGGACCCTACGACGAGGATAGTGGCTTGTTTAATGGTGAAACCGCAACGGTTACGGTTTACTATTCAACGGACTTTTACTCGGAAAACTTCACCTTAGACGAGTCTTACACGTTTAACACTTTGTTGGTGCCGCAGTTTTTCCGCATTTACACGACTGGTGGCACACGCGAGTACTGGCTTCACCCAAGCCAAGACACAGCGACAATTTACGTGTCGACAAGCGCGTCTTTAACAAGCTACACGGTTGAGTTCCGAGACTTAAGCGGCATATTAACCAGTTACCCGTACGTTGAGGTTTACCGTGTAATTGGCGGAAGCAGCCGTATCGTTGAGAGAAGGAAGGTTGACAAGGAAAACAAGGTTATGGTTAGCCTTAAGATGGGTGAGCGTTACACGTTGAAGCTTTCCGATGGATTAAGTTCTTCCGTAACTTACGGCGACGTTTTATTCACAAGCACTACAAGTTTAACTTTGTCGGTTAAGGGAACAGAGTTTCCCGACACCATCGTGCAGGGCTACATGTACGTGCGCGTTTACGCCACGCGCGACATGAGTGCTGGAACAGTAACCGTGAACTACGCGGATTTAATGGAGAAAACCACAAGCGTAACCATTTACGTTTACTTCATGGACAACGATTCCATCGCGACAAGCGACACAGAAACCGCCAGTAGCTTCGTTTATAATTGGCTTAACGCGGACAACAGCACAGACTATTACTGCGTGGTAACGATTAGCCATCAGCAATTCGGAAACATGCACTACCGCCAAATTCTACCGCGATTGTTCGGGGAAAACCCGTGGGGCATGCCATTCTTGGGTTCTTTGCCGTTCAACACTAACCTTCTGATTCCAACGTTTATGGCGTTCGCGATAATTGGCGTGTTCAGCCGCTTAAGTTTGGCGGCTGGATGCATAGTTGCACCTGCAACGTTCACACTTTTCAGTTATTTAGGTTGGCTTCCGATATCTTTAAGTGTGCAAGTTATAATTTGGGCGTTGGGAGTGATGCTTGCAATAGTTGTGGCGAGAGAGAAGGTGTACGTGGTATGATAACACAGTTTAAAATTTTGTTGTTCCTGCTTGTTTTGAACTTGGTTAGCGGCTACTTGGTCACTGCGGAGGTTAATGGACAGTACATTGTTCCCGGAGCCGGCAAGTCTCATGGGTTAAACGCAACTGGCGATGTACAGTACGAGAACGAGTATAATGTGACGGAGAAAATGAACAGTTGGAGTGCTACGAGTTATGGTTTTCCCGTTATTGGAGACATTTTTAGTGGCGCAAGCATGTTGGTTGGTGCGATACGTAATGTGGTTGATGGTTTTCCCAAGATGCTGGATTGGTGTGCAAGTTTTATTCCGGCAAGCGGTGGCGACGTGGCGTTCGCCATTATTGCTAATATACTGCGCGGAGTGTTCGCGTTTTGCGCGTTAACGCTGTTCATCGAGTTTATAAGCGGGAGGAGTTTGCTGCCGTGAAGCGTAGGTTGTGCGGGCTTGTTTTGTTGTGTTTTTTAGTGGTGTTTGTGGCTGGTTTGTTTCCGCAGTTGAATGTGCCAGTTGTTCTGGCGGATACGATTGTTACTGTGGATAATAGTATTGCAAATGGATATATGCCTACTGCCGCAATTCGTTTGCCTAAACAGCATAAGACTTTTTATGCGTCGGGTAGGTATTGGTTCTTTTACTGTAATGGAACTGCGTATGTTTATAGGTCAAGCGTTGATGGCGTCACATGGAGTAGCATAACAGCAATAGCGACTGCTACTCCCAATAATTATATTGGTGCATATCTTGATGTTTATTATAACGGAACTCACGTTTTCTATGTGCACAGTAATAACTCTGGCCAGTTGAACTTTCGCTGTGGTGTGCCTAACAGTGACGGTAGCATAACGTGGCTTGATGTGGAATCTCAAATTTATTTTGGTGCAGGTGCTCTCGCTGACTTTTCAATAAGAACAGATAGTAGTGGGCACGTATATATTGCCTATGAAAACTTTACAGCTCCATATTGGTACCCTTGGATAATCAAAAATGCTTTAACTAACGGTTCATGGCAGATAGCGACTGGTTATCCATTCATGTTGGCAAACCGCAAAAATTATTTTCCAACAGTTGTTCCGCTTTTAGACAATAAAATGTATGCAATCTATGGAGAAGCTTACCAGGGATATACTCCAGGCATTTTTTATGGACGATATTTTGACGGTTCAACATGGCAATCCGAAGAAACCATCAGCACAAGCAAAATGGCAACAGACGACTTTCAAGAGTGGGACGCGATAGGAGACCCTTACGGTTACGTTCACATGCTTTTTATTAACGCGACAACCAAAAATTTGCTTTACATGAGACGTGACAACGTAACTGGCACATGGGGAAGCGAAGAACAAGTTTACGAAAACATGGGCACAGCAACACAATGCGCGTTAAGCTGGCATGACCAAAACACGATATATGCGTTCTGGCACAGCGCACCCACAGACTACCATGTTTACTATAAAAAACGAGCCAACGGCATATGGGACTCTTCCGCGACAGACTGGATAATCGATTCAGATGGAATGCCTAACAAACGAAACCTTGTCACGTCAATTAAAAGTTACAACAACGAAATATTAGTTGGATGGCTAGCCAAAACAACATCTCCTTACAGTGCAAAATTCTGCAAATTAACCATAACCACAGGAGGCGACACTACACCGCCAACCTATTCTAACCTTGGAACGAACACAACTTTAGCGGGGCAACCATGCCAGTTCAGTTGCAAATGGACAGATAACGTAGGTTTAAGCGGTTTCATCTTTGGCACAAACAATACAGGCTTATGGATAAACGAAACGTGGACTGCGTTAAGCGGAAATCCAGCATGGTCTAACGTTACGAAAACTCTAAACTCAACTGTTGGAATATACATTGCCTATCGTTTTTGGGCAAATGACACAAGTAACAACTGGGCAGATACGGGCTTAACGTTCTTCACGACAAGCGAAGCAAACGTCACCATAGAAGTTTACGATTCATGGGTAAGCGACTCCAGACTTAACTATGGAGAGCAGGTAACAATCAACTTTAGGTTGAGATACAACACTAACCAAAGCAACTGTGAAACTGGAAATGCATGGGTAAACGGAACTTCATGCGCTATCAACAGCACAGGCTGGATAACTTACACCACATCTTATTCCAGTGTGGTTAAGCATACGTTTACGATTACACAAGTCAACGTTAACGGATGCACCAACTATCAAATGGTAACCTCGGATGTCGAAGTGATTTGGGATAGACTGCAAGTGGACAGTTGTGGCACGAGCGATAACAGAGCAGACGTGAGCAGCTACGTACTTTACTGGTGGAAACTCAAATACCAATACGATGGTGTAATCTTCTCAAACACAAAAGGAAATTGTAGTATAGGCGGAACAGCGGCTGTATGGAGCAGTTACAATAGCCGATGGGAACTAGACGTTCTCCTGCCTGACACTCCTCAATTAGTTAGCAAAACATTAACGTTCACCGACAACACTTACGGCTTAACCAGCATCACTGGAACCACAACTCAAAGTGTAATAGCTGACAGAGTAAACATTAACTCCTTCACGGTCTACGACAACCACATAAACGTCGGCGACATCGCAACCTTCAGCGTAAATGGAATATACGACTACGACGGAAGCACATGGTCAGGAACATACACTTTAAACGACACAACATCCAAAAGCACAGTTGGAAAGTACGGGTACCAAATCCAAAGCATAACAGACAACATTTACGGCTTAACCGCGTTCAGACAAACCGCCTCAAACCTCTACGTCATATTCGACAAGTTAACAGTAACATTTTCCGCAAACAACACAAACCCAAACGTAGGTGAAGCTGTCGAGATAAGCTGGACTATAACGCGCCAGTATGACGGCACAACCGTAACAAACTTCATCATTGACATCGCAAGAAACAGCGTTCTATGGCAAACCTTAACAAACAACAGCATAAACGATGTAGCAAGCGAAAATACAACGAGAACGTACACGCTTTACCCAAGCACAGTAACGGACAACACATACGATCTAACAGCGGCGGAAGCAAACAGCGTAACAGTAACATGGGGCTCAGTCACAGAAGAGCCTCCCTACACGCACATAACCTTAAGCAACGATGCAGACCTGCTAATGACGTACCTCTTAAACGGAAACCTTCTTGGCTTCATAGTTGCAACTTTCACCACTCGGCTTGGACAACTGTTCTGGGTGATTCCATTAATGACCGTTTCCGTCGCAGCGTACCTGCGCACGCAAAACCTAATGTTCTGTGCGCTCTTGTGGCTTGGGTTCGGAAGCCTATTCATTGTTGCCGCGCCAATTGTTAGTCCGGTAGCCGTGTTTTTGGTTGCGTTGGGAATCAGCGTGTTGATAGTTAAAATTTTCTCGGAAGTAACAATTTAACCCGTCAAGTTTAGACGGTGACGCAAAAATTTAAATATGCACCCCACCGTATAGTTTAATTGGGACAACCATGTTCAAACGATTAAGGAAGAACAAGAAAGCAGCAGTCAGCGCCGTTGCAGCCGTCCTCGTCATCGCATCCATAATCGCCACCGCCTTCGCCATGATTATCGGCTCAGTGATTCTCGGAAAAACCTATGATGTCGCAAGCGACCTCAGTCTTGGCTCAGACGCGAACAGCACGGTGGAGGGAATGTACGACATCATTTGGCCAAGCATGCAGATTCTGCCAATACAAATCTTGGTGCTTGTAGGCGCGGCGATAATGGCGGCTGTCGGCTTGCTGATGGCTTGGCGCGAATAGCCAGTCGTGAGGTTTCGGTTATGCCAAGCATGTTACATAATCAACAATCCTTTTTTATAGTTGAACTGTTCAGTAGGAACGCGGATGTCATGTTGGTGGTTGGCTTAATGTGTGGTTTAATTTTAGGCGTGTACGGATACGAAAAATACGTGCATTGGCGAAAGAAAAAGCAGGTGGACAGGCTTGCTTGACGAACTCTTATTAATATTCATGTTTCTTTTCGGTTTAGCCGTCATATTCACTTTGCTCGGCATCCATGGTACTTCAGAAAAAGGTAGAAGCTCACGGATGGAAAATGTTGTTTGGAAAATCACAAGCTTCGGAATTGCGACCGTTTTTTGGTTTGTTCTCGGCGTTGCCTTTCCATCCTTCACAAGCCTTGCAGAGTTCAGTGACTTGAGCTGGATGTTCATAGTTGTTGGTGTTGTCACGGCTCTCGGCTTCTCCATTAACATTTACGTTGCTTGGATGGAAGCCAATAAGGAGCCATGGCAAAGAGAAGAAGAGGAAGAACAATATGTTTAGGCGCAGGAAAGAACCAACCATGCGGGAACTTGACGAGGCAAGGGTGGAGGGAGATTTAACCGAGCAGGAAATGCTGCGGGATGATGTGGAACCCGCATATTTCGCGGCGGAAGACGAGAAGCTTCTTGCCCTTTTGCACAGTCACGCGTTGCTGCGGAATTTGGCTCCTTTAGCAAGTCGGCTTATGCGTTTGACACGTATAAGCGAGCGGGAAAAGAGAGCGTTGCAGATTGACATTGACTTGGTGATTGGCACCATAGAAGCTGACATGGATGAGGACAACTTTAACACTGGAGACTGGGCTCTCCTCCAAACGGTTGGCACGGTGCTTAAAACTTCGTTGAATGACAGTGTGGCTGGCTTTAAAATGGACTTGCTGAGTCGCGTGCGCAAGGAGCTTACGCTTAAGCGTGCGGAAGAAAAAAAGAGGTGGTTTGAACGGCACTAGTTGGAATACCTTTAGACGTGCTCGTTGAACTACTGCTTATGGCGTTTCTTTCACCCATAGTTATTGTTGTAGTTTGGTGGTTCGGTTGGGTTCCACGCAACGCAAGAAGAATATGCAACGCGAAACTTTTCAAGAAAGACTTGTTCTTTGAAGCGAACGACGCGGGACAAATAGAAGTTCACTATGGCACGGTGGAAGGCCCAGGCATGTTTTCAAGTGGAAAAACAAAAATTGCTTTTATGCCGTTAAGCGCGGAGAGCTGGGTGAACAAGGTTTTCTCTTTCAACCGAATGCGCTGCTTGTTCGGCTATACTGGTAAGGGTGCAGCGGTGAACGTGGAAACGCTGGCGGTTATGCAGGCAAACTTGGATTTGGAGGTTGCGCGACTGCAAAGTGCAAGTAAAGAAGTGGACGCGGAAACAGCGAAGAAAGAAGCGCTTAAAAAGTGGCTAGAAAACAGTCCAGACGACGTTAAACCGCACGTGGCCGGTTTGATTCAAAGCTTAACAAGCAAGTACACTAACGTGGAAGAAACTACGAATGAGAAGAACCCTAAGGAGCCGGCGAGGAAGATGGCGGTTCTGCTTGACCCACGTAACCTTAAATATTTCATTAGTAAGGCTTTGTCTCCGACGCAGATTCAGTACATGCAGAAGAAAGCGTATCTTAAGGGTTTGAACGATGCGGAGAAAGGGTTCCTGTCGAAAGCTTTGCCGTTGATTCTTATTGTTGTTGGAGTGGTTGGGGTGATAGCGTTTTTCCTTATGAAGTGAGACTATGCAGGAGAAACAGTTGAAGCGTGCGTTGCTGTTTATTCTTGTGCACTGCATTATTCTTTCATGGGGGCTTATTTTCACTTTAGCCAATTCCGTTCCAGTCCTGCAGATTGTCGGCGTGTGCCTGTACGCTTTTGGCATGGTGCAAATTTACATAATTTTATATAGGCTTCTCCGCATAATCCAGAAGGGACAGAAGGAAGGGGATAAACTGTGAAGAAACTAATTTTGGTTTTTACTGCTGGTTTGATTCTTTTGTTAAGTCAGCTCTCTCCGCACCGTTTCGCTTTCATTAACGTGGTTTTTGCTTCTCCGGCTGACGTTTATGGCAACGACATTAACTTTTGCGAAGTGTGGCAGTACAACGGTTCTGACTGGAATCTTGTGTACAATTTCACGTCGACTGGCGGAAGTGTTAGGATACATGATAGTTGGCAGGTTAAGTTTGTTGTTGGAACAAAACTGAATGATACGTTGGCAAGTTCGTCTTCGGAAGCTTTGGATTACACTAAAACGTTAATGAACATAACTTATGGGAGTCCCCCTTCGTTTGTTTGGCAGAATGTGGAGTTAAATAACACGTCGATAAGTCAGTCGGGTGGTTTTTACTGGATTGTTGAAAATGGCGTTTGGACAACTGACCTTCCTGTGGAGGGGGTAACTTACAATTGCGCCATAGACTATCGACAATATTATTAATTGCTATTTGCGTTTTTGCCTTCTTAATCTCGAATGTTCCGTTTGGGTTTTGCACGACAGAAACAAGATACTTTCGCAGTGACACAGAGACTGTTAATGGCTTAAACGCTTATAAGTTGAGAACATCACAGACTGGAACAGCGGGTTCTGGAGCTGAAGTTTCCGGTAGCTACACAAGTTATTATTATATCGGTATTCGGATGTGGAAAAGAAGTTCAAATGGTGTTGAAACTGAAATTACAAACGGTTCTCCAGTTGCAGTTGTTGCTACTAAAGTTGGTGCTGGTGGTTTGAAAAGTGCGACATGGAATTGCCCGCAGACAAGTTTAAACCCGACTGATAGCATTGTTGTGCGTGTTTACCATGATATTGCTATTAATCCACCAACTACGTTAGTTGCAACGTTTACGACTGAACAGCTAGGTGCTGCACAGCTTGACAGTGCAACATGGACAGTTTACTATTACATAAATGCAAGAAGGATTAGTGGAACAACATACGGTATGAGCTTTAAATGGGACACAACAACCTACGACAGCAAAATAACAAACTTTTCATGGACAAGCGGAGTAACTAAATCATGGCACAGCATAACATGGAATTTTGCTTTGGCAACAAGACAATGGAAAAACATAACATGGAATTTCAATCTGGAAACAATGCAATGGCACAACATCTTTTGGAACTTCGACTTGACCGCAAAACAATGGCACATAATCACCTGGACGTTTAACCTGGCAACAAAACAGTGGCATAGCATCTCATGGATTTTTGAGCTTTTAACAAAATCATGGCATCACATTGAATGGAATTTTATTTTGGATGCATCAACAAAACAATGGCACAGCATAACCTGGTTCTTAACGCTTGGAAAACCATCCTACGCAATATACATAGTTGGAATCCTCTTCTTCTTTCTAATAGCACTAATCCTAATAGCCTACCTAACCAAATAACCATTTCACTCTTGTTAAACTTAAACTTCCCCATAACACTCAAGACTTTTAACAACGCCCTTGTGAAGGGGACAAACGTAAAGTTTCTGTTGCCCCTTTCCG
>Ga0123519_10008215_pt1 | contig 15967 bp, 14 predicted proteins | sample YelNatPaOPRAMG02_FD_87396 | JGI IMG/M metagenome (GOLD analysis project Ga0123519, IMG submission 87396) | Hot spring microbial communities from Yellowstone National Park - Yellowstone National Park OP-RAMG-02 (version 2) | ecosystem: Environmental > Aquatic > Thermal springs > Hot (42-90C) ...
GAGGGAGGAGCGGGCCCCATCCCAACCATCCCCGCAGCGGGCAGGGGGTCTATTCGCCCATCAGGAGCCCGGTTATGTGCCGCAGGGGAGGCGGGAGGCGGTGCGCCACCCAATGCCTCAACCCTCACCCCGACCCTCTCCCTTCCAGGGAGAGGGAGGAACGGGCCCCACCCCAACCATCCCCGCAGCGGGGAGGGGGGCTATTCGCCCATTCTCTCAACGATTTCGCGGGCGGCGATGACGCCGGAGGCGGAGGCTTGGGCGAGGCCGCGCGTGACGCCGGCGCCGTCGCCGATGGCGAAGAGGTTGGCTATGGGAGTTTCGAGCTTGTCGGAGAGATCGACGCGGCTGGAGTAGAACTTGACCTCGACGCCGTAGAGCAGCGTGTGGCGGCTGGCGACGCCCGGGGCGAGTCTGTCCAGCGCTTCGAGCATCTCGAGGATCCCCGACAGGTAGCGATACGGCAGCACGAAGCTGAGGTCGCCGGGAACGGCCGCGGCGAGCGTCGGCTCGGTGAGTCCGCGCTCGATGCGCGCCCCGGTGCTGCGTCGGCCGGACTGCAGATCTCCCAGCCTCTGCACGATCACGCCCTCGCTGAGCAGATTCGCCAGGCTCGCCACGTACTTGCCGTAGGTGATCGGCTCGTGGAAGGGCTCCGTGAACGTGGTCGAGACCAGCAGCGCGAAGTTGGTGTTGGGGGTCTGCTTGCGCGCGTAGCTGTGGCCGTTGACGCTGGTGACGCCGTTGTGGCGCTCGATCACGACCTCGCCGTTCGGGCAGACGCAAAAGGATCGGACGCGGTCGTCGAATGACCTGGAATAGTAGACCAGCTTGGGCTCGTAGACGACATCCGTGATGTCCTTCATCACAGCGGCGGGGAGCTCAACGCGCACGCCGATGTCCACCGGGTTGACCATCGTCTTGATCCCGAGCCGCTCGGCCTCGTGCGCGAGCCAGTCCGCCCCCACCCTGCCGGGCGCGGCGATGACGTAGTCGGCCTCAATGGTCTCGCCGGATTCGGTGAGAACGCCGCGCACCCCACCGCTATCGACGAGGATCTCAGCGACAGGCGTGTTCATGCGGACGTCGATCTTCTCGCGGAGGTGGTCGCGCATGCGAGTGAGAACCAGCGGGCATATCTCGGTCCCAAGGTGACGGACCTCGCTGGGCACGAGTCGCATTCCGGCGAGCTGGGCCTTTTGGGAGATGGCCGCTACATCGTCGGAATCCGCGCCGTAGACCTTGAGCGGCCCGCTGTATTCGAGCCACATCTCGTCCGTCTGGCGCAGCAGCTTGCGGACCTCGCCCTCCGGCATCAGGCTCATGAGCTGGCCGCCCACCTCCGGCGAGAGCGTGATCTTGCCGTCGGAGAACGCGCCCGCCCCACCCCAGCCGCTGAGAATGCCGGCCTTGCGGTCGCGCTGGTCGATATCCGGCCCGCGGTCGATGATGCATATCCGCCCGCCGGGCTCCTTGGCGAGCTGCAGCGCCGCGAATATGCCGGCCGGGCCGGCGCCGACGATGACTACGTCATATTTCATAGGCTTACCAGGACGCGGACGCCCTTCGATACGGCCGACAAACCCGGCCTACTCAGGGCTAGCAGCCGCCGGACAAAGTGGTGTAGGAGGGGTCTCCAGACCCCGAATCCGTCTGCCTCGCGCTCGGAAATCGCCGTCTGGAGACGGCTCCTACAACCGAATGCGGCTTAATCCACAGGCTGCTAGCGGTAGGCTTCGCCGGGACCAGAGGCCCCGGTCTGTCCTGCTGGAGGGGCCGGAGTCCCAGTCCAGATCACAAACCGGGCCTACTCAGGGCCAGCGACGGTCAACTCTGCTCCACTTTGGCCTTGATGGCGGCGAGCATGTTGTCCACGTTGTCTTTCATCTTCTTGGCGATGAGGCCCTTGATGAGCGCGCCGATCAGGGGCACGTCATACTCGACCTCGATCTCGGAGTCGAAGCGCGTGCGCCCCCCGAGGTCCGTGAACTTCCATACCCCGCTATACTTCGAATAGTCGCCCTTGACCAGCGAGAACGTGCAGGTGTGGGCGGCTTCGTCCCAGATGTCCTCCTCCGTCCACTTCACGAAGGTCTTGAACTCCTTGACGATCCCGACCCAGTCGCTGACAATGCGACTGCCGTCGTCGCTGCGCTCGACTACCTTGACGCTCTTCAGGTCCGGCATGAACTCCGGAAATGATTCGATGTCCTTCGCCAAAGCGTATACCCGCTCCAGCGGACCGTCTATCTCGATTGAACTGGAAACCTGTGCCAATGCTATACTCCCGTCATTTCATCACGAAAGCACGAAAGCGGGAAAACACGAAACTCCGTTCCGGACTTCCTTTCGTGCTTTCTTCATTTCGTGATTTCGTGACGGATATTCCCTTCACTGCATTCGGCGGATGAGGCCGACGACTTTGCCGACGATGTCTACGCTGTCGAAGATCATCGGCTGCATCGAGGCGTTGGCCGGCTGAAGGCGGACTTTGCCCTTCTCCGCGTAGAAACGCTTGACCGTGGCCTCGTCCTCGAGCATAGCGACGATGGTGTCGCCGTTCTCGGCTACGTTCTGGCGGCGCACGATCACGTAGTCGCCGCTGTGGATGCCGTCCTCGATCATGCTGTCGCCCTTGACTCTCAGCATGAATCCCTCGCCGCCCGCCAGGAAGTCGCGCGGCACCGGGAACGTGTCCTCGACCTCTTCGAATGCAAGAATCGGCGCACCCGCCGCAACCCGGCCGACCAGTGGAAGACTGACGACAAGATTGGGCTTCGCCGGCTCCGCGCCGCCGGTTACCACCCGGATCGCACGAGTCAGCACGGCGTCGCGACAGATCAGCCCTAGCTGCTCGAGCGCCTTGAGGTGGGCGTGGACCGTGGAACTCGAGCTCAGGCCCACCGCCTCACCGATCTCCCGCACGGTCGGCGGGTAGCCGTGGGCGTCCGTGTGCTGGACGATGTACTGCAGGATCTGCCGCTGTCGCGGGCTGAGTTCTTTGTCCATATCGTGCCTCCGTTACAAGGTGGAAGGTTTCGGGATTTCCGCTGCGCTCAAATCCCGAAAGACCGCCAATCCCGAAACACCGCGGACCGCCAAGACCGTCGATTCGTGCCTCCATTAGAGGGCTGGACGGGTCGGGTTCTGGAGAACCCTCCTACACGTCGAATATGGCTCTGGCGAACCACTGGCCGTTTTCATCCCAGACGGCCAGCTGGTGCCAGGTGACGGCCTTGATGGTCGGGCCGAGCCACTCGATGTCGTCGCCGATCGGGCGAGCGCTGATCCAGCAGGTCAGGCGGCCCATCGATATCTCCGTGATCTCGAAGTCCAGCGGCAGCAGGCGGTCGCCATCGAAAACGACCAGCAGTGAGGAAAGAAATCGCTCAAACAAAGCGACGTCCTCCGTGCCGGTGACTACGATCTGCTTTTGCTTGGTCGACTGATAACGGTCGAGGTCGGCAACTATCGAGAACATCCCGTAGGCCGCCGACTCGAAGGCGTCCGCCATAGTGCGGCCCCTGCCGACGACTCCGACGTCCGCAGTGTGCTCCAGTATCTCGAACTTATGTTCGCGGCTCATAGGGTTTGGTTTCGACAGGCCGGCTGGGCATTCCTCCCTGTATGTTTCGGGATTTCCGCTGGGCTCAAATCCCGAAACACGGCACGGCCGGCAACAAGTTCAGCGTGGCAGGTTTGCGACGGTGGCGGCGCGGGAACACGGTAAGCTGTAGCAAACGGCGCAGGTGGGAGATGCGTGTACGCCTGGCAATCATCTGTCTGGTCCTGGTGGGCCTTGCATCGGCGGCAGCTGAGCCGAAGCCCGTGAACGCGAGTAGGACACGGCAGGTGCTCGTGCTCACTTCGCACGGGCGGGGGTTGCCGTGGGCCTATCGCCTGATCTCCGCGGTCCAAGCGAGCCTGCTCGGCTCGGGAGTGCCGACCAATGTGGAGGTCCACGTCATGCACACGCGCACCGGCGCGCCCGACGATGCCGAGTTCGACAGGCGCGGGCCGGAGCACGCGCGAGAGATCCGCGCGCTCGGCGTTGACGTGATCGTGGCCATCGGAGAGGACGCGTATTGGTTCGTTTCGAAGTTTCGCCCGCGGTACTTCGCGGATGCGCCGGTCATATTCAGCGGGATCAGCATGACCACGGCCAAGGCGGCTGCCAAGCTGCCCAAGTCCACTGTCATATCCATGGACTGGAATATGAAGCGCGACATCGAGCTGATACGACGGCTGTGGCCGAGCGTCAGACACGTAGTCTTCGTGTATGACAACACCAGCGACGGCAGGGCGATGGCGGCGGACGCCCGCGCATTGGCCGCGGAGTTCCCGAAGCTGAAGTTCGAGTATTTGAATGGCCTAAACGCGGACGAACTGCTCGCCCGCATCCGGCGGCTGCCTCGGGACTCGGTACTCGTCCCACTCGCTTTCACCGTGGACAGGTCCGGCAAAACGCTCGCGGCCGAGGAAGCGGTTAAGATGATGGCCGACGCTTCGCCCGTGCCGGTGATCGCGCTGTGGGGCTTCGAGCTGGACGACGACGCAACAGGCGGCCTGATCCTGGACGAGAAGGAGTACGGGAAACACGTCGCTCAGACAGCGCTGGAGGTAGCGTCGGGAGCAGATGTGGGTAAGGTGTCGGTCGATAAGTCCGGGCTCACGCGCCGCTTGTTCGACCACAGGGAACTGGAGCACGCCGGGGTCTCCGAGGGCGATCTTCCGCCGGGCAGCACTGTGGTTCATACTCCGCCGAGCGTGGTGGCCGAGCATCGCGCGTTCGTGCTGGCGGTATTGAGCGCGATAGTGTTTCTGACCGGTGTGGTGGCCATGCTGATAATCGATGCGGTTCGGCGAAAAAAAGCCGCGCGCGAACGGATCGAGATCGAGCGTAGGGCGCTGGATCAGATGCGGCGGTTCTATCGCGAGACGATCCTGAGCGTTACAGGCGGCAAGCTGGAAATGTGCGACCCGATGGAGTTGGAGCCTCTGCTCGCTACTTCGGAGATGCGGGCTGCAGTCGGCGAGCCCAACGACGTTCCCGTCGCAAGAAACGCCGTGCGGGACTATATCGTCGCGAAGGGCCTCGATGGGGCGGCGCTGGACGAGTTCGTGGTGGGAGTCGGGGAAGCGATGAACAACGCTGTGAAGCATGCGCCGGACGGAGTCGTGTGCGCGGGCACCCAGCGGGGTGAGGTGTGGGTGGCGGTTTCGGATGACGGAAGCGGCATAGATTCGCTTCTGCTTCCGCGCGTGGCGCTACAGCCCGGGTTCACGACGAAGGGCTCGCTGGGGATGGGGTACACCATAATGCTCGACGTTGCGGATCGGGTCCTGCTGGCGACCGATGAGCAGGGGACAACTGTTGTGCTGGTTAAGAATTTGGCCAGCCCGGCCAGTTGACGTTGGGCCAGACAGGAGTATAATGGAGGTGAAAGGGCCAGTGAGATGCTTGATGACTATAAGTACAGCATAGGAAGGCTCGTAGTTTACAAACACCTCGAACCAAAGCTGCCACGACAGAGCTACGGACATCACGGCTCCGACAGGACCATCGGCGAAGTGTTGAGTGTCGATAGTGCGCGTACGCCCAACCCGCACTGGGTCTATACAATCCAGAATGCGCGAAACGGCGAGGTGTGTCGTGTACGCGAGTCTGAGATATTGTTCGCGACAGGCATGGGCGGCAAGCCGAGCCGCAGGACTGTCGAGCGCAAGGCCGAGGACGGCGCGCTTGCCGAGATGATCGCGAGAGCGCTGTCTAACCCCGACCGAGGCAGCCTGCTGCGTTCGACGCTGCGCGATTTGCTGCGCCGAGAAGAGGCTGAATCCAAGGCGCACACCGAGGGCCCGAACCTTCCTATAGGAGTCGGCGACTACATCCGGGTTCGCGGCGACCTGCGCAAGGAAACCCAAGAATTGCACAACCACTACGCCAAGGTACTCGTGGTCGAGGAGTCGGATATAGCCGGCATCGAGAATCCCTCGCCACGCCCCGGGCAACCGACGATGTTTCGCACGCAGCGCAGGTATGAAGTCATCAGTTCCGAAGGCGTGCGCGCGACCATCTACGATGCCGAAGTCAAGCTTTTCTATACCGCCAACTCCCGATCCACGATCCTGAACTGGCGAGCGGCTACGCTTCTCGCGGAGGCGTTCGGGGACCAGCCGCCATACAACGTTGAGTACGAATACCTCGCCGATCACGTGTTCACCCGCGATGAGATCCGCCGCAAACAGCGCTCGGAGCTGTCGCAGATCCTTGCATCGCTGCTGTATGTGAAGGGCAGGATGGGCTGGCGGGATTATCAGCGCCGAAACGCTTTCTTCGCCGGGACTCCCAAGAGCCACCTCATCGACAGCATCCTGCTGGTGTCGCGATTCGATTCCAAGCGTAATCGGGCAATGACCGCGGAGGAGATCGCGAAGCAGCAGCAGGAAGCGTTCAAGCTGAGACGGCTGCTGAAGGGGTAGTCACGAAATACCAAACACGGAAATATGGAATACCGGCCTCCGCGAGTACCGCGGGGGCCGGTGGTTTTTTGGGCGCGTCAGGGCTTAAGTGATTCACGCTAACAAACTTGCATATCCGGTCATGCTGGTCCCGAATCAAGTTCAGGGTGACGTGATACAACTCACCAAGCGCGAACTACTTGGCAGCCTGCGGACAGACTCGGCGCCGAGCGGAGGCGTCTCCAGACGGCGATCTGCGAGCGTGACGCCAGTGGATTCGGGGTCTGGAGACCCCTCCTACGCCACTCTATCCGGCGGCTGCCAGCCTGTCGTCAGTTATGCTTCGCAGGCTGCTCGCTGTGACAGCGCCTCCTCGTAGTAGGCATTGTAGGACATGATTCGGAGGCCGCGGGCGCGGGCGTGGTCGAGGATCGCGGAGACGATGGTCAGCTCGGGATCCTCGCGGATGGAGCTCCAGTCGTGCGCGCACAACCCGAGGACGGAGTCCTTGTCGGCGGCCTCATCGATGAGCTCGCACTGGTAGTCCGCAAAGCCTTTGGTATCCTCCCAGCCACGCTCGCCGCGCCAAATGCAGTCCTGCCAGCCGTGTATGGGCATCTCGAGCATGTCCCCGAAGCCCTGCGCCTCGTACCAGAACGGCTGCAACGAGAGCTCCACGGGCTGCCAGTCTTTCTCGTTTCTGCCCCACGTGCGCGTGAAGCGGATGCCATTGGCATGGAGGATTTCGAGGATGTCCGGGCGATCGGAGAGCCCGCGGTAGTAGCAGTACGGCCCGCAGATGCCCTTGACTTCGATGCCCAGCAACTCGCGAGTCACATCGGCGCTGCGCTTGACCTCGATCTCGATATCGGGTATCGATTCGCCGCGCCAGATGCTGATCTGGCCGTCAATGTCCTGGCAGACGGTCTTGAGCAGGCGATGGGAGTATGTGTGGGACTGTATATCGAACAGGTCTCTTCGTTCGGCCGCTTTGCGGAACGCATCGACGTTGTTCTCCAGTGTCCTGCCAACAACGAAAAGGGTGCACGGGGCCGAGTAGCGGTCGTGGACCCTGGTCGCCTGATCGAGAAACAGGCGGGTCACGTCGGAACCTGGGTCCATTCTCTCGACGTCGTAGCCGAGCAAGAGGGTAGCCATATCGTAAAGAACCTCCGTGGATGCTGAATCAAGTTCAGCATGACGCTGAGTGCTGAAACGAGTTCAGCATGACATGAGTCAGGATGTATTCGTCCCGGAAGTCCCCCCTGCGTGCTAACAGTCGCCGGATAAACTCGGCGCAGAGCGTAGGAGCCGTCTCCAGACGGCGATCTTCGAGCGTGAAACTATCAGAATCGGGTTCTGAAGAACCCTCCTACACCAGCTTATCCGGCGACTGCAAGCGCAAATTACGCTCTCGCGCGGCCTGAGGAGTTGCGATGAATCAGCCGGAAACCGACCAGTTCCCTGCGAGGCGTCGCGTCCTCATCAAGCATCGCGATGATCTTGGCAGCGGCCAGCGCGCCAAGCCTCGCAAAATCCAACTCGAATGTGGTCAGGAAATCGCGATCTATGCCGACGGACCGGTCATCATTGCACCCAACAACGGAGATGTCCTCCGGCACGCGCAGCCCAGCCTCGCGAATCGCCGCAATAGCGCCATAGGCCATCGAGTCGTCGTTGGCGCAGACCCCGGTCGCGCCCAAATTGGCGCTTATCGCTTCTTTCATGGCCTCGTATCCGCCGGCCCTGGAGTTCTCTCCGCGCACGACGTTGGACTGCTCCGGGGCTATCCCCGCCTCAGCGCAAGCCAGTAGGAAACCCTCTGCTCGATCGTTGCCGCAGCTGAGATCGTCCGGCGGCGCGACGTAGAGCAGGTTTCTGTGGCCAAGCTCGATGAGATGCTGGGCCATCGCCGCTCCCAGCCCGATGTTATCGATATCGACGCTGGTCACGCCGGTGGCGTTTGGGTTGCCTATGACAACGAACCTGGCGCCGTAGTCCCTGAGCCAACGGATGACGGGCCGCTGGCTCGGAGCAGTCAGTATGAGACCTGCGGCGAGCCCTGCTCCGAGAAGGTCGCCAACCCTGCGTATTTCCAACGCCGAATCAGGCGCGACAACGACCTGCAATACGTCGTGTCGGTGCTTGGCGGCCTCGGATGCTATCCCGGCCTCGATTCGGCTGCGACAGTAGCAGTGGGCCGAGGCGTCGGATTCCACTACCAGCCCAAGAAGCCTGGACCTGCCGGTGCGAAGGCTCTGCGCTATTGGATTGGGCTTGAATCCCAACTCCTTGGCCGCGCTGTGGACCCTCTCGACCGTCTCTTTTGCAAACCCTCCCCGGGTCTTGCCCAGGATGTAGGAAACCGTAGTGCGCGAAACGCCAGCCCTCTCGGCAACATCCGAAAGGGTGACCTTTCTGTTTCTGTCTAGTGCCATGTTGCATACCTGACTTGCACTTGCTTACCGTCCCCCTCTTGACGTCCAGCTTAGTTTTTTGTGTTCGCTTGTTAAGCGACTGATTGTACTATGCAACTGGCCGGTCTGTAAAGAGGTTGCGCCCGAACCGCGTCTTTTGCCGACATTCGGTCATCCGCGATCCAAATTGTCGCCATAAATGCCTGGCACGCTGTCAGGTATCAGGGTCGCTCCGCAGCATTTTGTGTAGAAATCCGCCGGGCCCACTCCGCCGATGATGCAGTATGCGTAGCCCATTTCCAGCAGCGCTCGGAGGCAGGCGAGCAGCAGCACCTTGCCGATGTCGCGCCCGCGGTAATCCTTGAGCACGCCTGTGGGGCCGAAGTAGTTCTTGCAGGTCGTCTCGTAGCACCCGAACCCGATGATCTTCTTTTCGTGCGTAGCGACGAAGCAGGACGCGGGTTCGTGATTGAAGGAGGACAGGACTTCGTCGCCCCACGCCTCGCTGAAGTTGTTCATAACGAACCTATGCAGCACGGAGCGCTCGTAGGGGCGTATTCTGCGAATGTTGATCCCCTCGGCTTTGAGCCTGGCGACGTCGGCGCTGTCGTCCGGCAGCTCCAGGAGTTTGACAAACATATCCGGCACTTCGGTTACCTCCAAGGATTTCGTCTATGTCACAACTTAGCAGCAGGGACGGGGGTTACCTTCCTGAAGTCGGGCGTGAAATGTCGAGCTTTGGGAGCTATTGCGCTGGCTGAGGCGCGAGGTGTAAGCTTATGGGTGAAATAGCTGGGGTTCTTGGAGGGTGAATTGTCTTTGAGCGCGAGACGCTGGCTGGTGGTGTCGGCGGGCATATTGGCTAATATCTGTATGGGCGCGGGGTATGCGTTCAGCGTGTTTAAGGCGGGACTCATCGAGGCGCTGCACTGCACGCCGCAGCAGCTTATGATGGCGTATTCCCTTAGCTTCGCTTTTCTGCCCGTGGGTATGCTGGTGGGCGGGGTTCTCTCGCGCAGGTTCACACCCAGGGTGGCCGTCGTGGTCGGCGGTATCCTCTTCGGGCTGGGCGTGACGACGGCGGGCCTGGTCCATTCCGTGTATCTGCTGTGGCTCAGCTACGGGGCAATGGTCTCGGTGGGAAACGGCATCGCTTACGCGGTGATCATCGCAGTAGCGGTACGATGGTTTCCCGACAAAAAGGGGCTGGCCAGTGGGATGGTGGTGGCGGCGCTGGGAGTGGGAACGGTCGTGATAGCGATCGTGGGGCAGAAGCTCGCCAGCGAACTGGGGGCGCAGGGTGCGCTGAGGTGTCTTGGCGCAGCCTTTCTGGTTATCTCACTGATCGCCTCAAGATTCATCCAGGACCCGCCCAAGGACTATGTTCCCGCAGGCTGGACGCCGCCCACAGCGCAGGACAAGGCGGAATCCGGCGATGTCGCGTGGGGCAGGATGCTGGCGATGCCGGTATTCTGGATGCTGTTCCTGGCCTACGTGTGCGGGGCAACGCCGGGGCTGATGGTGATCGGCGAAGCCAAGGACGTGGCCGTGGATGTAACCAAACTCGGCGCGCTGATGGCGGCATCCATGGTGGGCATGCTGGGCGCGGCGAACTCGGCGGGACGACTCGTATGGGGCGCGATATCCGACCGGATGGGACGCCTGAACGTGCTGTGCGCGATCATGCTGCTCAATATGACGGTGCTGGCGCTGATGGGACACTTGACCAGGTCGCAGCCCGGGCTGATCCTGAGTTTCGTCGTGGTCGGCCTGTGCTTCGGGGGGATTCTCGGGACGTTTCCGTCGCTGTGCGCAGACCGGTTCGGCAGCAGGAACATGGAAGTGAACTACGCGCTGCTGTTCGTGGCGTTTGGATCGTCGGGCATGCTCGCCAAGTACAGCCCGCAGTTGAAAGCGGCTGTGGGCTACGATGGTGGGTTCCTCGTGTGCGCGGGAATCGCGGGCCTGGGATTGCTGCTGGCGCTGGGAATGAGGTTGGCTCGAAAGTGACGGTGCGTCTCCTGATGTGTGCATCGTTCTCCGGCCCTGCTATCACGGCGTGCGGCGCAGGGCCGGCTGGATATCGAGCGGGCGCCGTGAACGCGTCGCGTGGTTTGGTGGTATAGGCATCAAGGGAACTATGGGCAGACGAGGCTGTTTGCGTGTCACCGCGTGCTTGACCCTCACGGCGCGATGTGGCACAATTAGGCGGCAGGCTTACATACGAAAGGAAGCTCCGGGAATGAATGACATACCGAGTGGGAACGAGACCTCTACCGACTTTATCCGCGAGTTCGTCAAGGAGGACCTGCGGGAGGGGCGGTTCGACAGAGTGCATACTCGCTTCCCTCCGGAGCCCAATGCATATCTGCATATCGGACACGCGAAGGCGATATGGATCGACTATGGGATCGCGCAGGAGTTCGGCGGGTTGTTCAACCTGCGGTTCGATGACACCAATCCCACGCGCGAAGAGCAGGAATACGTTGACGCGATCATTCAGGACGTGAAGTGGATCGGGGCGGACTGGGACGATCGGCTGTTCTTCGGATCGGACTACTTCGAGCAGACATACGAGTGGGCAATCGATCTGATAAAGAAGGGCAAGGCCTACGTCTGCGACCTGACGCCGGAGGAGGTCAACGCGACGCGCGGGACGCCTACGACGCCCGGCACCGACAGCCCGTATCGCAATAGATCGGTCGAGGAGAACCTCGATCTGTTCACGCGCATGAAGGCGGGCGAGTTCCCGGATGGGGCGCGGACCCTGAGGGCCAAGATGGACATGGCTTCGCCGAACCTGCTGATGCGGGACCCGGTGATGTATCGCATCAGGCACGTCGAGCACCACCGGCAGGGCGATAAGTGGTGCATCTACCCGATGTACGACTTCGCGCACCCACTGCAGGACTCGATCGAGGGCATCACGCACTCGCTGTGCTCGCTGGAGTACGAGATACACCGGCCGCTGTATGATTGGTTCCTCGAGGAACTCGGGATATATCATCCCAGGCAGATCGAGTTCGCGCGGCTCAACATGACCTACACGGTGATGAGCAAGCGGCGGTTCATCGAGTTGGTGGATGGCGGGCACGTAAGCGGATTCGATGATCCGCGGCTGCCTACGCTTGCGGGGCTTCGACGAAGAGGATACACGCCGGAGGCCATCAAGGAGTTCTGCGGACGGATCGGCGTGGCGAAGACGGACAGCGTGGTGGACGTGGCCGTGCTGGAGGACTGCGTTCGCGACGACCTCAACAAGCGGGCGCCACGAGTGATGGCCGTGATGGACCCAATCAAGGTCGTGCTCACGAACTACCCCGAGGGCGAATCCGAGGAGCTCGACGTCATCAATAATCCCGAGGATCCGGACGCGGGGACGCGGAAGGTGCCGTTCGGACGTGAGCTTTACATCGACCGCGACGATTTCCGCGAGGACCCGCCGCCGAAGTTCTTCCGACTGGCTCCGGGCAGGGAGGTGCGGCTGCGCAACGCGTACTTCATCAGATGTGAGGAAGTAATCAAGGACGCCAGCGGCGAGATCGTCGAGCTGCGATGCACGTATGATCCGGCGACGCGCGGGGGCGACGCGCCGGATGGGCGGAAGGTGAAGGCGACGCTGCACTGGGTGTCGGCCAAGCACGCGATCGAGGCTGAGGCGAGGCTGTACGATCACCTGTTCATGAAGCCGGACCCGGACGACGTGGAGCCGGGTCAGGATTTCACGGCTAATCTCAACCCCGAGTCGCTGATCGTGACCTCGTGCTTCGTCGAGCCGAGCGTGGTCGGCGCGGAGCCGGGGACGCGGTATCAGTTCGAGCGGCAGGGGTACTTCTGCGTGGACACGGACTCCGCGCCGGGGAAGCTCGTGTTCAACCGGACCGTGACGCTGCGGGATACGTGGGCTAAGATCGAGAAGGCGATGGGGAAGGGAGCCTGATCGTGGGCAAGTGTGCCCGGCCCGCTTGACATTTCATGGCGCGCGGGGTAAGCTATTATGTCGCTGCCGGATAGCTCAGTTGGAAGAGCGACTGACTCTGGATCAGTAGGTCCAAGGTTCGAGCCCTTGTCCGGCAGCCATATTTCATTTTGGGCCGTTTTATCGAACCCGCCGCCGTCTTCATCCCCTCTTTTGTCCTGCAATTCCTGTGCTTCCACGATTAAATCGAAGGGTTTTCGGTAGGTTGGAGCGAGTATTCCGTGCGCCCATGTGGAGTTCGAGAATACGTAATCCAGCAGCCTGCGTTTTTCGAGCATTTCCTGCTTCTCGTAGAGCATCCACGCTCGATCCACGAGTTCGAAAATTCTAATGCCTTCATCCATGCATGACTCCCTTGCCTTCTGATGGGCTTCGACGTTCCTCATGATCTGAGCCATTTCGTTGCGCCAGTCGGCACTCTTCCTATCGAAGAAGTCCTGGGTGATCCTCGCTGACGAGCCCACCGGCAATCTTGACCCGGCAACGGCGGACAGTGTGGCAGCAATGCTCAGGGAGCTGAATGACGAGGGAGTCACCATAGTCATGGTCACTCACGACCCAAGAATGGCCGCTCACGCGGGCCGGGTTGAGCGGCTTGTCGACGGCAGGATCGCAGCCACGAAAGTAGCACCGGCTATGTGAGAGACTGGCATTGGGGACGTGTTTCTGCTGCCAGTGCTGTGAATGGTCAGGCCACAGCAGTGATTCCCGTAGGCAAAGCAACCGAAGTTGGCACAGACAAGTGACTGAGCCAGAAGACCAACCACGGCGCACCATCTCGCAATGGCGCGCCGTGGTTGGCTTTGCGGCCGCGCGTGGGTAACCTGCGGTTAGCCCGGATTATGCATGATCCGCATAATCCGGGGCTTCAAGAGCATTATTCACGATCCTCGTGAATAATGCGGGTTAGTGGAATCGGCGCCGAACTTACTGAGTGAGAGGACAAGCATGCCTGGCAGGCTCGATACATGGCGAGATATTCACGCGCTGCTTGCGGCTTTCTTTCTGCCCATGGCACTGATTTACGTGTTCACGGGAGCGCTCTATCTGTTCGGGCTTGAGAGCAGACCCTGCGGAAAGGGCCCGCCTGCTTGGGTGGGGAGAGCGAATCCGCAAAGCAGCGACTCCGGACACGCATTTGGCAGAGGGCCGGAAAGAGCGGGCGCCGGGTGCGGGAACCGCGCACAAGCACAGAAGCCGTCCGGGCTATACGGCACACTGATGATTCTTCACAGAGCAAGGGGCGGCGCGGCGTTCAATGTGCTCGGGGCCGCGTTCGCCATATCGATTCCGCTCATTTACATCTCCGGAATAGTGGCCTACTGGTCCGTCCCGGGTCGGCGAAAGCGCTTGCTAATCGCCGCCGCGATTGGTATTGTTGTCACGGTTGTTGCGGCTGTTGTGAGTCTGTAGCGGAAGTGATTCCAGCCTTGCTGGGTGCCAGAAAGGCGGCAGCTGTTCCGCTCCGCCCTCTCCAGATTGCGACGCGCTGCACTTCGCCATAGCTCTGCGCCAGGAACGCACATCGATGGGCCATTGCGTGAGCACAGCGCAGTCATATAGCGCTCGCGCTTTGGCTATATTTGCCCCACCAGCCCCACTCTGTCGCCAGGCCTATCGAAGCGATGGATGCGAGACTGATAGACAGTGACGGTCGTGTGAGTGCCGCAAAACTATCTTGACCCTGGGCTATTGCTGAAGTATACTTCATTAAGCGTTTGTCAATGTTCAGTACAGTAGAGCTGCGCGAGTGAACATTCAGCGTCTGAGCGAGGAGGCACACAAGCCCTGCCGGCCTGGATGTCGAAAGCGAGTTGAGATATCGACCGCAGTGCTGTCCTCTGCATTGCCGGCAGTTGACTTAGGCGTGGCAGGATCTACAGCTTCGGACATCTGGCAGATATCAACCGGAAAGAGAGCAGAATGGGGTCCGCACGACCACCGGAAGGCTGTATGCCCGGCTGGCGGCGCTTGGCGGAGGGCTAACCGCGTGTGCACGGCGCGGCCTGCTGTGAATGAGGCGCAAGCAGCGAACCAAGGGAGGCTGGAGTTGACAGCGTATAGGACTCGGCGCACGGCACTGGCGGATGGTTCAGCGGCAGGCTCTACTATCATGGAGATCCTGATTGTGCTCGCCATCATCGCCATCCTTAGCGCCGTGCTATTCCCAGCACTGGTTGTGGCCAGGAGAAGGGCTGCCCAAGCGACCTGCCTTTCTAATCTGAGGGAATTGGGGGCAGGCATGGGCCTGTACCGGGAGAACAACGATGGCCGGTTGCCGTGGGCAAGAGTGCTCAATGGCGGTGCTGGGAACCCGGCAGGCAACTGGGCCGGATGTTACGACGTCCACGGCAAGTGCGCTCCCGAGAAAGGCCAGCTATACCGGTATATCAGGAATCGCGGCGTATACCTGTGTCCGAGCAGCAAGAACGCACAGCTTCCTGGGATCGTACCAGAAGCCCTGCCATATCCTCTCAGCTACTCAATGAATGATATGTTGACAGGTGCAAAGCTGGACAGCGAAACGAACCGCAGCAGTAGGATTGGACTCCTGGTGCATGAGAGTCCGTTCAGCATTAACGACGGCGACTTCTACTGGCTTGGATGGTCCGACGGCATCCAAGGTCGCGATGAGCCTGCGGATGTTCACAGTGGAGGCACTTGCGTGCTCTTCTGCGACCTGCATGCAAGTTGGCAGACATACGATGCAGTTATCGACGCGCTGAGCCATTACGGATGGGATCTAAAGGCGCATTGACTAATAGCATTGTCGCGACGACAGTAGATGCAGGAGGACGCAGGTGAGGAAGATCATTGTAGGCGCAATCTGTGTCGTAGTTGTAATGGGCTTAGGCTATCTGGCAATTCGCTCGTATACACGATCGAGCTACGCTAATAGAGCACAGAATCTCTTTGTGCTGCTGCAGGCGGGAGACTACGACAAAGCTGAGGGAGAGTTCCTCAATCGAGGGTTCTGCAAAACACTTGAGGATAGAGTCTTGTCAAGTGGTGTAAAATCCCGCGGACTCCTGTTGGTCTTCTACGCTATGAACTTACCGCTGACCGGCGCCAGAGCATCCGTGGCGACTTCGCTAAGGCTGCCCAACGA
>Ga0123519_10008216_pt1 | contig 15966 bp, 10 predicted proteins | sample YelNatPaOPRAMG02_FD_87396 | JGI IMG/M metagenome (GOLD analysis project Ga0123519, IMG submission 87396) | Hot spring microbial communities from Yellowstone National Park - Yellowstone National Park OP-RAMG-02 (version 2) | ecosystem: Environmental > Aquatic > Thermal springs > Hot (42-90C) ...
AAAAAACAAAATTGTTTCCTACTGGCTAGATAAGGCCTATCAGGACTGTGAGCCTTATTTACCTCCAGTCAGGTTAGATATAAGCATAACAACTGCCTGTAATACAAGATGTGCTTATTGCTGGCAACAAGAAAAAAGCGGGAGTTTACTTACTTTTGATATAATAGCCGCGATTATTGACGCTATGTGTTTTCTTAAACCGCCTAAACTTAATTTAACAGGAGGGGAACCCACTATCTGGCCAGATTTTGAACGATTATTAGTCTATGCTAAAAAATCAGGCATCAATAATATTCTTTTATGTACAAATGGTTATCGTCTTCAGAGTTATGCGTTTGCTGAAAAAATAGTCAATTTAGGAATAACAGGAATCAATATTTCAGTAGATACATTTAATCCAGAGAAATTCAAGAGATTGCGTGGTTATGAATTTTCGGAGTTCCAACGAGTCTTATCTAATTGTGTTTTGCTTAAGAAAAGATATCCAGAGATATACATCACATTGGCTTCAGTGATGTCTAAGGCGGTTACGCCGGAAGAACTTTTGGAAGTTAAAAAATTCTGTGATGATAATAATTTTGGATATTTTATTCAGACGTTTGATAGTACCGCTTACTATAGAATAAATAGAATGTTTTCTCTTTCTGAGAAGGAGAGAGAGGCCTATAAAGAAAAACTTTTTTGGCTTAAGGGTAGAATTGGGGAAACAGTAAAAAGAAACTATAACCCTTTTACGGAAGGGGAAAAGCCTTTTAAGTGTTATAAAGGGATTACGACTGTAAAGTTATCAAGTGATGGTTCTATAAGTTTTTGCTGGAATAGTGAACCCATCGGCAACATATTACAGAATTCTTTTATTGATATCTGGACCTCTTCTAAGGCAAAGGAAGTAAGAAAATATATTCGAGACAAAAAATGCAAATGTAGCTTTGACTGTGATATATATGAAAGTTTAGAATTATATGATTATGTTTAATCCGATAAAAATTTTTTGAATTTTCTTTAAAAGATTTATTGTATGGAAATTTCTGCGCTGAAATGTTTATAACTGCCGGGAGAAAATATATTATTTGGCGATTGGTTTTTTTTAAAACATCCTATAACACGTCCGTTAAATAATTGGTCTGAATCTTCAATACTGGCAAGAAATTCAGATGATACATTTAAAGCGTGAAATTTTACCGTAGGTAGATTTATATCTGCTGTATCTATCGCTTTTACGCATACCTCGTTATTGATATTACCCACCCATAATTTTTCCCATAAATTTTTTTCAAAGTAATCGGAGAATTTACCTTTTTTACCGTCTGATACAAACCAATCATTATATTTTTCTGATAACATTAGTTTAAAGTCCTCAATTTCTATTTTTATTTTATCATGCACTTCAATCTCTACTTGCCAATCAATAATATTTCCTTCCCTTAATTCTATTTTCCAGATTTCGGAAATAGGTATAAACATCCAGCGCCCTTTAGCAATTATTGCTGTATCACTTATCTTTATTATATTCCAGGCTGCCTCCATTGAGTCGCGCCAATGCTGAAGAGAAAATAACGAAGAATATAAACCAAGCCCTTTGGTAATCTCGGTATCTTTATAAAATATTCGTCCCCGCCCACCATCAAATAAAAATTTTACATCGCCATGCTTGATTACCCAGGTTTTAAGAACCGCAGTATTACAAATATTTTTATATATTAGAACCGAGTTACCATCGGGTAGAGGTTCTACGCCTATTAACTTATAATTTGTAATATTATCATAAAATACCTTTCTTGTTCTTTCTATCTCGTTTTTCCATCGAGAATCTGAATTAAAAACATTCTCCCATAGAGAATTGGTATTATTAGAGATGATTACATAATGGGCATTTGGCAATATCTTGTCTAAAGATATGGTTCGGTTATCGTAGAATTGCTCTATAGTTATGGAGATAGCCGGTATGAAGTCAATGAGTTCTCTTTTGGATAGGATTTGATATTCCATAGCCTCAAACAGTTCCGGGACATTACTTAAAGAAACAACTTTGATTCTTTCTTTCGTGGGATTTGTAAGTAATATTATATTTAATACTTCAGTGCTTTTCCAATTAGCAAGGGAAGGATGAGAGGTTTTATCCTGAAGAAACGGTGGGATGCCTATATTTTGTTCAAAGAATACCATATTAAAATTATAAGGCCCAAAGCGCAATGGAAGAATTGTCTTTTTTGGCAATATAGGTATGCCATAAGAGATAGCGAAAAATTGTATTATACCCAGTGGAATTAATAACGATATGAGGATTTTTTTGAATTTTTTCTGTTTTATAACAGTTATTCCAACCGCAGATATGACAGCCATCGTTGATGAAAATGGCATGCAATAACGGACCATGCATTCAGGCGGTATTAGAAGAAGAAAGACCTGGATAAAGAGGGGGATAATAAGAGTAAGGTATATTATCCAGCGGTTTTTAAATTTAAGTTTTATAAAAAACCACAAACCCAAACCAAATGCAATAAGGAATAAAAATGAAGTTCCTTGCTCAATAGATATTTCTATATATTTCAATAACCAAATAAATTTTAACTTCAAGAAATCCGAAAAATAAAAATCCTTATCTTTAAAAACGCCTAAATATGATGTCTGTAATATTCTATGCAAAACATCAGTAGACCTTATAAGATAAAAAATAATGCATATAAAAATAATCGCTATCGATACATAAATAATATGTTTCAGAACTTTTTTACATAGGCCATCTTTTTTTATAAGTGCGTTATAAAAGGTAATTGTAAAAGGGCCTATGATAAAGGCCAGGTAATTAAATTTTATCAAGAATCCCAAACCCAACGACAAACAAAATAATAAAGAATTTTTTCTGTCAGTGAAATTATCACAGGATATAAGAAAATATAAACTTAAAGCAACCATGCCGGTCAAAGGCAAATCGAGCATATAAATACGGAGGTTGTTAAAAATAAGGGGGTAGGAGGTTAAGATAAAAACAGCCAACAGCCCTGCCTCTTTGTTCAATAATTTTTTGCCAATTCCATATGTTGACAAAATAAGTATGACCGAGAAGATAGAGTTAATTATTATGATTGCCGTATCCTGCGCACTACCGAAAATAAAATAAAAAGGTGCCGTTATAAACCCAACCAATAAACCATGCCATTTCATAGGTTCAACGGCACTAATAGGTAGATTTAGATGAGCGATACTTTTAAGAAATTCATAAACCTCAAGACTATAGCGATAATGACCCCAGGCATCAAGTTTTAGATAAGATTTGTCAATTCTTAGCCAAATGAATGTATTTATAAGATGGAATAATATAATAGTTATTAAGATTAAAGACGACCTTATTTTTTTAAGAATATCTAATAATACACCTTTGTTCATTTTTGATGTAATTTATTATATAGCTTAAGGTTACAATTATTCTAAAAAAATAATTCAAGTCAAGCCATAATAGTAGCCTGATAAGGTTAACCGGTAATAAGACAAAGGCAAAAATAATGTCTTTTAATTGCGTTTTATACTGAGTCTGGGCGTATCCTTCTTCGATACTTCTTTTTATAAGATAAGAGATTCTTAACCTTTGTTTTGGTATAAGATGATAAACTTTTATATTTGGGTTTATCTGCATCGAAAATCCCATAGAAAGTGCCTTTTTGATTCTATAATTATCTTCAACATATGGAAGATACCGCTTATCATTTACTGATAAATCTCGCCGTTCATCTTGCAATTTCTGTAGCACATGTTTTTTAAATGCTATATTGCTGCCTAAAGGCAGAAACTTCTTATTGGGCGCAACGTTTATACCGATTAGCCAATCTAAAGATTTCCTCCACCACCACGGAAACTTTATTCCCGAAACGGGCAAGACAACACCACCGACAAAATCACAATAGTTTAATGAATCTTTGATGTTAATAAGCCAATCTTTTGAAACCAGGCAATCATCATCTGTAAAAGCAATTATATTACCACGGCTTAACTGCAAACCTAGGTTCTTACAGGCCGATAAACTTATTCTCGTTCTATTTGCAATAAATTTAATTCTTTGATCAGTGAAACTCTTAAGAACCTGAAGCGTATTATCGCTTGAGCCATTATCAATGGCAATTACTTCTAATTCTCCATTAAAATCTTGAGACAAAATGCTATTAATACATCCCTTGATAAATGATTCACGGTTATAAGTAACAACAATTATACTTATCATTTTACTCTAATTATTTTTGCAGACTTTGTTTTTTATTATATTTACTAATTTCTTAAAACCTCTTTAATTTTATATTGTCTCTTTTGTTTCATTAATATTTTGATATCAATAAAATTAATTCTAAAATAGTCGACGAGCCCTTCTATTAATCTATCTACTACCCCATATTTTGAAAATCCGCTCTTCCGCGGATAGTGGTTAACTTTGACCTCACCTATACGATATCCCAATTTTGTCATAATTAAAGAAAAAAATCTATGAAGACCTCTCGATAGACAAACATGTTCTATGTCTTTCTTTCGAAAAACACGTAAAGCGCAACCGACATCATGTATATTTGTTTTGGTAGTCAATCTGAGAATTATATTAGCAATTTTTGATGTCAGTTTTTTATGAAAAGGACTTTTGATTCTGTATCTCCAGCCGTAAATAACATCATAGCCTTCTTTCATTTTCTCTAACAAAGATGGAATGTCATGAGGGTCATTTTGTCCATCTCCGTCTAATGTGATATAAATCTCCCCTCTCCCATTATCAAATCCCGCCTGTAACGCCTCAGATTGCCCTCTATGGTGTTGTAATACAATAATAACGAGTTCCTTAGAAGTTGCCTGAATACTTTTTAGTTTTTGCAAACTGGAATCTGTCGACCCATCATCCACAAAAATAATTTCATATGATTCATTGAGTTTAACCATAACTTCCTTTAAGGTGTTGTGCAAAGGTAGAATCGAATTCTCCTCATTATAGATCGGAATGATGATGGAATATTTCATATGTAATATTTTATTTAGTTTGCATTAAGAGTTAATTTCCCTTCACTGAATTTCTAATAAATAGGGATTATCGGCTAGAAGAATTTACCTCTTTCGTATGACGGCTAAAAATATAAATTTCAGTAATCTGATTGCCATTATTACCTGGATTAAACTTAATCCTTTCATTGAGTTGAAAATGATGTCGTAACTCATTTATAAGGAGAGAGTTTATTTGAAGCGAATAGCTTTTTATTAACCACAATTTATTTTTATCATTTAAGAGTGAGAAGGCTTTGTTTTTAAGTTTTTGAATATTGAATTTAACATAACCAGGTTCTGCCTTTAAGGCACTTCTTTGAAGATATCCTGATGTACCCTCAGGAAAGGCAAAGACATTAGTGAACTCCTTCCCACTACAATAATAACGGAAGGGATTTATTGTTAAATTTGTGAATATTAAGACATCATCTCTATTTGCATAAGTTTTAATGTATTCTGCAATCAGTCGATCGTTACTCTTCCAATATATAAAATAATATACATATAAACAAAAAACAGTGGATATAACAATTCCAAATAATAAAATTTTTCTTAGAGTATCACTATTTATTCTATCCAGACCTAGTGCGATAACCTGACAGAAGAAAGGAAAAACTAACATATCATATCTCCCGGCTACATAAATTGGTTTTTTTAAGGAAATAAGCAGGGCAATTATTAAAGGAATTATCAAGGAGGCAAAAAAGAATACATATTTTTCATAACAATCAAAATAAAATGATTTTTTTTCTCTACATTCAACCTTTATTAAAATAGCACTGCTAAAAACAAAAATAAAAATTGGTAGACCTATTATCATAGCCATCACAACTAAAAAATGTTTTGGCAAACGCCAGCTTAATAGACTAAAATGGGTGAATGTTTTTATTATATCAATTGCACGTGGATAATTTATCCAAGGATTCATATTCATTGATATCTGTTGAGACAAACAAATAATTCTCGGTATAGAAAGAAAAATAATGATTAACTGGCTCAATAGAAATTTAAATAGGTTTTTATGATATATTTTATACAGGAAGATAAAAATAGCCGCTTGAGTAACAACAAGTAAGAATCCGTAGTTATGACAATATAACAATAAAACTGTGATAATAATATAGATACACCAATAAATAATCCTTGCCTTGTTTAAAGCTAAATAAAATACAAAAAATGACCCCAAAGATAAGAAGGATAATAAAGTATACATCTTTGCATCCTGTGAATAATAAATATGATAAGGAGAGATGGCTACTAACAAAGTGGAAAATAGAGCAACTCGCTGATTAAAGATATAGTTACTTACAATGAAAGAGAGTGGGACTAATAGAATTCCAAAAATAGCAGAAAGGAGGCGAAGCTGAAATTCCCCTTTATTAAAAAATTTTAACCAGTAATGTAGAATAATATCATATAAAGGTGGCGATGACTCATTAATTTGATTAGTCCATAATTTTAATAAATTATTGTTAGCCCTAAAAAAGGCACAGGATTCATCAAGCCATATACTTTGACTTCCCAAATGATATATTCTAAAAAATGTGCCTAAAGAGGTTAACAATATAAGCGATATAATAACCTTATAATTTACGCGTCTCATTTTTTACTTTATTGATACTTGATTGTGATATTTCCTATTTGCCAATGGAATTTTCAGATGAGGTTTTCCAATTTTTTAAACACCGAATCGGCTTATGACTCTAACTACTTTATGTATAAATTCTTAAGACGGAATATTTTGTTATCCATAACCACCAAGCAATCTAATGAATAAAAGCTGGGGATAATAGGGAAACCCACTTTTTCTTTTATTTGACTCCTATGTTGTCTACAAAATAAAATACCACTGTATATATTCCATATCTTCTCAATGTATCTATTAAGTTATAACACCTTATTCTTGCTCTCGATAAATTGTGCTTTTGAGGATAATAGCAATAATTCTCATTTTAGTTTTTATTTTTGCTAAATAGATATAAATATGCTCCAGTAAATTTATACAATTTGATTTCTTTAAACCTATTCTTTAGCCTCTTTATTACTTCATATGCTTGGCTATTCAAAGTCGGAAAGATAAAATCTGAAAATATAAGCCATAGCCTTTTACTTTCAGATACCTCTTTATCAATTATACTATACTCTTGTGGTAAAAATGATGTAGGATGTAATTTATCGTAATTGATAGCTAACATTTTACCTTTTCCGTAAGAATCATATATAAAAATGACTGTGCCTTTATCGACTTCGTGTATTAGATCTTGGCTGCCATATCCCTGCCTGATATAAAATTTTAAAGGAAATACCGTATTTTTTGAAATATGCATGATCCTATCGCCATTTTTAAAATTTTCTAAAATAACTTTAACCAAACTTCTTATATCTTGTTTCTCCCCTATACCTACAAATTGATTGCGATCTTTGGGTAACTGATTGGAATAATAACTCCTTAAGCCTAAACAATTAAGACCAATTATAAAAGCGATAGTTAAAATTAAAATAACCTTACGGTTAATTTTATTTAGACCAATACCTACAATCAATAAGTATAAAGGAAAAATAGGGAAAAAATACCTATATACATAACAGTGTTTAATTTGAGATAAAAAAAATACCAATAAAATAGGTGTGAATAAGCAGGACAATATTAATTGTACATATAGATTTTTATATGATTTAAAGAGACCAATTAAAAACAGAACGAAATAGAGGAGTGTAGTAAACCAACCCGTAAAGGAGAAAAAATCGGTATTGTAACCGATACTGAAATTTTTAAAAGTAAATATAAGATGTTTGAAACTTATTTTTTCTGGAATCCAGATAGGGAACTCGCTAAATGCCGGCATAATTTTATTATTAAACATAAATTTTAAGTTGGGATATAAAGTCAAAAAAATAGGCATCAATAATAATGCTATCACCATATGCACCACAATAAATGGCTTTAAAATGTGTCGATATCTATTGATTTTGATAATAAAAAATACAATAAATGATAATAACAACAATATATCAGTATAAAGAATATATATATTCAAAATATTTACAATAATATAATAAATCCAGTATTTATTTTTATCTGTTTCTAAGGCCTTTAAAAATACATACAGACAAATGATAGTGGTGATAGATACAAGGGTATAGGGTCTTAATTCTTGAGAATAATAAATATGAAATGAGGAAAGGGTAAGAAATAGGCTTACTATCCATGCTGTCTGAATGCCAAAAAATTGTTTTGTAAATCTATACAATGCATAAATTCCAAAAATTCCAAATATAACAGATGGTAATCTTGCAATAAATTCTGTTCTACCGAATAACTCAGTCCAAAAATATATAATACCACGGCTATATAACAATCTTAAGTAATCACAATTCTGAGTAAGATAAGTCGGATCAAACAGTTTGCTAAAAGAAGGAAGGTGGGTGAGGCCCCATTTATCCAAAAGGGTAGTAGCTTCATCATACCAAAAACTATACCTGTCCAGATTATACAATCTTAATACTAATGCAAAAGATAAAATAATGTTTAGCAAAATAATGTTTTTGAAACAATGATTATTTAAATTTGTTTGTGACTTAAATTCTGACATCTTTCCCTATGCTATTTTGTAAATGTGTGTCTGTTTGTCCGGTTATCTATTACAAAAAAGCCATTTTATTACCACCTTTATATATCTAATAACTTCAGATAGAGACTTGATTTTACAGAGTCGTTTTATTATATATACCGGTCTGAAATAAAAATCTTTATAAAACTTTCTTACGTACTTTTCTATTTCATATTCTGATAATGTTGACCAAGGACGTGGTAAGCGAAATTCTTTTTTCTGCCCAAGTATATATTCCTTCCAGTAATCTGTGCCATAAACCTTGATTAGATATCTGTTTAATTCAGTATTGGGTTTTGCAATGGTTTTGCATACTTGGACAAAATCCAATTTAAGTTCTTTGGCTAAATTTATAGATGATAACACACTTTCTCTGGTATCTAATGGATTCCCTATCATAAAAAATCCCAAGGTATCAATGCCATATTTACGCGTTAGATTGATGGCATAACGTACTTGTAGTTCATCAGTTTTTTTATTAATACTTTCTAACACCTTATCGGAAGCTGATTCTATGCCATAATAAATTTTACTGCAACCAGCCAATGAAGCAACCCTTAAGATATCTTTATCTACAATATCTGTCCTAGACCTACACGACCATTTTATTTTAATTTTCCGCTTTAATATCTCTTCGCATATTTCTATAGCCCTGCTTTTATTTATAAAAAAAGTAGCATCAAAGAAGTCTATTTCTCGGATAGCATATCTATTGTAACATTCTTCTATTTCATCAACTACATTGTTTACAGATCTCTCTCGATATGGAAGTTTTGATATAGCGCAAAAGGAACATTTAAAAGGACAACCAGTAGATGTAAGCATAATGGTATAATTCTTCAATTGAGAGGTAAATGAAGAATATAGATGGTTAGGGAGAAGATGTCTTGCTGGAAAAGGATATGTATCAAATTCAATTGCTTTATCAGAAGGAGGATTTAATACCGGTAGGCCATTATTTCTATAGATAACTCCTTGAATCTGGTATGGCTCTTTTTTGTTTTCCAAGGCCCGAATGAGTTTTGGCAGGCTTTCATTAGCTTCACCGGCTATCCCATAGTCAAAACAGCTATAAGAGAACGATTCTAAAGGATAGAGCGTTATATTTATTCCTCCAACAATAATTATAGCATTCAGTTTCATCTTAAAAAAACTAGCCCATTCTACGACTCGATGGAACCAGTATGTATCGGCTCTAAGACCAATGATATCTGGAGAAAAATCCACTAAAATATCCAATACCCTTTCTTTTGTAAGTCGCAATGCATTCGCATCTATCAGGATAACTTTATGTCCTGTTTTTTCTAATATCGCGGCTACATATGCCAATATTATCGGGGGCGCAAGGCAAAATTCCTCGTCAACTACTTTTAAGTTCTCAGAAAATCTTCTATGTCCCAAGAGATATTGGACAAGTGCTATTTTCATCTATAATAATTTTTGTCTGAGTATCTTTGGTTTGTTAATTATATTTATTTAGTATACATTTCTTAGAATGATTTTTCAAACACTTTCCTTCGTTATTATGAACTTAAATAATCAAATGAAAGACAAGCAAGATTTTATAAAACTATAAAATATGAGGACATACATTTAAACAACTATAAAACACCTTATGAAGCCAAAGATGGCGTTGGAAAATTTATCAACTACTACAACATTCATAGACACATCAGGCTATAGATTATATGATACCTTATGGATGATACACTAGAGAAGGCAAAAGATATAAAGATATATTAAGTGACCTTAAAGCAAAGAAAAGACAAAAACTCTTTTAAATAGAACCCTTCAAAAATCTTAATCTAAATGAGGAGTAAATGTCAATTGTCATGGTAAAAACATTTTAGTTAAAAAATTGACTTGAAATACTGAGAAACAACACATTTATTCTAATTATTTTCTTTTAAAATATAATAGGATGGCTATAATATAAATATTAGATTTCTTCTGATAATCAAAGAAGTTATTATATAAGGCAATATGCATTAAGGACTATGGGTAAGAGCAATTTTCTATTGATTATAATTCTATTTTTTGTTTTTATAATAGTAGGGATTTCTATATTATTATATAAACAAAAAAATAATATTTTTTTTGACAGTTATATTCAAAAGCCAAAAAGAAAACTCTATTCTCAAAACAACGAAGAACTTATCATTAGACATTTTTTTAATGACCGACGAAATGGTATATTTGTAGATGTAGGTTGCTCTCACTACAAGAACTTGAGCACAACATTTTATCTTGAGCAATATTTAGATTGGTCGGGTATTGGCGTAGATGCGCTATCTGAATTTGCAGAAGGCTATCACAAAAATCGTCCAAGGACAAAGTTTTTTAATTTTATTGTTACTGACCATTCAGGAACTACAGAGCCAATTTATAGGTTAGTAGTTGATCCCGGTCGTTCTTCGCAGGATAAAAAATCTATGTTACGTGTTGCGAGAAAAAGAAAAATTAAAGAACAATATGAAGTAATATATGTCCCTACAATCACCTTGAATGAACTTCTGGAGAAAAATGGAATATCAAATATAGATTTCTTATCAATAGATATTGAAGGGAATGAAGTCGCAGCGCTTGCTGGTTTTGATATTGAGAAATTCAGACCACAGCTTGTTTGTATAGAAGTTAATGCGCCATGGAAAATTATGGATTACTTCATACGCCATAAATATAAACTTATCATAAAATATCTCTTATATGACCACATAAACTGGTATTTCACGCCAAGGCGGAGATAAAAATAAAAATGTTATGTTAGCCAGAAGAAGTAAAATTTTTACGTGGACTCTTGTTAAAGATATATTAACCTATATATTTTCTAGCTCTAAAAAGAAAAAAGATTACATAACTTTATTTGAAAATAATTGTGCGCGGTATTTGGGAGTAAAATACATTACCTTAACATCTTCTGGTAGGAATGGTTTTAAACTTATTTTAGAATATTTTAATTTTCCGCAGGGTAGTGAAATCATATTGTCTGCCTATACCTTAAAAGACATACCTCTGATTATTAAAGAGATGGGTTATGTCCCTAGATTTGTGGATATAGATTCACAGACATATAATATTGATTCTTCTCTGATTGAAGAAAAAATTAATGAAAGAACAGTTTTGATTCTAGTCACGCATATGTTTGGATTACCGTGTAAAATAGACAAAATAGTGGAAATTGCCCGGAGAAGAAATTTAAAGATAATTGAAGACTGTGCACATTCTCTAGGGGCAAGTTATAAGAATAAAATGGTTGGTACTTTCGGCGAAGCCTCTTTTTTCAGTCTGGAGATTGCTAAGCCGATTAATACTTTCGGAGGAGGAATTATCGCTACAAATAACCAAAATATTTATGAATTCATCAAAAAAAGAACAGCCCAGTATTACCTTTCGCGAAAAAAAATCATCTTCAAGGTTATTTTTCCTTTTTTAGAAGAATTGATAACTCATTCTCCTTTGTATTTCATCTTAGGATTTTTATTTTATTTTCATAGTACCAAAAAAATATTTTTTAATATTGCCTACAAGGGATTGCGTAGATCTCTTAAAAACATTCCTATACGATATAGCAATTTTCAGGCATTTTTAGGATGCAAGGCTCTCGCCTCATTTGACAAAAAAAATTTGATACTTAATGAAAAACTAAAACGCTTTAGGATCTTCCTAGGTAAAGGCATAGTTTATCCATTCGCAGATTATCCACATTCGCAAACTATCTATTTTAATCTCGTCAGAACCAAATATAATTGCTTGGAAGTTAGAAAATTGCTCTTGCGTCGAGGTATTGACAGCGGCGTAAATGATGAAATAAGTGACAACTGTCCTTTGTATTTTGGTGATACTGGCAATTATCCTATCTTAAGAGATGTTTATAACTCTCTTATTCAATTGCCGTTTTCTTATGAGTTTGACGACTCTACGCTTAAGATCGTGGCAGATAAGTTAAATAAAGTTGTTGCTTATTTACAATCTTTAAATTCATAATTATGTATATAAAATATTTAAAGCATTTTAATTTTAACAAGTTGCTTTTGGGTATCGTATTCAAGAAAAAATATCCCCTTGCTATAAGTTGGGCTATAACTAAAAGATGTAATATGCATTGTTTGTATTGTGTGGGTGGCGCGAACGAAGATGAGTTAACTACAGAACAAATTACTAAAATTATTACAGATACAAGTGAGGCAGGAGTAAAATTTATTTCTTTTACCGGCGGAGAGCCTTTATTAAGAGAAGATATAAAAGATATAATTAAATGTGCAAAAGATAAAGGGATATTTGTAAAATTAAATACAAATGGTTATCTCCTAGAAGAAAAAATAAACGATATAAATAATGTAGATATTGTTCATCTAAGTCTAGATGGTAATGAATGTATCAATGACTATATAAGGTCAAAGGGCAGTTATGGTCAGGTACTAGAAGGATTGAAAATAGCGCTAAAAAAAGGAATAAAAATTTCCCTCAATACCGTAATTTCTAGGCTGAACGTAGAACACCTGCCTGAGATTGTTCAGTTAGCAAATACATATAATCTGCCCATAACTTTCCAACCTGCGACTAAAAATCTCTTTAGAAATGATAAACCCAACCCAGTAGCACCTGATACAGATAAACATAAAAAAGCCATTGAGTATATAATTAAGTTGAAAAAGACTAAACCAACGAATAGATTGATATTAAACTCAACGGCCTGCCTTAGACATCTTTACAACTGGCCTACTCCTAAATTAATCCCGTGTTATGCTGGGATATTAAGCTTTAGAATTGACAGCAAAGGGAATCTCTATAATTGCGATGAGAGTAACGAAAAAGGTGTAAATATATTACAACATGGGTTTAGAAACTGTATAGATATGCTTAAACCTTCTCCCTGCAGCGAATGCTGGGGCAGCAGCCATATAGATTTTAATTTCTTGATGTCTCTTGAGTTAAATTCTCTCATTGATACTTTGCCTTTACTATTTAAACGGTTGTAATGCCTTAAACAAACCATCCTTTTTTCAATCCATAGCCAATTGTAAATAATGACAATACAAACAAAATTATACCGGATATAAGAGAATTTGGTAAATAGTATATAATAAGATCAGAAATTTTTTGATTCAGAGTAATGGATATGAGGCCATTATATGACGTTATTTTGCCTGCCGAAGAGCGCCAACCAGGGAAATAATTTTGGTTAATGACCAGCGTATCATTATCTTTCAGTTTTAACTTAAATATCATTTTATTGGGAGAAAACATAACCTGCTCTACTTCGCCATAGCCATTTAGTAAATAATACTCCCCTCTATACCCCTTTTCTTCTTTAGCCAATACTTTTTTGGGTATTTGACCTCCAATTGCATCAAAAAAGTTGATGGCATGTGGAGACAACACCCCTCTACCTATGTATATTGTCTCAAATATATTTCTCGGGTCCACATTTTTGTGAGAAAATTTTTTTTGTTGATTATCTAAGCGATATACCATTACATCCCTGGTTTTAAAAATCATATTGGCATATAAAAATACGCTGGTAGTAAATAGAAAAACTAAAATAGTTACTATAGATTTCAATGTTTTGCTCTGGGGTGCTTTAATTTGGCATTCTTTTATAACTAGTCCCAGAGATAATGAGAATGTCATAATAAAAACCGCAGCAAATTTACCCGGGCCACCCATAGATGGCAAAAGGAAGTGCAATAGACTCCATAGATTGAATGGGCTATTATTAAATAAAGATATTAAAAGAAATATTAAGCCAATGATTAGCAGTTCTTTATATTTCTTCCATAACATTATGAAGGTTATAATAAAAATAGATGTCATTATAAAATAAAAAATATTTTGAAGAATATCAGGATTAATAAAACGGTTTAAAAAATAGAAACTTTCTTTTGGCAAAAGCAACTCTTTAGCCTCAATAATTAAAAATGGAAATTTATCTAAATTTAATAATACCTTTGGTGCTTCAAATACCGTAATACGGGGTAATTGTTTTAATAATTCCAGCATTGGCAAAATCTTAGGAGCCGATAATAATAGAGCAAAAATGGTTATGCCAAGAAAGATTAATATAAATTTTATTTTTTTATACTTCGCAATATAAAAAATAGTATCTATAAATAAAAAAATCAGCGTCATTATAAAAATGTAGATATATCCAGTTAAAATAATGACTGCTAATAACATTATAGAGTAGAGCATATATTTTTTCTCATTTTTTGCTTTATTGAATAATAGATATATCCAAGGCAAAAAACAAAAACTCAAAAAAATAAAAATGCCAATATAGGTTATTTTATTAAAAATATTTAAACTGATTATAGTGCTTAATAAGGAGATATTGCGACTAAGACCGTAATGGCGTGATAAAAAATACATACCCAATAACCCTATTAGCGTCTGGGGAAAATAAGCTATAATTGTGCCTTTAATTGTACCAAAAAATAAAATAAAAATAAAAAATGGAGATAGAAAATCAGAAACAGGGTGGGCCAGCCACGGTTCTCCGCCACACAAATATGGATTCCAAAGAGGAAATTGGTGATATTTTAGAATTATATCTCTTTGCGACTGATGATATCCGAATACCATATCCCAATCGCTTTGTTCGACTACCTGAAAATCAGAAAAAACAATTATAAACCAAAAAAGCGTTATAAGAGTTATAAAAAATATGTAGGGGAGGTCTTTTTTCATTCTAACCCTGTATTACCGTTGTTGCTTAGAAACTATATGGGATATTTTTTACAGCCTATTATATAAATAACCAAACATAAAGATAGTAAAGATATAAACATACCAGCCAAAAAAGAAGTTGGTAAATAATATAATGTAAGGTTTGTATCGGTTTTTCTTAAGGATACGGATAACAGGCCGTCAAGAGATTTTACCTGTCCTATAGAGGTATGCCAACCAGGGAAATAATTCTGATTAATCACAAGTGTATCATCATTATATAGTTTTAACTTAAATATCAGTTTATTGGGAGAAAATATAATCTGTTTTACTTCACCAGAACCGTTTAATAAATAATATTCTCCCTTATAAGCGGCTTCTCCCTTAGCCAAAACTTTTGTTTTGATTTGATTTCCAATTACATCTGAACGGTCATTGTTAGATATATTACCTTGGCCTTTGTATATAGTCTCTAACATACTATTGGGGTTACCTTTTATTTGAAAGAATGCGCTTTTTGATGAAGTCAGACTGTAACTGTAAGCACTTACATTTTCATTATGAAAGTAAAAAACTCTGTTGGCAGATAAATAGGTGTAAAAAATAACTACAATCAACAAAATAAAAACTAGGGATTTGGATATTTTCTTATAAGCAAATTTTATTTCTAATTCCT
>Ga0123519_10008219_pt1 | contig 15963 bp, 10 predicted proteins | sample YelNatPaOPRAMG02_FD_87396 | JGI IMG/M metagenome (GOLD analysis project Ga0123519, IMG submission 87396) | Hot spring microbial communities from Yellowstone National Park - Yellowstone National Park OP-RAMG-02 (version 2) | ecosystem: Environmental > Aquatic > Thermal springs > Hot (42-90C) ...
ACTTACATTTTGTGGTATCTAGAATACTTTTTACTGAAAACTCTTAAGAGTGCAGAGAAGCGAAGCTTCTCTACAATAAGAATGGGTGGGAGGGTGGGAGTGCTTATAGCACGCGGTGCTCAAAGCACAATTACTTTTGGTAGTCTCGCCCGCCCACCCTTACTTTACGAAGAGAGACAGAGTCTCTCTTCACTCTTTAGTACACAATACATAATTTCTTCCCGAAAGAAAAAGTGCTTACAAAGTTAACTTTGTTACTTAGTTGGGTGGAGTGCTTCATAGCACATCGTGCTTCATAGCACATTGTGCTTCACATCACCTTTTTATTTTAAATTAAGAGGCGAAGCATGTTGTAAGTGGAGAAGTTCAATTAGATTTTTCGTTAATATATTTGTAGTTGAATTACTGATTAAAGTAAAATTAAGTTTTAGTAAAACTAAGTTTTAAGAAAACTAAATTTTAGGAGATTTATGATTAAGGTTACTGTTTTAAACGAGTATGGGAGTATTGCAATAAGTGAAAGGAAAGTAAAAGATATAGTGAGATGGGCATTGAAGGAAATGGAGAAGGATAATTGTGAATTGAGTTTAGTTTTGTGTAATGATGGGTATATACAATTTTATAACAAAGAGTATAGGGGAAAGGATTATCCTACTGATGTGTTGTCGTTTGTCGATGGTGAGAAGACAGGTAAAATCACTTATCTTGGGGACATAATAATTTCTATAGATAGGGTTAAGTCTCAAAGTGAAGAGTATGAGGTTAGTTTTGAGGAAGAATTTTCTAGGCTTTTGGTTCATGGTATTCTTCATCTTCTAGGTTATGATCATGAGACTAGTGAAGAAGATGAAAGAATAATGATGGATATACAAGATAGATTAGTTGATAAAGTAGTGAAAAAGTTTTTTGGTGTTTAGAATATTTTTTCTATTACTTCCTTTATAAGGTTTATCTTTTCGTCTAAATTCTCAATTTTTTCTTTAAGAAGTATTTCATTTTTTGCTCTTTGGGAAAACTCAATGGGGTATTTATTGCTTAGAAGTAGGTTAGTGAATTTTTCAGGGTCTGGTAGGTTTTTAGGTGAGAATTTTATGTATATCCCCTCACTTGATTCTGATACTTCTTCAATTTGGTACTTTTTTAGGTATATTCTGAATTTTACCACCTCTGATAGTTTTAGTAATCCTTCTGGTAGTACTCCGTATCTATCTTTAAACTCTTCTAGCACAAAGTTTAATTGCTTTTCTGTGAATGCTACATTCAGTTTTAGCATTATTTCTATTTTCTCACTATCAGGAATTTTTATATTGCTGGGGAATACTCTATCAAATGTTAGATAAACTACGGGATCGGAGTACTCAACTGGTTCTCTGCCTTCTGCTATTATCTTCAGTGTTTCCGAAAGCATTCTTGTATAGAATATATATCCTATACTTTTAATATTGCCGTGCTGTTCTTTACCTAATAGATTTCCTGCACCTCTCATTTCCAAATCTTTTAGTGCTATTCTAAAGCCTGCCCCTAAATCCGAATGTTCTTCTATTGCATTGAGCCTTTTCATTTGTATTTCTGATAATATGTATTTTGATGGATACACGAAGTAAGCATATCCTTCGGTGCTGCCCCTACCGATTCTTCCCCTTATTTGGTGCAAGTCAGCCAAACCAAACATTTGTGCGTTATTCACTATTATGGTGTTGACATTTGGTATATCGAGTCCTGACTCAGATATTATTGTTGAAATCATCACTTTATACTTATCGTTTAAATAATCAAGAAATATTTTTTCAATATCTGTTCTGTTGAGTTTTCCGTGAAGTAAGCAAACATCACTCTCCTTTATTATGCCATTACATATACTCAAAACACTTTCCTTTAGTTTTTCTATTGTTTCAACTTTGTTGTTGATTATTAATACCTTTCCACCTCTTTTTATTTCGTTATTTATAGCTTCTCTTATTATTTCATTATTCCATTCAATTATGAATGTTTTAATAGGTTTTCTTGATTTTGGTGGTGTTGTGATTAATGAGATATCTCTTAAGTTACCTAAACCCATTCCCAAAGTTCTAGGTATAGGTGTTGCTGAAAGCATAATGATATCAACATTTTCATATCCTTTTAAAATATTTTCTTTGTGATTAACGCCGAATTTGTGCTCTTCGTCGATTATTATGAGGCCTAAGTTCTTAAACTTCTTGAGTGCTCCATTTTCTGAAACAATAGAATGGGTACCTATGAGTATATCAACCTTGCCTGTTTCTACATTCCTAAGCACATTTTTTATTTCTGATTCACTCCTCAACCTAGATATTACATCAACTTTGACACCGAAACTCTCAAATCTCTTAGAAAAATTTCTGAAATGTTGTTCTGCCAACACTGTTGTAGGTACCAATATCATTACCTGCTTGCCATTTAAAAAGTACAGATATGAAGTTCTCATTGCTATTTCTGTTTTACCGAATCCAACATCACCACAAACTACTCTGTCTAATATTTTACCTGAAACTAGGTCATTTTTTATTTCTTCCATTACTTTTATTTGGTCTGGGGTCTCTTCGTAGGGAAAACTATCCTCGAATGCTTCATACTCTTCAAAGTTAACTTTCATTGATTCCCTTGAATAAGATTGTCTGATTGCTTTTATCCTTAGAAGATCTCTTGAAAATTTTAGTATACTTTCCTGCACTTTTTTCTTTATTGATTTCCAGTTCTCTTTTTTGAGGGAGCTGAGTTCTACTTTATCACTACCTATATACCTACTAAGCAAGTTAAATTGTTCAGGTGGAACATACAATATGTCACCTTCCTTGTATTCCAATGTTGCAAATTCCTTTAACTTGCCAAGGTAATTTAATTCTTTTAATCCTCTAAATATAGCAACTCCGTAGTTTGCGTGGACTATGTAATCTCCTTCTTTTATTTTTTCAAAGAAAAAAATATCTTTTAATTCTTCTGAAGAGAGGGATGCTTCATTGAATTCATAACCAAATTCTTCTTTTCCAAAAAGTTCCTTAGGGGTGATTGCTATAATATCATTTGATTCTATACCTTGTGGTATTGTGATTCCTTCTACTATCAAAACCTTGTTAACTTTGGTATCTCTGAGTGCTCTTCTCTCCAATGCATTAATTGCGTATGGGATATTGTATTTTTCAAATAACTTTTTTGCTTTTACTGTGTACTTTTCGCTTGGCGAAAAGAAAAAAATCCTTCTTTTGCCTATATGAGATAGTATGTAATTTGTGAGCAAATTGTAATTGGGCAATATGCTATTGGGTGAAGAAAAGTTTGGGAAGTCTTCAAAATTGGTTTGGTTAATGTATTTTATATTTCTAAAATTTTCTGTGATTATCTCACTAGGAGGCAAAAAATGGTCTTTTTGCGTCAATTTTTGGTACAGTTCCTCTAATCTTGTCCTCACTAAAGCGAGTTTTTCTTGTAACTTTTCTTCTGGGACCAAAGAGATCACATTTGTGATTTCTGGTAAGTCTAGTATGCTAAAAAGTTTTTCTTTGAATATCTTGTCTATATCACTTTCAAAGGGTGGGAAAATTACTATTTTATTTAACTTTGATACACTTATTTGGGTTTCTGGGGTAAATGTTTTTATTGCTTCAATTTCATCAAATTCAAATTTAATTCTGATGGGATTTTCGTAAAGAGGTGGAAATATATCTATTGTGTTTCCCTTGTGTGCCATGGTGCCGTAATCTTCTACCTTCTCAACTACTTCGTAGTAGTTTGCTAGCGTTTCAGTTAAGTTGGTCAAGTTGTTTGTTTCACCTACTTTTATGGAAACAATAGGAGATATGTTTTTTGGGTTAATTGTTCTTTGGCAAATTGCTTCAAAAGAAGTTAATACACCAAAGTTATCTTGCGAGTTACCTTGATTTAAGAGTTTTATCAAGATACTTTGTCTATCTTTTAAATTGTCAAGAGGTGGGATAGTGCTAACATAAGGAATAACATTTAGTTCTGGGAAAACGGAGATTTTGATGTCTTTACCAAGTTCTGGTACATTCTTTACATCTTCATCGTCTACGATTATAAGTGTGTTGCTGAGATTTTCAATTTCTCTGTTAAATATCAATTCATAAAGCCAAATATAATTTTTCTTACTCATTGTTAGAGTCTTGATAAAAACTCAATTGCTTTTTGAGAGAATTTATTTTTTGTACTCAAGCACTCATTTATGCTTTCTCTCACTATCGTATACCTAAAGAATATTTGGTACTTTCCACTTTTTAATTGTTGCCAATATGTGCCACTTAATATGAGTTTTAGTTCTTTTGCTAGTAAATCTGCGTCAGGAATGTTTTCGTATAGGTACGCTTCTAAATAATCTTGGGGATTTAACACTCTGTCTTCAGGATAGTTTGATTCTATACCTATTACAAAAAATGTGTCTTCTGGGGATTTTTGTATCACACCTTCTTTCTCAATTTTTAAAACCCATTCAGGTATAGGGCCTTTACCATTGAGAGATGAACTATTTTGTATTATTGAACTCTCTTCAAGTACAGGTTTTATAAACTTAATCTGGTATTTTGAATTAGGACAGCCGTACAACAAAGCAATGAATAAAACTAGAAATAGTGAAAACTTGGAAAGTTTTTTAAACATACAAATAATTATTATTATTTGAATGGTATTTTATCAATTTTAAATTAGGTTAATTGTGCAAATTACAAAACCGAATTTGGGGGTGGGGGATGCTCATAGCACCTGCGCTTAAAGCACTTAATTAAGAAGGTGCTACAAAGCACCTTTTGGTGGTCCCGCCCGCCCACCCTAGTTGGTTGAAGAGAGGCTCTGCCTCTCTTCACTCTTTAGTACACAATACCTACTTCCTTCATGAAAGGAAAAGTGCTTACAGGGTTAAGGAATACGAAGCATCTTCGATGCCAAGCATCTCTGATGCGAAGTATCTTTGATACAGAGTATCCCTTAAATAATTGGGTGGGAGGGTGGGAGTTTCTTAAGTGTTTATAGTACTTTGTGCTATATAGCACTCTTAATAGAAAAGAATTACTTTCTTGTGGCTGTGTAATTTTTAAACACTTGGTGTTTTAAACACTTGGTGTTTTTAACACTTGGTGTTTTAAACATTCAATTCTTGAAACTACTAAATTACTCACATTTTGTGGTATTTAGGATACTTTTTACTGAAAACTCTTAAGAGTGCAGAGAAGCGAAGCCTTCCAACACCTTTATAAGTTTAAAACTTTAAGTTTGAAACTTTATAAGTTTTAAAAGGGTACTTTTAAGCACTTATAGCAATCTATTAAGTTTTTAATAAGGATTTTTGATAAGGATTTTTAATTAGGGGAAAAGAGAGGACAATTCTAGTCGTAATTGGGTAGAGTGCTTAATAGCATTTCTTTATTCAAATATTATAGGAAGTGAAGAGGGGGTTCACCCATCTTCATAAAATAGGGTGGGTGGGGATTGCTAAAATTGATTTCTTATGAAGGAAATAAAAACAGGTATAACCTGAAACAGGCCAAGCCTGTTTTTAACACAATTATTTTAAATACTTTTTACAGAGAGGTTAATACCTCAAGAGGATAATACCTCAAGAGGCTAATACCTCAAGAGGTAATACCTCAGGAGGTTAGATTGTCCTTTTCATGATTAATGGAAATTTTTCAATGGGCTATAAGTAACTTGATAAAAAAACTAATCAAATTAAAGAATATTCTAGAGGGTTATATGGGAGTTAATTATAATAAGGTTAAGGATAGATTATCATCGGTAAAGGGGGATATTATAATCAGTGAAAGTACATCTGAGAAGGTTAAATTTGAAAATGGTGAGGTAAACTCCATAGATAGTTCAAATCATGTAGGAATTGGTGTAAGAGTAATAAAAAATGGGAGATTGGGTTTTACTTCAAGTAATGATGAGTCAAAGGTTGATGAAATATTCAAGACAGCGGAGGAACTATCTAACTATGGTGAAGAAATAGATATATCGTTTCCTAAAAACCCACCTGCCATCAGAAATATAAACCTTTACGATGAATCGTTAGAAAAGGTTGATGAATATGATATGGTGAATTTAGGGGAGATGATTGTGAAATCCCTCAAAGAATTGGATAGGGATATATCAGTAAATCTAGAGATAGAAAAGACTCTCATAAGGAAGAGTATAATTAATTCAAATGGGTTGGATGTATCATTTGGTAAAACAATTTGGGGGTTTTCGGTGGAGGGTATGTATATTCAGCCTGATGAGAGTTTGTTATGGCTTTATGACAGCAAATATTCAACGAAGTATTCTATAGATTTTAGTGATGTTGTTTCATACATAAGGAATATGTATTTGTTCTCAAAGCAAAATGCAACAATCCAAAAAGGGCAATATCCTATCATTTTCTCACCTTTATCTTTTTCAATATTGCTAGATATACTATCAGTGTCGTTAAGTGGCGAAAATGTTTTTAAAGGTATATCACCATTAAGAGATAGATTAAGAGATCAGGTCTTATCTGAGAAATTCACTCTTGTAGATGATCCATTGTTGGAAGAGGGGATTTTTTCTCAGCCTTTTGACGATGAAGGTGTACTAACAAACCATAAAGAAATCATATCAAATGGTGTTTTAAATTCCTTTATATACGATCTACGCACGGCTTACCTAATGAATACCACTTCTACGGGAAATGGATTTAGGGATTATGATTCTTTGCCTAAACCTAGTTTTTCAAATGTAGTAGTACCAAATTCTGAAACATCCTTGAATAATCTTATCTCGCAAGTTGACAGAGGATTAATAGTGTATAATGTTCTTGGAGGAGGGCAGAGTAATATAAATGCTGGTGAGTTTTCTGTTAATGTTGAATTGGGTTCATTAATAGAAGGTGGTAAAATAGTAGGTAGAGTAAAAAATGTTATGCTCTTTGGTAATGTGTTTGACTTATTCAAAAATGTAATAGAATTTTCAAAAGAAACGAAAGTAGTTTTTGATAAAGTGTTACCTTATGTTTTATGTGATAAAGTTAATGTGGTGTCGGAAGGATGAAAATAAGAGAGTTTTTAGTAAAACTTGATAAATACATTATTGATTCTTTGAGTTACATAGGGAGTATATCAATCTTCATATATGATGTATTTAAAAATATGTTTTCTAGGCCTTTTTATCTGAAGGAATTTTTGAATTCAATGGAAAACATTGGCTATAGGTCAATGATTATAGTGATAACAGTGACATTTTTTTCTGGTATGATAATAACATTGAACATTGGTAAATCAATGGATGCGATAGTGAAGGGGACATCACAGTACATTGGTTCAGGAATGTTACTCGTAATGCTAAAAGAATTTGGGCCTGTGCTGACTTCTATAGCACTCATAAGCAGAGTTGGTGCAGGAATAACAGCACAAATATCCATGATGAAGGCAACAGAACAAATAGATGCTTTAGAGGTTATGTCAATATCTCCCATAAAATTTATTGTGGTTCCAAATGTTATAGCTATGGTAATAATGGCTCCAATATTATCAGCAATGGGCGTACTTTTTGGTATATTTGGTGGGTTGGTAATGGTCGTTACATACCTTGATCAGAGTCCCAACACTTACATTGATAAAGTGCTTATGGTGCTAAGGGGAAATGATATAATTGATATGATAATAAAAAGCTCTGTACTTGGTTTTTTCATAGCAATTGTCAGCTCATATTACGGAATGAAGTCAGAGGGAGGTGCACGGGGAGTCGGCATATATACAACTCGCTCAGTTGTCGCATCGGTAGTTTTTATAGTAATAGTTGATTACATAGTAACCTCAATTATCATGAGTATAAGAAGACTCCTGGCCTAGATTGTATTTCTCAAATTTTTTTAACAAAAAATAAATTTTTTGCTTTACCTTTTTAGAAATTCGGGGAATTGGAAATTCGGGGAATTGGAAATTCACGGGATTAGGAATTCACGGGATTGGGAATTCACAGAATTAGAATTCGGGAAATTCAGGGGGGTACGAATTCGGAGAATTATGAATTCAGAGAATTACGAATTCGGGGGGATTAAAATTAAACAGTGTGGCACATTACGATGTGGTTTTCAGAAATTTTTCTAGGTTTAGGAAATTCGTTTTTGCAGTTCTCTAGTGCTATTGGGCATCTATTATAAAATGGGCAGCCTATGGTTTTTTCTTGTCTTTCTTCTAATTTTATCTCTTCCTTTATTATGTTTTGTCCTGGTACGGAGTAGATAAGAAGCTTTGTATATGGGTTTAGGGGGTTTGTGAATATTTCTTCGGATTCTCCTACTTCCATTACTCTACCTTTGTAAAGAATCATAACATAGTCTGATATAAACCTCGTTGTAGCGATGTCGTGTGATATGAATATGTAGGTTAGGTTGTGATCTTTTTTTATGTTTTTTAGTAAATTGAGAATTTGTGCTCTGATGGATACATCTAATGATGATATAGGTTCATCAAGCACGACTATTTGGGGCTTTGATATTATTGCTCTCGCTATACTGACTCTTTGTTTCTCACCACCACTAAGTTCATGTGGGTACTTTGAAAGTACATCATCGTTTAGATTTACTTCTTCTATGGTTTTATAAACTGCTTCTTTTATTTTATCTTTTGAAAGCTTACTTCTAAACATCAGAGGTTCTGAAATTGACGAAAATATGTTTAATCTTGGATTGAGGGAGCTTGAAGGGTTTTGAAATACACCGTATATCATTGAGTTGTAAATTTTTGCTACATTACTTTGGTATATTGATTTACCTTTAAATAGTACATCTCCTTCGGTTGGTTTTATGAGTTTTAAAATTATATTTGCTAGAGTTGTCTTACCTGACCCTGATTCTCCTACAACTGACATTGTAGTGCCTTCATGGACAGTGAAACTAACTTCTTGTAATGCTTTAACTTGAGAATTTTGGCTAATTCTATCTTTTGTAAAAAAGATATGAGATATATTTATTCCCTCAAGTATTACACCCATTTACAAATTTTAATACCATATTGTGAGAATTCTCCATCTTCTATTCCCACAATTTTTTAAACAGGTAATTCGTATTCATATAACTAGAATCTTATGCTACCATTTCTGCTTGTTCTATGATTGTTTCTATTGCTGATTCTTGTATATCTTGTGGGTATCCGTGTTTTTTTAAAACTTTTTTTACTGCCAATCTTAATTTAGCTCTGCTGCTTTCTCTAATATTCCAATCTATGGTGGTATTTTTTCTGATTTCTTTGGATAAATCCCTTGCAATCTCTCTTAATTTTTCTTTTCCCATTAACTCTAAAGCGTTTTTATTTTCTGCTACTGCTGTATAGAATGCGTATTCGTATTCTGTAATCCCCATCTCTTGGGGTTCTTTGTCTATTTCTTTTATTTCTTTTGCAAGTTTTATTAATTCTTCTATTACTTGGGCTGTAGTAAGGACTTTGTTTTGGTATTTTTTGATAATCTCTTCGTATATTCGTAATAAGGATTTGCTTTTTGCATAGCTTATTTTCGTTCTTATTTTTATTTGCTCGTTTAAAATCTTTTTTAAAAGTTCTATTGCTATATTTTTATGTTCCATGTTTTTTACTTCTAATAGGAATTCTTCAGATAATACGCTGATGTCTGGTTTCTTGATTCCTGCTATTTCAAATACATCTATTACTTGTTCTGATACTAGGGCTTTGTCTAATATTTGTTTTATGGTTGTCTCTATTTCGTAGTTTGTTTTTGTTTTTCTGTTATCGTTTTCATCTGTGCTTGTTAGTTTTAGTATTCTTGATTTCACAGCTTGGAAGAATGCTACTTCATCTTTTATTTCTAACGCTTTTTCGTGTGGAATTGCTAATGTGAAAGCTTTTGAAAGTTCTGTTACATGTTTTATAAATCTTTTCTTACCATCTTCCAATCTTAATACAAAATTTACTGCATCTCTGAGTATTTCAAGTTTTCTGCCTGTATCTGATGTGAAGTATTCTTTATAATTAAATCCGTATAACATATTTGATACTATTTCGTATTTATCAATCATTAGATTTACTGCTTCTTCTTGTATTAATACTGGTGTTCCTTTCCCGCCGCTTTTTGAGTAAAAGGAGAGGGCTTCTTTTAGGTCTGATGCTATACCTTGGTAATCTACGATTAATCCACCTGGTTTATCTTTGTATACTCTATTAACTCTTGCTATGGCTTGCATGAGAGTATGTCCTTTCATTGGTTTGTCTATATACATGGTATGTAAGCAAGGAACATCAAAACCTGTTAGCCACATATCAACTACTATTACGAGTTTTAATTCGTCTTGAGGGTCTTTCATTCTGTTTTGTAGTAATCTTCTTTGTTCTTTTGTAGTATGGTGTTTTGCTATTTCTGGTCCATCGGAAGAGTTAGCAGTATAAACTACTTTTATTTTCCCTTTTGTTATTTTGTCACTGTGCCAATCTGGCCTTAGATGTATAATTTTTTGATATATTTTTGCTGCAATTGGTCTTGATAGTACTACTATCATTCCTTTACCTTCGAAAACTTCTTGTCTTTTTTCAAAGTGTTCTACTATGTCTTTTGCGAGTTGGTTTAGTCTGTCTTCTGCTCCGAGTATATTTTCAAGTCTTTTTGCTTTTTCGCTTTGTTCTATCGCTTCTAATCCTATTTCTTCTAATTCTTCCTCAAACTCTTTTATAAGATGTTTTCCTTCTTCCGTTAGTGATATTTTTATTAGTCTGCTTTCGTAGTATATGGGGACTGTCATTTTGTCTTCTATTGATTGCGATATGTCGTATATATCTATATAATCTCCGAATACTGCTGGCGTGTTTTTATCTTCTTTTTCTATAGGTGTTCCTGTAAATGCTATGAATGTGGCATTTGGTAGTGCGTCTCTTATGTATTTTGCGTAGCCGTATGTGGTTTCTCCCGTTTTTTTGTCTATTTTTGCTTTAAATCCATACTGGGTTCTGTGTGCTTCGTCTACTATAACGATTATATTTTCTCTTTCTGATAGTGTTTCAAAGGCGTTACCTCCTTCTGGTAAGAATTTTTGAATGGTGGTAAAAACTATACCTCCTGAATTTACTTTCAGTAGCTGTTTTAATTCTTCTCTGTTTTCTGCTTTTTTAGGGGGTTGTCTTAAAAGTTGCTGTGATTGTGAGAATGTTTCGAAAAGTTGGTCGTCTAAGTCGTTTCTATCTGTTAAAACTACTATGGTGGGATTGTTTAGATGTTGAACGATTTTTCCTGTATAGTATACCATCGTTAAGGATTTACCGCTGCCTTGTGTATGCCATATTACACCTGCTTTTTTTGTTTTGTCTGATACTGCTTCTATTGTTGATTTGATGGCTTTATTTACTGCGTAGTACTGATGATACGCTGCGATCTTTTTGTCTAATTTTACAAATGTTTGTTTTGTTTCATCTTCGTATTTTGTTTTTTGAAATACTACAAAGTTTTTTATAAAGTTTATGATGGTATTTTTATTTAGTAGTCCTTTTATGATGGTTTCTAACTGGTTGGTTTTTGATCTTGTTTCTCCATCTGTTGATTTCCAAGCAAGGAATCTGTCAAATCCTGCTGTTAGGCTTCCTGCTTTTGCTTCTATCCCGTCTGATATTATGAGTATTTCGTTATATATAAATAGTGATGGTATGGTTTCTTTGTATGTTTGGAGTTGGTCATAGGCTGACATTATGTTTACATCTTCTCGTTCAGGGTTTTTTAATTCTATAACTATTAATGGTAAGCCGTTTATGAATATTACGATGTCTGGTCTTTTTTTATTGTTGTTTTCTTTTACTTCGTATTGGTTTACTGCTAAAAAGTGGTTGTTTTCTGGGTTTTGAAAATCTATTATTTTTACAATTTCTCCTCTTTCTTCTCCGTCTTTTGTATAGTTTACTCTAACGCCTCCTATAAGCATTTCATGAAATTCTTTGTTGTTCTCTATTAGGTTGTTTTGACTGCTGGAATGTTTTATAGTTTTTATAGCTTCTTTTATTAGGTCTAGTGGGGTTTCTGGATTTAATTTTATTAGTGCATTTCTTAGGTCTTCTTCAAGTACGACTTCTTCTACTGATTGTCTCTTTGGATTCTCTCCGTCTGGTGCTATTTCTGGTCCGTAGTAGTACTGGTAGCCTATCTCTTTTAGTAGATCTATAGCCAACTGCTCTATTTCGTTTTCGTATATCATGAAACCCCCCCCTATATTTTAACTCTAACTTCTCCGCTCATTAATTTTGGCAGGAGCGTATCTCTTTGTTTTTCAAGGGTTCGGATTTGAGAATTGTTAAATTGTATTTTTGTAAACAATGGCTTTACCTTTTCATTAAAAGACAATAAAACTTCATTTGGCGGTCTTGGAATAAAAATTTGCAAAACAGCTTCATTTGGTATATCTGGTTGAACAGAACCGCTAACCAAAGAGTCTTTAATATCTTGAAAGTCTTCATGTAAAATAAAACACCATATATAATAATGGCTTAATTCAGTTGTCTTTAAGCCAGTAAAACCTGTAGAAAGGACATATTTATCAGTATTTGAGTAATCATCAAACATTAAAAGCTTTCTTACGCCTTCTTTTTTTGCGAACCAAACAGAATATTTTTCTGGTTGCATATTTGCTCTTGATGGTCTGTTATTATATGTAATTTCTACTCCACCTTTTATTAAAGTTCCTTCAACATCTCCTGTAGCTAAGTAAGTTTTAAAACCTTCAAACTTTTTAATTCCACTTGGAATAATTTTTGAAAGCTCACTATCTCCCAAGCTTACCTCTTCCCACCCATCAGGCAATCCATCTTTTGTTGGCTCAATAAACCACTGCCTGAATAAAGTCATTGCCATTTCTTCAAGTGTTTTATTTTGACGATGGAGTAGATCTATTTTGTCATCTATGCTTGAAAGAACATCAGCTATAGCTTTTTGCTCGGGGAAAGGGGGAAGGGGAATATATAAAGAGTAAACATCTTCTCTACTCAAACCAGGAACTGCACTATGAGAATTAATCTCATTTAATCTTAAAGTTTTCAGAAGATAGTAAAAGAAAAAAATATCATTGTCATTTTTTAACTTTAAATAATATGTTGTATCTATTGGGTAAAAATCAGTCTTTGATAAATTAATTTCTCCGACAGAACCTTTCCTACCGATAATTATGCCAGGTCCTTTTACTAAAAAATCATTATGATATCCTATTATTCCACTTGAACCATATACAGGATAAACCCCATTTTTTCTTTCTTTTTCTGTTAAACCTTTACCATACAATAACTCTATTTCGTCCCCCAATTTTACCCACTTCCAACCTTTAGGAATTTCCCCCACAAACTCCATCTCTTCCAAAAACTCCATATCTTTAACCCCCTAAATCCAACCTTGCCAAACTCTCCAAAATAAGTTTATTTAACCTTTCCTCTTCCTTTATCTGCTCCTCAAACTCAGCCTTTAACTTATTAAACCTTTCCATAAAATCAAAATCATCATCTTCATCAGGAAGTCCAACATACCTGCCAGGAGTTAAAACATAATCTAAATTTTTTACCTCTTCCAAGCTTGCAGATTTGCAAAAGCCTGCTATATCTTGATAATTTCCGTCGCTACCTTTTTGCCATTCATGATAAGTATCTGCTATCTTTCGTATATCCTCAGGTCTTAAAACCCTTAGTCTTCTGTTTATAAGCTCCCCCATATCTCTTGCGTCTATAAAAAGAATTTCTCCTTTCCTTTTTTTGTTTTTATTTATAAACCACAAACAAGCAGGAATGCCAGTATTTAAAAACAGCTTAGGGGGCAAATTTACTATACACTCTACCAAATCAGCCTCTATTAAGTTTTTTCTTATCTCATACTCTTCTTTTTGTTTAGATGTTAAAGAACCTTTAGCGAGAACAAACCCAGCCTTTCCTTTGTTGTTTAAATGATATATAAAGTGCTGTATCCAAGCGTAGTTTGCATTTCCTGCTGGCGGTATTCCATACTGCCATCTTGGGTCATTCTCTAAATATTCTCTTCCCCATTTGTCTTGGTTAAATGGTGGATTGGCTAATATGAAGTCTGCCTTTAGGTCTTTGTGTAAATCGTTTAAAAATGAGCCTTCATTATTCCATTTTACCTGCGAGCTGTCTATTTGTCTAATTGCCAAATTCATTTTGCAAAGCTTCCAAGTGGTTTGATTGCTTTCTTGTCCGTATATAGAAATATCATCAATTCTTCCTTGATGTGCTAATACAAACTTTTCAGATTGAACAAACATCCCGCCAGAACCACAGCAAGGGTCAAATACTCTTCCTTTAAAAGGTTGGATCATTTCTACCAAAAGCTCAACAACGCTTTTTGGAGTATAGAATTGTCCGCCTTTCTTTCCTTCAGCAAGCGCAAACTGTCCTAAAAAGTACTCAAAAACATAACCTAAAATATCAGAACTTCTTTCTTTTGCCTTGTCTATCTCGGTATTGTCAAACAAATCTACAAGCTCACCAAGAGACATTGGGTCTATGTTTCCTTTTGAATAAACTTTTGGCAAAACACCTTTTAATGAAGGATTGGCTTTTTCTATCTCGTCCATTGCTTCATCAAGGTATTTTCCTATCTCTGGACTTCTTGCATATTTTTTAATCTCGCTCCATCTTGCCTTTTCTGGAATGTAAAAAACATTTTTTGCTAAATATTCGTCTTTATCCTCCGGGTCAGCGTAAGGGTCTTTTTTAAGCTCTTCATAAAGCTTTTCGAAGGCATCTGAGATGTACTTTAAGAATACTAAGCCCAATACAACATGTTTATATTCTGCTGCGTCAATATTTTTTCTAAGAGTGTCTGCTGCTTTCCAAAGTTTGAGTTCAAGTTTCTCTGCCATACCTTCCTCCTGTTCTACTAGAAGTATTTTATAATATTTTATAATATTGTTGTTCAATTGATTAAATTCACTCTAATTAAGTGCATATTTTTCTCAGAAATTAGTTTTTAATTAGTAAATTCAATTTTGTGATTTTGTAGGAGCTTCTTTTCATTTTTTAGTTGGGTAACAACTTATGTTATTTTAATTAAATCTGGAGGGTGTTATCTATGTTCTATAGATATTCAGTTAAGATTTAGATTTACTTTCCAACGATATACTTAAATTCACCATTGGCAATTAAATAATCGGTATAAACGGGTTCTTCTCTTGTAACTACTTCATTTCCTTCTACCCTGGTTACCAACTTTGTTCCGGTTTGAAATCTTAAAAATACCTTGATCTCTACTGCATTTTCTCCTTTTTCCAAAATATTTTCATCTGAAAGATTTATGTCATTAAAGTCTTGGTCATCTCCCCCTACAAAAGGAAGTAAATCAAATCTCTGTGTATCCCAGTCAAGAGATTCCTCAGTAAAAGACATTTTTGCTTCGATATCTTTCCTTTCACTTGTTACTGTCATAATTGCCCATTGTTTTACAAATTTTGCATTTTTTACCTGTGACTCAACAATTTTAATAAGGCTTCTTATGGTCCCTGGATAATAAGCACGACAGTGGATTGAGGTATCTTTCCCGAAATAAAAAGTATCCCGAATATCTCCATATTTATCTTCTTCTCCCATAGGTAGTTCTTTAGATGAGAATATTATATTCCCAACACCTACACCTTTAATTCCCCATTCTAGAGCAAGTTTACTTTTTGTATCAATTTTCCTGTACTTGGAAGGGGAATCAATCACTGGTTTAAGTTCTTGTGCTAAAACGGATGTTGATAGAAGTAACGCCACTAATAATAGAGTAAATTTTTTTGCTAGATGTTCCATATTTTTATACCTCCTTTCTTTTATTGTTTCCATTATGTTATAATTTCTTTTTTTTGTCAAGTTTTTTGGGAGGCTGTTCCAAAATTCGGTTTTGTAATTAGACCTGCTTCTTTATTAAGGATTAGCACAAATTACTTTAAGTAGTCCCGCCCACCCACCCTATTTAATGTAGAGAGGCTTTGCCTCCAAGAGGCTTCACCTCTCTTCACTC
>Ga0123519_10008220_pt1 | contig 15959 bp, 9 predicted proteins | sample YelNatPaOPRAMG02_FD_87396 | JGI IMG/M metagenome (GOLD analysis project Ga0123519, IMG submission 87396) | Hot spring microbial communities from Yellowstone National Park - Yellowstone National Park OP-RAMG-02 (version 2) | ecosystem: Environmental > Aquatic > Thermal springs > Hot (42-90C) ...
AAAACAGATGTTGCGGTCAATATGGCACCAAAACCAATCAATAGATAGAGATTCGTGCTTTTTAAGTTAAATAGTGCGGATATTTTATCACGCAGTGAAACATAATGAAGGTGAGGTTTATATAAAAGAAAAATTGATATTATCAAAGGGAAAATCATCTCCATAAGTCCTGCATAGTGATTTCTGTTCACATAAGGTCCGAAAAGCGAACCTCCGTAAGGTAATTCTCTAAGCCAGTAGATTTTGTTATTAGAGAGTAAATGTTGTAGAATCGCAAAACATGAAAGAACAGATGCAAAAATTATTATAACGTAAACGGTTTTTCTCAACATTTTTCTGTCGGTAAGCATCTGGACAGTCAGAAAATAAAAAGCAGCATATGAAGATATTCTGAGAAATTCGAGGAGTGTCTGTTTTTTATTGATGGAAATAGACAACCATGAATTTAATCCTGATATAAATACAGTATCCTGATAAATACGATAGGTCTCAGGAGAAATAATTTTCAATAAAGCAGGCGGCAGAGGAATAAGCTGGAATAAAATATAGATTAAAATCAGAGCAAAAGGGATTATGCCGGGCACTTCATAAAATGCAAGATTTTTGTTTTTAATTGTCAACATTAACAAGCAAAGGAAAATAGATATTTCCATTATGGCTAAAGACCATGTTTCTACTGTCCCGAAAGCAAGAGGAGAAAATATAAGGATAAAAATAAAAAGAAAAGGAATTATCTTATCCATGTTTTTTTATTTCCATAAGATAATTTCCTTATAATAATCCATTTAATCAAATCGTTTTCTTTGGTTCTTCCTTTTCGGATGGATAATAATTATAGTATTTATAATAATACTGATCTGCATTCTTTACATCAAAACCATTTATAACTATTCCAAGCACATTTGAAACAGAATCATCTTTTCTTCTGCCGTCAATAAGCTTTAACCCTCTCTTAATAATATCATAGGTCGTTTTTCCTGCCCTTACAATAATTATAGTTCTATCAACAAGATTGCTGAGAATCAAACCATCTGTTACAGTCATTAAAGGCGGAGAATCCCAGATTGCAAGGTCAAAACGTTCATTCAGCAACTCAATTAATTTAATCATTCTTTGAGAGCCGAGCAATTCCGATGGGTTAGGAGGTAATGGCCCTGCTGGAATAACAGTAAGGTTCATTAAAGGTGTTTTTAATATAGTATCAATATCAGGAGTTGCACCAGCGAGATAAGTGCTTAATCCACTCATATTATTAAGTCTGAATATCTGATGGATACGAGGTTTTCTTAAATCGCTGTCAACAAGAACAACAGAATATCCTGATCTTGCAATTGTAAGAGATAAATTGACAGAAGTGGCTGTTTTGCCTTCCTCAGGAGCCATACTCGTAATTAATATGTTTTTGGGCAGTTTTGTAGCTGATGAAAGTAATATTCCAGTTCTTATGCTTTTATAACTTTCTGCATGAACAGATTGTGGTTCTTTAATAATAATTTCTTCGATAATTTCATTCTTCTTCTCCAATAACGGAACAGCGCCTATAACAGGAACTCCAATTCTTGATTCAACGTCTTCAGGTGTCTTTACAGTATTGTCAAGATACTCGAAAAAGAAAGCAAGTCCAACTCCTCCAAATAGACCGATAATTATTCCAAGAAGCAGATTGAGTAATTTTCTTGGTTTTACAGGAGTTTCAGGTTTTTCCGCCTTTTCAACGACCCATACATTCACGGTTTGTACCTGTTGTGTAACACTTTCTTCTTTCAGCTTTTTAATCAAAGCATCATATAATTGTCTGTTTGTTTCAACTTCTCTCGCAAGTGTATTATACTGGATATATTTTTCATTCATGCTGATAGCTTCAGACTTTGTTCCAGCAAGGGTTCTGCGCAAAGTATTTTCATTGTTTCTTGCAAGTTCATATTCATTTTTGATAGAAGCAATGACCCTTTTAATTTCTTGCTCTCTTTTCTGATCAATAACTTTCAATTCTTCCTGTGCTTTGAGCATTGCTGGATGTTTTGAACCATACTTTTTTGAAAGCTCTTCTATATTCTGCTCTGCCCTTAGTTTCTGGTTTCTCAATGCCTGAATTGTAGGGTCGGATGATATATATGGAATAGTTTCGGCATCTTTGATATTGATGCCTGAAACTTTACTGTACAAACCTTCTAATTCCTTTCTCTTCATCTCAGCCCTTATAAGCTGTGTATTGAATTCACTCAATTTTTCGGGTGTAATAGCAAGTCTATCCTGAAGGGTAACTATATCATTAGCTTTCATAAATTCTTGAAGAGCTTTTTCAGATTTTTCAAGCTTTGCTTTTTCTTCTTCAGCTTTCTTTGACATCCATTCTATTGAATATCTTGATGAACTCATCCTCATATCAAGAATTTCCTCAATATAAGCTTTTGCAACAGAATTAGCAACCATAGCTGCAAATTCAGGGTTTTTTGACATGAAACTTATTGTTACAATTTTACTGTTCTTAACAGGGGTTACAACTATACCGCTGCTAATAATATCTGCGAGGACGTCTGCTTTTGTCTTATTGCCCTGTGGAGTTATCTTTTCACCTTTGAAATACATTTCATATGTATTTTCAAGAGAAAGAGCTTTTACAACTTTTGAAGCGACAGAGGTGCTTTTAATTAGCTGGTATTGAGTTTCATAGAATTCCGGTTCATAAGGAGCATAATATGGATATGGAAGTGTTAGATTTGCAGGTTCAACCTTTTCTATAAGAACTTTTGTAGTAGCTTTATAAACAGGAGTTGTTGATAAAGTACCGATAAGAACTACAATAAAAACTATGGTAAAAAAAGTATAAACAGTATATCTTCTTTTATATATTATTTTAAAATAATCTCTTAAATGTATCTCTTGTTCTTCCATATATTATTAAAAGAAACTTTCTGGAACGACTATAACATCATCAGGTAAAACAGGTTCATCCATTTTTACTTTTTCCAGAACTTCTTCTTCATTATCGCCTTTTTTTCTGATTATCTTTACTTTGCTTCTTGATGCTTTATCTGTAAATCCGCCGCTCATTGTTATTGCTTTAATAACAGTTGTCCCTTCTTCATATTTGTAGGCATCTGGTTTTTTAACCTCACCCGTAACATAAAAAACCCCTGCTTTCGTTATATAAATACTATCCCCATCTACTATATTAATGTCAACAGATGTGTCACCTTTTTCAATCAGCCTCTTAAGATCAATATAAAAAATATTTTCTGCCTGTCCCTGTGAACTCGATTTTCTTTTAATAATTGCTTTATCCCCTGCATTTTTTGTAAGTCCCCCGGCTTCTGATAATAAAGCGAGAAATGTTGTCTGTCCGGGTAAAACATAAAGTCCTGGTTTTGTAACTTCACCCATAATGAATGCTTTTTTGCTTCTGAATTCCTGAATAAAAATATTTACTTGAGGATTTATAATGTAACCATCAGATAATAGTGAAGCTATTTTTTCGGATATCTGAGTAAGAGTAAGACCTTTAACCTGTATCTGCCCTATTAGAGGAAAAATAATCACCCCGTCGCCGCTTACCCTTGCAATAGTGGTAAGGTCATCATGATCATAAACAGTTATTTTCAAAACATCGCCTTCACCAATAATATAATCCTGTGCAAACACAGATACAAATGATAAAAGAATATAAACCAATGCTATTAAAGCAGTCTGCCTTTTCATAAGTACCATTTTGTATATTATAAAACAAAAATATTTAGTTTACAAAAAATTGTAGAAGCGAAGCTTATACTTCAGCCTTAAGCCTAAAGCCTCCAGCCTTTTTTCGATTTCGTAACATCTTCATTATTTCAATTGCATTATTGAGGTTTACTAATTTACACTTTTCATTTTTCCGAGAGGATATAAGAAAGATGATTTTATAATGTCCCTAACAATTTAATGAAAATAATATTAGTAGTATAGTCGAAATCAGAAAAGGTTGACTCCCTTTTATTTAAAATATAACCTGCATCCATTTCAAGCCATTCCTTGAATTTATATTGAAGGGCTATCAGGCCTGTTAAGTAATTGTCTCTGAGCTTTTTTGTGACTCCATTTAATGTTAATTTATCACTATACATATTTCTTCCATAAGAGAAAGAAACATTACCGGTAATCTTTCCTGTTATTTTTTGCAGATAATCAATCTGGAAGTAATCTGATGTCATATAATTTAATGTTGAAATATTAGATTCATTTGTTTTTCTTGAAGCCTTAAGAATTATCGATGTTTTACCTGTAATTTTATGGTCAATCTGTGCTTCAAGAATAAATTCATTATCGTCATCAAGCTCGGATTCCGAGAAATCCTTAAATCCATAACCTGCTTTTATGCTTCCTTTTGATTTTGCAGTTATATCCCACTGGATACCCAAAAAATTGTGATGTTCTGTGCTGTCAGACATTATATCCTTATCATAATTTACATCAACAAACTCATATTCATAAAACAATGATGTCTTTGGTCTGAATCTATAAAAGACATATGCAGACAGGGAATTATCAATACGATCTCTGAAATCATTCCTCGACGCTGTATAATTCACAAAATAATTTGCATAATCCAATCGAAAATTTAAGCGGTCTGAAACATTATACATGATATTAAGATCAGCGAGATTTGTTCTGAATTTATCAAGTTTTCCAGAAATACCTGTTCCTCTGAGGTCATGCGAAGCAAGATATTGATCAATGACTTCAAAAGTTAGACCACCCCTTAAATTATACTGGAAAAATCCCTCAGCTTTATGATTAACAATATTTCCTGATGAATCTTTTGAATAGAGTTCTATATCTGAGTTGTAAAATAGGTAAGTCTGATAGCGCCTGAATGTCTCGGGTTTGTACCTGCTGAGACTGAATCCGCCTGGAGACATTATAGATGTTTCAGCAAGAAGAAGCTTCTCATAAATATGCGGAAGAGTCATCCATATCCCCGGTGATAGAACTGTTACAAAATCGCTTTCCCTGTCTTTTCTTGAATTATAGACATTATCGGTATAATATTCAGTTATTGCAAAGAAAGGGTGTATATATCCGCCTTTTCTACCAAATAACTCGGAAGCTGTTATCTTTTTTTCCTTCGGAATTCCGATAGGCGGCTCTTCTTTTGAAGGTTCTTCATTAATAAGAGTTTTTTGAACCGAAGCATTTTCACTATTAATTTCATCCAATCTGTTTTTTTGTAAAACCATAGTCTTTTCTGTATCAAGAGTTTTTACTTCAACAGGTGATAATGTTGATGTCTCTAATTTTGTCTTTAATTCTGCTTCAGCTTTTTGCATTTCAAGAATATCTTTTTCCTGAACTTCTGATGTTGTATTATTTTTTTCTAACGGGGGAGACTTCTCTAAAATATTTATTTCTTTTGTGTCTTCTGGAAGCTTATTTTCTGGAATTGAAGGCTGTTTTTCACTATCAATTTTTTCAGCAAAAACAGCATATACCACTTTATTGTCATTCGTTACTTTACTTATAATCTTTGGTTTAAAGCCACTCTCCCGTATTTGATTCGAAAACCTATCAGCTTCTTCTATACTTTCAAAAATATTATACGATGCAATTAAATTTTCTTTATTACTATCAATATGTTTTTCAGGAATATTTTTTATTGAATCCAATGAGTCAGAGTGATTAACTCTTTCTGGTTCAATGCTTGAAACAGATTTTTGATTAATATTTGAATTGCCAGTTAATTTTTCTTTTTCATCTTCCTTTCTTATAAAAACTCTGTATATTGTTTTTCCCGATTTATCGATTTCTTTCTTAATAATCGCTTCTTTACCATGTTTCTTTAAAGCTTTGACAAAATTCAGGGCATTCTTTTTATTATTAAAACTCGAAACCTGTATCAATGCTTTATCTTTTTTTTGAGAGTTATTTTTACTTTTTTTATTTATTAAAGGATGGCTTGTACCGTATTCATCTGCATTCAAAATGTTAGGTATAAAAAATAAAATAAAAAGAAACCATATGAATAATTTGTTATTCATGTTCTATACATTTGTTATATTCTTTATTATAAATCTAAAATAAATAATTAACAATATTAAAAAAGTTTTTTAGAAAAGTCAAGAAAATTTTATAGTAATACTATAAGTTTTTATGGATAACTTGTTGATATATTATATTTTTTAATTAGCCAAAACATAATTTTCAGGTTATTTTAGTTTTTGCGCTGTTAATGACATTTATCAAAGGCACTTTATTTTTCTTAGCAAGGCTTTTGCAGTCTTCATATTCAGGTATTGATTTTAACACATGGTTTCGATTGCCCGAAACTTTAACCTTTATCCTGCCAAAAACTGAATTAATTTCTTTAATCTCCCTTTTAAGAATTTTTCTTTCAGTTTTATAGTATCTTATACCAATTGTGGTAGTCTCTCTGAATAATACATCCGCAAGTTTGCCAAGATCATTTTCGCGGCAGAGAACTGTTATTTTCACTCCAGGTCTTCCTTTTTTCATTATAATCTGCGTCAGAAATACATCAATTGCACCTTTTTCAAAAAGCCTTTCGATCACATATTCATAAATCTGGGGGTTCATATCATCAATATTGGTTTCAATGACAATTATTGATTCGTTCTGGTATGTTTCAGCTTCTGTTTCATTTCCGATAAAAACCCTTAATATGTTAGGCCAGTTCTTAAAATCTCTATTGCCAGCGCCAAAACCGACTGATTCAATCTCCATTCCTGGAATATATCCAAATCCTGAAGATAATTCTTTTATAATTGCAGCTCCTGTTGGTGTAGTAAGCTCAAAAGGAACTCCTTTTGAATAAACAGGCAATTTCATTAATATTTCGAGCGTCGCCGGAGACGGAACAGGAATAATCCCATGTTCTGTCTCGATGCTTCCGCTGCCAAGATTTAAAGGTGATGAAAATATCTTTTCGATTCCAAGAATATCAAGACATATCAATGTTCCGAAAATATCAACAATACAATCAACAGCTCCAATCTCGTGAAGATGGATTTGCTCGATATTCTTTCCGTGTACTTTTGATTCAGCCTCGAATATTCTTCTAAATATTTTAAGACCTTTTTCTTTAATATTATTGTGAAGGGATGAATTTTTTATTATTTTCTCTATATCCGACCATTTTCCGCAGAAAAATTTCTTTTTCCCGTTTTTTTTATTTATAATTACATCAACCTTGGTTGATATAAAATTAGAGCGTTGAACTTTTTTTGAAGTTAAGGTATAGTCAGAGACAGGTATTTTTTTTAATACATTCTTCAATTGTTTTAAAGAAACGCCTGCATCAATAAATGCGCCAAGACACATATCACCGCTAATACCTGAAAAACAATCAAAATATGCTATTTTCAACTAAATCCTCCATAAGACCAAATAATGCAGACATAGCTCATGGTTCAGCCTTCAGCCTTTTTAAAATTTCCCAGCATACGCATTTTTTAAATACATATCCGCATTAAGTATTTTTTCGCGCCAATATATTCTTAACTGATGGATAAAGTTCTATATTCGTATGCGGAAGAAAAAGAGCAGATATATATTCATCCATAAATCCCCTTGATACAGACAATTCTATATTGGTCATTTTTCCAGCAATATATTCTGCCTCTCTTCTGACATTTTCGGAAAGAAGACACATATAAGCTCCAGCTATGGAAGTATTGCCAAGAAATCTGAATTTCTCTCTCGGAATATCAGGAAGCATTCCTATGAATATTGCTTTTTCAATATTCAAATAATTCCCGAATCCACCGGCAATATAAATTTTTTCTATATCATCAAAGGTAAAACCTGTTTCTCTAAGAAGCAAAGAAATCCCAGCAAAAATCGCTGCCTTTGCTCTAATAAGATTTTCTATATCAACTTCTGTCAGAACAATTTCCCTTTTATCGTCTTTGTATAAAATAAATTCAGGTCCTTCAAACCCTTCTTTTATCCTTTCGGTAAATTTATTTTTGATAATTTTCCCTTTTTGATCAATCGCACCATTCATGAACATTTCAGTTAGCGCATCTATCATTCCAGAGCCACATATTCCAATAGGTTTCTTATTTCCAATAACTCCGAGAACAAACTCAGATGTCCCGGGGATTATTTTTACAGATTCTATAGCTCCTTCTGTAGCCCGCATTCCATGTCTTATTCCGCTTCCTTCAAAACACGGGCCCGCAGAACAGGCTGCTGTTACAAGCCATTCTTCATTTCCAAGCACTATTTCACCATTTGTACCAATATCCATAAAAAGAGATATTTTCTTGCTGAGATTTATTTTCGACGCAATCACACCGGATACAATATCTCCACCAACATAACTTGCGACACATGGAAGAGTATAAACAGGAGCGTTCTTGTTTATTGATAAATTAATTTTCCCAGCGCTCCATACAGGGAATGAATTTAAAACAGGAACATAAGGTTCTTCCCTGATAAATCCCGGATTAATTCCCCAGAAAAGATGTGACATTGTAGTATTGCCTGCTATTACTGCCGAGTGTATTTCGTCAGACAAAATATTATATTTTTCGAGTAGTGGTTGTAACAGATTATTGATATCCTCCACAACATTTTCTCTCATTTCATCAAGCATTCCGCCTTCTGTTGCCTGAATGATTCTTGTAATTACATCATCTCCAAATCTAATCTGTGAATTATAAGTTGAACCTGTATCAATTACTTTTCCATTTGATAAATCTACAAGGTATAAGACTATTGTGGTTGTCCCGATATCAACTGCAATTCCATAACTTTTATCTTCCTCTCTTGATTTTATAAACATCGCTTTTCTGCCGGCATCAGTATTAATATAGGCAAGCCTGATTTTCCATTCTAATTTTCTCAGAATTTCGGGCAAAGACCTGACAAAATCAAGAGAGAATTCCATTGAGTTTATACCTTTTTCCTCTATAATTCTCTTAAGTCTTTCCAGATCACTTAAATTGTTGTCAAGGGTTGGTGCAGGGATGTCAATATCAAGCCAGTTGATTAAAGGCTGGATATTTTTTTCAATAGATGTGAAAAGTTCAAAGAGGTCTTTTGTTCTTGATATTTCAATAATATCACCTACGACAAGCTTTGAGGTTTTGGGTATATCAATTGTAATATCTTCACTGACAACAAATGTCTTACATGCAAGCACAAAACCCTGTTCTATTTCTTCAGGAGTAAGCTTTGCTGTAGATTCGGTCCTATATTTTCCTTCAATTACTTTTATTTTGCATTTTCCGCAAATTCCTTTACCTCCACAGGAAGCGACAAGATAAACACCATTTCTCTTGAGCGCATCCTGAAGTGTCTCACCTTCATTTAAATCAAAAATATGTCCTGTAGTAAGTTTAATCTGCATTTCTCGTGATTCTATTCTATCAGAATTCAATAAATTGAGAAAACATTAACCTGAATAATGAAGACATAGTTCATAGCTCATGGCTCATAAAAAGGCTGAAGGCTGAAGTATAAAAAAACAAAAAACGGTTATGTTACTATGCCAGTTTCGTTTAGCGGTTATGTTGGTTGCACAGGATAATTAAAAATAATCTTACTTTCTATTTATGGTTTCATTTATTTTCTGAAGCAAAATATTCGGCACAAACGGCTTTATTACTAAATCAACACCATCAGCTATTACCCCTTTTTTGTGGGCTATGTCGTATGTATAACCACTTGTAAAAATAACTTTAATATCAGGTTTCTCCAATTTTATTGACTCATATACTTCTTTGCCGTTTTTTTTGGGCATTACGACATCAAGAAGAAGCAAATCTATTTTATTTCTATTTTCAAGATATTTTTTTATTGCATCTTCCCCATCTATTGCTTCGATGACTTTATAACCTGCTTCTACTAATATTTCTACTGCAGATTTTCTTACGTCTTCATTATCTTCAGCAATAAGAATAGTTCCATGTCCTCTGACAATATAATGCGATTCATGATGATTATTCTTTTGCAATTTAACATTTATTAAAGGAAGATATATTTTAAATGTTGTTCCTTTTCCTTTTTCACTATAACAGGTAATAAATCCATCATGTTGTTTGATTATTCCATATGACATGGCGAGTCCGAGTCCTGTTCCTTTCCCAACTTCTTTTGTTGTAAAAAAAGGTTCAAAAATTCTTGACCTTGTTTTTTCATCCATGCCTTCACCTGTATCAGAAAAAGAAATCAATACATATTTGCCCGGCTTTCCATATCCATGAATTCTTATAAATTCATTATCAAGTTCAATTACCTCGGTTTTTATTGATATAATCCCTCTATCTGAAATAGCATCTTTTGCATTTGATGCAAGATTCATCAAAACTTGTTCAATGTTCACAGGATCTACAAAAACAATAAGTTTTTCATCTGGAAGATTAATTTTTAACTCTATTTCTTCTCCAATTAATCTGACTATAAGGTTTTTTATATTATTTATGATTTCATTTATATTTACAGGTCTTGGTTCTATAATCTGTTTTCTGCTGAATGTAAGAAGATTCTTTGTAAGTGCAGCAGCTTTTTCTGAAGCAAGAATAATATTATTTACATACTTGCGGACTGGATTATCTGTAGATATTTTCATTAAAATTAGATTTGCATAACTTAGTATCGCTGTTAGAATATTATTAAAATCATGAGCAACGCCGCCTGCAAGTGTTCCCACAGCTTCCATTTTTTGAGCCTGAATTAATTGTGCTGCAAGCTTTTTGCTTTCAGTTATATCTTCATAAGATACTACTATTTTTTTGTCCTCAAGCCTCGGACCTATTACAGATGCAGTGACTCTGCATATAATATCTTCTCCGCTTTTATGTCTGCAGACAAACTCTTCTGAAAAAGTTCTCATTTTCTGAAGCACCGGATAAAAGAGATTTCCTATTTCTTCGAATTCCTTATCGCTTCTATAAAGTATTCTTGTGCTTTGACCGATGAGTTCCTCTGGCTTCCAGCCAAATACTTTTTCAACTGAATTGTTTGCAAAAATTATAATTCGGTTTTTTAATCCTAACACAGCATGTGGTATTGCGCTTAAGATTGAAGATTCAAGTGCTTCAATTTCTTTTAAAGCTTTTTCTGCTTTTACCCGTTCTGAAATATCCCTGAAACTCCAGACCCTTCCAACTATTTTATCCCCGATTTTTTGCGGCTTGGAGTATCTTTCAAATATTCTGCCATCTTTAAATTCAATAATATCAACACGTTCCTTTTCAGGACTGCTATATAATTCATTTACTTTTTCAAGAAAAAGAGCAGGTTCTTTAAGCTGGGGCAATACATAAGATAAAGCTTTTTCATCACTGCCTGTAGATATAATATCATCGGGAATATTCCACATTTCCATAAATTTTCTATTATAGCTTGCAATTTTTGCGTTTCTATCAACAACAAGAATGCCATCAGCAGTTGATTCAAGTGTTGCACTAAGTAAAGAGAGAGCCTGCTGTCTTTTGTTTATCTCACCTGAAATGCTCTCAATCATTTCATTTGTAACCTTTGCAAGTATATCAGCAAGCTCTACATTAGAAGCTCCTGTTACTCTTGCATTAAGATCTCCTTTTGTGACCTTATGAAGAACATCAAAATGTTCTGTCAGCGCCATTGCTAATTCATGCGATTGCTGTACAATTTCACCAACATTCATTGCTGTTAGATTTATCATATGTTTCAGGTCTTGAATGACTTTTATATTTGATTTTTCGGAAATTCTCACATCAGGATCGCCAGATGATATTTTTTCCAGAGCTTCAGTTATTTCAATAAGATTATGCGATAGTTCTGCATTAGCATTTTCAAGCTCTGCTTCTCTGATTTCAAGATCTTCTCTTAAATATTTATATTCTTTGCAAATAGCTGATAGAAATTCTCTATGTAATTTGTCATTTGCATTTAATTTAAAAACAGAACATTCAGGGCAGAGTTCAAGTTTATCAATAAGCTGATTTTGCAATGTGTTTTTACATCTGGTTTTTAAAATAAGCCAGCATTTTAAATCTTTAGATTGGTATGCAGGACATTTTTCATCTTTACAATTTAAAAGTTCCCAGCACTTTGTTTTTTGCATAAACTCTTTCTATCAACAACCGTAAAATGAATTTATTTTTGCCATCAGTATTTTAATTTAATATTCAAATGCATTTTCTATTTACCTGATATTTAAATAATATAATATTTTATATAATTTTCCTATATAAAATGAATTATTGCAATAGGGATTAAAAATAATTCCAAATATTACATTAATATAAAGCGTTTTATTAGAATAAAAAATTATTACAAAATAAGTTGACATTTTAATATTTTTGCATTATCTTATTCATGTTTAGTGAAGTATGACTATTTTGAGTTGTTATAAAGCAAAAAGCTTATTGTTTTTATTCACAAATTTTAATCAAATAAGGGGGGTGATAAAATTTTTTTGGATTTGGCATAAAAAGCTTTTTCTACATTAAGTTCTGTTTGATATTTTTTTTATTAATAGTAAGGGGAAACTTTTAAAGGCGGAGGGAACATATGTTAAGAATGTTATCAAAATTTAATCCTACTTTATCCTCCCTGTTTATTGCTCTCTTAATTTTGCTTTACGCTGGTATTTCCTATGCATTGGTTATTCCTGTAACTGACGATACTTATACAAACTCTTCAAGCGTTAATACTAATTATGGTTCAAAACCAACAATGAAAATAGCCTCTTCACCAATGCAAACAGGATACATTAAATTTTTTAACATTTCACTTCCATCAGGAAAAACAGGGAACGATGTTGATAAGGCTATACTGACATTTTTTGTTAGTAATGTCAAAAAAGACGGTTCCATTGAGGTACGTAAAATAGATTCTGCAGACCCTCAATGGTGGGAAGCAACACTTACTTACAGCAATTCTGCAGGTATCGCGCCTATCGGGAATTTAATAACTACCATTAATGTAAATTCTTCCTTAAAAGGAAATTTTGTTGTTGTGGATATTACTGATATAGTTAAAAGCTGGTTGAATAATCCTGCAACAAATAATGGTATAGCATTAGTGCCTGCTTTTGGCGTATCAGCAGAAGTGGATTGTAAGGAGGATAAGAATTCAAGTCATGAGGCAACTCTTGATATTATTTTTAAAGCAGTTGAAGGCACTGCAGGTCCAACAGGACCGACTGGACCAACTGGTTTAACAGGTCCAACCGGCCCTACCGGACCAACTGGTGTAACTGGACCAACCGGTCTAACAGGACCGACTGGACCAACTGGTTTAACAGGTCCAACCGGCTCTACCGGACCAACTGGACCAAATATAACAGGTCCAATAGGTCCGACTGGACCAACTGGAGCAACTGGAGCAACCGGTCCGACTGGCACAGGACCAACAGGACCAACAGGACCTCAGGGACCAGCTGGTGCTGTGGGAGCAACTGGCCCAACTGGCGCTGCAGGAGCAACCGGTCCAACTGGTCCAACTGGTGGTACAGGTCCAGCAGGACCACAGGGCTCAACTTACTATTTGTTTACAGGGGGTATGACAAGCTTAAATACATTTCCTTCTCCTGTATATGGAGCACCAGTAGGAATTAATGCTGCTGATTCAGATGAAAATAAAAGAAAAACAATTATTTCACCTGTAAGAAGTTGTGTTGCAAGAAATTTGCATGTAACATTAACAGCTGCTCCAGGCATTGGAAATAATAGAACATTTATTATATCTGTTAATGGTACTGAAGATAGTTCTGGCGATTCAGTATCATGTACAATTTCAGATTCTAATACATCATGTTCTGATACAACCGGCAGACGCACAGTTGACGTCAATGATACTGTTTCTATTAAGGCAAAGACAACAACTTCGCCTTCAAATGCTGATGCTTTATATGGTTGGGAGTGTTATCCATAGGAAAATGGAGGAATATATGAAAAACAAGATATTAAATATGTCTGTTTTGTTATCCTTCCTGTTCCTTATGGTTTGCGTGATTTTTTTTACACAAAACCTGTTTGCAGCACAGGCAAAACTGACTGATGATAGTTACACTAACGCTTCAAAAGGGAATACAAATTATGGTTCTAAACCCGTGATGAATATATCTGTTTCGCCTAATCAAACAGGTTATATTAAATTTGACCTCTCAACATTACCATATGGAATTACTGGGGATGACATTGATAAGGCAACACTTTATTTATATGTCTCAAAAGCAAAGTCTCAGGGCAATTTGGAAATAAAAAGAATTGGTCAATCAGGAATTCCTTGGGCAGAAAACAATATAACAAACAATAATGCAACAAGTTCAGCACCTTTAGCTGAATCTATCTCTTTAGTTAATATAAATTCATCAACAGCCAATTCTTTTGTTGCTATTGATGTAACAGAACTTGTTAAAGGATGGTTAAATAATGCTTATCCTAATAACGGAATAGCTCTGAACCCGTCTTCAGGGATTTCAATTGAAATTGACACAAAAGAAAACAAACTTACCGGACATGAACCGAAACTTGACATTTCTTTAAAAGGAATCAATGTAATTTATGGACCGATGGGGCCAACAGGTCCTGAAGGTTTAATAGGTCCAACTGGTCTGATAGGTATGACCGGACCAACAGGTCAGACAGGAGCAACTGGTGCAACTGGAATTACAGGACCGACAGGACCGACAGGACCAACAGGACCAACAGGAGCTATTGGACCAACTGGTCCTTCTGGACCGACAGGAGCAACAGGACCTACAGGACCAACAGGTGCTAAAGGTGCAACAGGACCAACAGGTGCTAAGGGTGCAACAGGCTCTGCAGGACCTCCCGGTGCAAGAGGTGTTACAGGACCAACCGGACCTACTGGTCCAAGAGAGATTTTGTTTACAGGTGGAATGAATAATCTTACCACTAATACAAGTGATATTTTATTTGGTCCTCCATTAGGAATTGCAGATGCTACTACAACAGAATCTGATGTTCAATTAGAAATAAAGAAAGATTGCACTTTAAGAAATCTTGTTGTTTATTTAACGGCTGATCCTGGTGCAGGTAATACAAGAACATTTACAATAAGAAAAGGTGCATCTGATTCTCTTGTAAAGTGTACTATTACTGGTGGCGGGACATCGCCGTATATATGTTCATCTCCTACCACTACCACAGACACTATAACAGAAAATACAAAAGTAACAATAAAAGCAACTGCGTCAGGTTCATCACCTGCGGCAGCTGATGTTGCTTATGGGTTTGAATGTGCTCCTTATTAAGTTTCAGAATAAAAAAAGGCGGGCAATATACCCGCCTTTTTTTTATGAAAGATATTATTTATTAACCCAATAATGCAATTGAAATAATACAGATATTTTGAAACTTCATTTTCGACACCTTTTATTAGTCTTGTGAATAACACCATAACCTTACAAACACAATAAACGCTATAACCCTGTTTTCTTTGCCCTGATATATGCTGAAAGCACCATATTCTCTGTGCCTTCTCCAAAATTCCAGCTTTTAATAATTTTATTGCTCTCTTCTTTATTCTTTATATCAATATCAACAAATCCAGTTTTTTTAAGCATCTCCTTCAGCTCCTCAACAGGAACTGCGCCTGTAATTCATCCGCTGTAAGCATCTGGATTCTGTTTTATAGCATCAGAGAATTCACCTTTTTTTAGAATGTCAGAGATAGCAAGTCTGCCACCGGGTTTTAAAACCCTGAATGCTTCATTAAAAACAGCCTGCTTATCTGGCGAAAGATTAATGACACAGTTAGAAATTATTACATCAACAGAATTACTTTCTAATGGCAGGTTTTCAATATCTCCCAATCTGAATTCAACATTTTTAATCCCAAGTTTCTCAGCATTTTGTTTAGCTTTTTCAACCATTTCACGGGTCATATCCACACCGATTATGTAACCTTTTTCTCCGACTTTCATTGCAGAAAGAAAAGCGTCAAAACCTGCGCCGCTTCCAAGATCCAGAACAATCTCTCCTTCTTTTAATTCTGCTATTGCCAGA
>Ga0123519_10008224_pt1 | contig 15955 bp, 9 predicted proteins | sample YelNatPaOPRAMG02_FD_87396 | JGI IMG/M metagenome (GOLD analysis project Ga0123519, IMG submission 87396) | Hot spring microbial communities from Yellowstone National Park - Yellowstone National Park OP-RAMG-02 (version 2) | ecosystem: Environmental > Aquatic > Thermal springs > Hot (42-90C) ...
ACCGAGGTTATATGCCGCTCAGATTGATGTCCCCATCTCTTTCACTAAGTCCTTACGTCTAAAAATTGCTCGACAGCCAACTTGCCCAACGTCGTCGCACACGGATAGGCGTGACCATTGTCACGGGATCGATGACCGGGTCAGGTTACTAACAGGTGTTATGCTGCCTTTGGGAATGTATCGAACATGGTGCTTGCTGGTGGTACGTGTAACGGCTTCAGCGCATACGCCGTTGTGACTGGAGAGAACAATGCCCGAGAACGAGAGGGAATCCGAAGTGTATATGCTGTTTCAGGCGAAACCGCGCTTTAGCAGAATATCTTCAACACATCCTACGTTTATGGTACTTTGCATTTAAGGCAAAAGGCGGATTTGACATATCATCATCGAAAAGCTCGCTCCTTGTCTTTCCGCTATTTGCCATTTTTACAAGAAGAGCAGCGATGACATAATCACTCCAGAGGGCAAGGGAGGAAACTCAGTTCCTTGCTCAACAGCAAATACATTACTTCTCCCCTTTTGGTGGTGGAAGGTTTTGTTTCGATGGGTGAGGGGTTGCAGAGGAGCGGCGGGCGCTGAAGGCGACCGTCAGCTTCCTCGGTTTGTTAGGCGCCTCTGTTCACGGTGCCGCCCATGTTTCCGACAAAACCTCTGCTTGTTCGAGGACGGTTTGTGTAGCCTTCTCTTGTTTGTCGGGAGGGTAGTCGTGTTTACGGAGGACTCGCTTTACGAGCACCCGGAGCTTCGCCCGGACGTTCTCGCGAACCATCCAGTCGATCGTCACGTTGTTGCGCACCGTCTCCACGAGTTCTCTCGCGATGGCGCGGAGCGTCTCATCGCCGAGAATACGGACGGCACTATCGTTTGTCTCCAGGGCATCGTAGAATGCGAGTTCTTCTTCGGAAAGGCCCAGCTCCTCGCCCCTCCGGTCAGCCTCCCGCATCTCTTTCGCCAGGGCGATGAGCTCCTCGATGACTTGCACTGCCTCCACCGCCCGGTTCTGATAGCGGCGCATCGCCTGCTCGAGCAGTTCGGCGAACGAACGGGCCTGGACTACGTTCTTCCGTCGGCGGCTCTTGATCTCGCGCAAGGAAAGCCACCAAGGATTCCCCTTCGGCTTAGTGGTTTCTGCAGCAGTTTCAAGAAAGGAGCTGGTCGACATACACTCATTCACGGGCCCGCCCGAAGACCTCAGGATACTGGTCAAGTTGTGATAGGATGCTTCGATCATACCGGATCACAATTACTCGGTAACCCCGGCGACTGAGCTCCTCACGGGTCTCGCGGTCCCGCGCTGCCTGTGCCAGTTCGTCGTGCGAGGCACCGTCGCAGAACACGCAGACGTTGGGCTCATAGAAGAAATCGGGAATGCAAGGCGGCTCGCTGACGGGCTTCTGCGCTTCGTCCGGCAACCGACGACGACTTTCGGCAAGCACATTCAGGAAGCGCCGCTCCAGTTCCGAACGCGAGTCCGTGAGGGACCGAAGCCATTCTAGATGCTCCTCCCAGGCGCGCCCGGCGAAGCGAGGGAACGTCTGACTTGCCGCTAATTCCAGCAAGGTCTGCCGGATTTGTCGTCGGTCAATTAATAGTGCTTCATGCTGATTGTTGAAGCTCAACAGACACTCATAGCACGCCGCCACACAATCCGGTTTGAGGTCATTCCCAGACATATCAAAATGGCAAATCTCCAATGCCTCCTGGGCTACCGTGGCAAGGGCAGCCGGCTCCTCAATCAGACGCCGGAGAACTCCGCTGCCACCCTCGCTCGCTTCGTAAAATAAGAGGGCGCGGTGCTCGTCGCGTCCGACGCGTTCGGCGGCAAGCTCGGCCTCTTCGAGTTGGAATGTCTGCTCCAGCCCGCGCTGAAGGGCATATTGGAGCGTCGGTTCTACTTCTGGACGACGGAGCCCGGGCTGAACCAGACGGACAAGCAGCGTGTTTTGTACGGCTTGGACAGCCAGGCGGACGTTTTCCACACGACGCGGTCGTGCTGGATTCTGGTTATGCAAATTATCTGATCTGACGATCTCCCCGCCCTCAAAGTCTACAAGAAACCCTCTCTGTGCCGCGCCTCGCCAGCCGTGGTTGATTTGCAACAAAGTAGCAGTAGGCGCATACACCAACCGAAGCACCGTTGAGCCGTGAGCGACGACATCCGCTTCCAAGAGGCGTCCACCATCGCTTGCTGGGGGAAACTGGTAGAAGAGCCCCAGTTCATAGCCGCGCCGGCGCCGCTCTTCCTCGTCAGAGGTGATCCGCTCCCGCCGACGGGTGCGCACGTTTGGCATGTCTAAAATCGTCGCCACAAGACTATTCTCGCCATCAAAGCGAGTATTACAAACGGGGCACAGGTCAAGGTCGGTCTGACAAAAGGCACCGCAGGTATAACACAAGCGCTTCTGACCCTTGCGTTCGTCAAGTCCGCCCGGCGGTGCCTGAAAGCTGACCGACTCCCACTTGGCCCCTTCGTGATATACAATGTTATTGGGAGCGAACTCACGAATTGCCAGAAACCGCGGTCGTGAAATAAACTCCCCCTCTCCCCGCGGCACCCATGCCCGGATAGGCAATGCTGGGAAGTTATACCCCGGCAGGAAGCCTTCGCTGGCTAAGTAGCGATAGGGATAAAAATCGCCCTCTTCGCGAGCCACATCCACTTGGAGCAGAAGGTTAAGTTGCCGACGGGCTTCGTCCTGCTTGGCGCGAGCGCGAGCCTGCTCCTCACGATTGCGAGCACGGTCTTCCTCCTGACGTGCCTGCTCCAGCTGGCGTCGCGCCGCCCGATAAAGCTCCCGCCACCGATCAAATGCCCGGTCAAATTCTCGTGGGGCTTCCTCCAGCACACGCGAAATCCAGTTGCCACTGAACCAACCCGTCCCCGCTAGCAGACCCACATCTGCCTGAAGGATCTGCCGTATACGACCAGCAAGGGTATTTCGCACCCCTTCCTTCAACTGGATTTGTGCAGCAACGTTCTCGCGGAGGGGGAGTTCGTCCCGGTCAGTGTGCACGATGTTTTCAATGGAATTCCCCAGAGGCAGGCGCACATGGGCAAGCCAGACTGCGTGGACGTGGGCACGCAGCAGGGGCTCGTTCGCAATGTCCAGGCGTGGGGCGCGCACGCTTCCCGCGACCATATCGGTGCGGCGTCGAAAGAAGTATTGGTCGTGGCTGTTCAGCGCGCCGCAGTAGGTAATCACCAGGCCCGGCTGCCCCTGCCTCCCCGCTCTTCCGCTCCGCTGGGCGTAATTGGCTGGCGTGGGGGGAACATTGCGCAAATGCACCAGTTCCAGGTCGGCGATATCCACGCCCAGCTCCATGGTTGGCGAGCACACAAGGTAGGGAAGACGGCGACCTGCCTCTGCCTCTTTTGTGCGGTCATCCGGCGCCCAGCGGAACCGGCGCTCGCGCAGTTCGCGTTCGCCTGGTCTGACGACCTGCGCTGTATGTTCCCGAGCTTCCAGGCTCGCAAGACTTATCGCCTCTTCTTGATACAGCCGCTGGAAAAACCTGTTCACCCGGCGGCGAGCCTCCGTGTATCCCTCTCCCATGGCACGATGCGTGTAAATGGGGTCCGGCGCTGGCGGTGAACCATCTCCCAGCCGCCAAAGCAGGCTCGCGGCATCAAGCTGATAGAGCTGATGGTCATCTACCGGATCAAGACGTGCGAGGAGCCCGTGGGCCACGAGCAGGCCAAGAAGGGCGTCAAGAACGCGGTTGTAGGCATTGCCATCAATATTGAGCCGAGAACGCAAGAAGCGCCCGATGGTGCTCTGCGCACTCAAGCTAAAGTCTTCAACCGAGCGGGATGAGTGGCCCAGCCGCACAAAAGAACGAGCAGTTCGCAGTTCGTCCACGTCCGGGTCTAACCCCCAGAAGTCGTTCAGGTGTTGTTCCGCCCGGCGCCGCAGTTGCTGTTGGAAGGTCTCTTGTAACACTTTGGCGTTGATCGCCAGCTTGCGGCGGAAGTGATTGAGCACAGCACGTACAAGGTGCATGCGTTCTTCGGGCGACAGCCCGGCGACGGACGGATGAAACTGCCATTTTTCGTCATCGCCACAAAGTTCATCAAGACCCCGGTATTCAATCCGTAACAGCCCGACCTCTTCCAAGTTCGGGTGTACCACGCGCCAACCACGGCGCAGGTCCTCGTAGAGGCGGTACTCGGTGAGTTCGGTGAAGGTCTTCCACACATCCTGCGCTGCCGCCGAGTCTGGATGGAGTTCCGGATTGCGGGCGATGTCGCGGATCGTGAGCCCCGATGCCTTCACAGCAGCGGGTGCCACATCGTCAAAACGAAGTTCTCCTATTTCTTGAAGAGCTGAATAAAGCGCTGCCCGCAAGAGCACGACATGAACGAAGTCGTTGAAATGACCTGCTTGCAGCGAGGCGTCCTGCCGGTTATCCGTAAAGGTGAGCAACTTATCCTGCGCCGCGCCGGTTCGTGCCGCCTGGCGCAAGAGGGAGACTGCCATGACCGTTGTGGCACTGGAGCGCGCTTCGCTGGAGAGCGTCGCAAGCTTGGTGAACTCGCGAGTCCGGGCGTCATAGAACTCGCCGCAACTCAAACACAGGTAAAACCCCTTCTCCTGCCACCACATCTTCTGGAAACCCTCTCGGGGCTCCTTGGAATAGCTGCCGTCCGTAGCGACCCAAACGGGCCGGGGGACTCGGTCTCGCCAATTGGGCTTAAGCTTGCCATTGGCCTGGCGCCACTCTTCAGGGATCAACTCCTCAGTCCAGTCGCTCTCCATCGGCGCGAGCATGAGATAACCAGGCACGCCCTCCTCATCCTCGCTTTCCATGCCGATCGGATGGGGCAGAAAACGATCCTCCGTGAGCAAAACGTGGTAGTACTCCTGCCCGCACTGCCGACAGAACTTGATAGGCACGAAGAGCCGCCCTTCACTGGCTTGAACCTGTCCCTCCATGGAAAACTCGCGTTTGTCCGCCGCTTCCAGGGTCGCATAAAGGGCTCGTCCCTGGCTGATGAACTGGTGGAGTTTAAAGGCGAGCGCCCTCCCGCCGTCTTCCCGAAGGATTTTTCCCCCACGGGACAACACCTCGCGCAGGCGCTGTTCACAGAGTTCGCGCGGCAACCCTGTGGCCTCCGCCAGTCGCGCAGCCGCTTCCCGCAGCGCACGGGGCACCCGTCGCCGCAAACTCCCGTCGCTTTGCACCTCCACCCCCAGTTCATGCTCCACCCAGCGCACCAGGGGGTCCCGGCGGAATTCGGCGATTTGAGCAGGGGAGCCAGGGGGGATTCCCCCTACAGCTATCTGCCATTCGCTACTCGCAGGGCCACCACCGAGGGCCGCCCCTACATTTCTCATCTCTTCTTCGGTAGGTGGCCCCCCCTCGGTGAATGGCTCTAGCGTTTCCTCAATCACCTGTCCCGCTGAGAACGGGTGCCCGAAAAAGCGCGATGCGAACTCTGCCACTGCCTGATGTCGTTCCTCCGAGGTTGCCTGTGGATGCGCGACCATTGTCGCGCTCGTGCCCACATGCACGAGATTGGGTCCCGCACACCGTTCCTTCAGCCGCCGGATCAGCATGGCCACATCGGCACCCTGCCTCCCCCGATAGGTGTGAAGCTCATCAAATACCAGAAACCGCAGCCCCCCGCCTACGCGATCCAGAAAACGCTGATCCTCAGGCCGCACAAGGAGGAGTTCTCCCATCACATAGTTGGTGAGGAGGACCTGCGGTGGGTGTTGCCGCATCTGCTCGCGCACCTCTTCCCGCGTCTCGCCCGTGTATTTGGCAAAGGTCAGGGGAAACGCCTCTCCGGTGCGCTGTTCGTAGCGGCCCTTCAGGGTCTCCAGCGCCTGGAATTGAGAATTGACGAGCGCATTCATGGGGTAGACCACCAGGCCCGCCACCCTGTCGCCCGTGTCCGGCTGCCGGATAAGACTGTCTAAGATGGGCAAGAAGTAGCACAGGCTCTTGCCTGAACCAGTGCCGCTGGTCACCACAAAGCTCTCACCCGCTAGCGCCTTGCGGATGGCCTCTTCCTGATGGCGATAGAGCCGGAACGGTTTGCCCTCAGGAGTGCGAAAGATGCGTGCGGTCTCACGGGTAATCAGCCCCTCTTCAGCCAGCTCATCCACCGTGGCGCCCATGGCATACGACGGACTCACTTGCACCAGCGGGTCGGGCCACAGGCGGGATTCTTCCTCAAGCATCCGGTCTACGAACTCCCGCGCCCTCTCATCCGCGATGAGCAAAAACGAACGCACGAAGTCGCGGTAGTCGGCAAGCGTCTTCCCATGCAAGTCAAAGATAGTGCTCATAGCTGACCTCCAGGAGAGTAGGGGTTCTCAGGATACTCTTTTGCACCTCCGGATAAAAGATGTTCCCATGCCTCCAGAACCAGCCGCCGCGTGCGGTATTGGCCGCATTGACGGATTTCCTTCTCCTTCATCACGCTTCTGTTAGCCAACAATCAGAACCTTAGCCAACCAAACCATCAGACCCAAGGTCGTGTAGAAAGGCCAAATGGAAAAAGACAGCAAAGCGCCTCCCATCTTCCTCACCAGTGGTCCTTTTGGTGTGATGTAGAACACGTCGATAGCTTCTACCTGGCCTTCGTGAAGCCTTTGGATAAATGAGTTATAGGACTCTCGAAAACCGCGTTCTAAGGCAAGATAGTAGGCATCCAAAGCGAGAAAAAGGAGTGTTGGGATCAGCGCAAGCAGAGCGTAATCCGGCTTTCCCTTATCTGCTACAATCACAAGAATAGCCGACACCAGGGTAATGCACCACGCCTTACATGACGCGCTGTTCGACGCCATCCGTTGGACCACCGACTGGGTGATCGTCAGGTGCGCCTGCACAGCCAGCGATTCGCCGCCAATTTTTGAAGTCTCCGGCATGATCATGCCTCCGGTTTAGTGCCTCCCGCGGATCTGGATGGCCTCTTCAATCCAGTCGGCCAGGTTCTGCTTAATGTATGTGTATACCTGCTCACTCGCGAAGTAAGGAGGGTCGTAGGCTTTGACAATAGTCGACAGGCCCTGACCGTTTAAAGTGAAGTCATCAAAGGGGTTTCTGCCTTTCCGTGTCTGCTGGCCATCCGTGTCTTTCAAATTGTGGATGAAGATACCAACCACTCCCTTCCCGTCGTTCCAACCTTTTTTGATTTCGTAATTGACCCACTTCCTTCCTGCTGTCTCACTACCAATGAGAACAACTACGCACGAGCGACCCTCCATTTGCTTGTCTATCCACCGTTCGATTGCCGCATCGCCGCCGCGTGTGATTTGCTCCCAGTCGTTGTCGCTAGCCGGCTCGTTGCCCTCTACCACGCCCATGTTACGCACCTGGGCGGCACGCCACGCGTCGGCCTTGTAATGAAAGCTGTAGAACACTCTTCGCTTTGGCATATCTATGCTCCTTCTTTTAAGTTCAACATTAACAACCTGACCAGCACTTCCCGCCGAGCCTCAGGCGAAATGGTGTAGCGGGTTTGGCCACGGTCGTTCTGGTAAAAATTATGGTTTGGCGCGAGGTCCTCCCAGCCGTAGCAGGCGAGGATGGCGCGGTCCATCTCCGCGTGCAGTTCGCGCAAGCGGACGATGTCGGCGTCCTGGCAGGCAGGGTTGTGGAAGAGGTTGTAGGTTTTGGTGAGCCCCAGGTTGCGAGAAAGCATGATCTGGCGGCGGTGCTCGTGATATTCGGCACCCAGCCTCGCTGCTTCCTGATGCGGCGATACGCTTGGCTTTGCCTCGTCGAGCTGAATCCACCCTTGCTTTATCATTTGACGGACGGTGTACTGAACGCTTTCTTCGGTGAAAAGGTCCTTCATCCTCTTTTCGGGCCACGCGTCCACTTCACCTTGAATCGCGTCCAGCGTGATTGGTCTTCTTTGCATTCGCAGGTCGGAAACTATCTTGAGGACCGTCGTCCAACGCTCCAAGCCAGAGCGCCCAAATCCTTGGAGGTCTTGAACAAGCTCTGCCAAGCGCGCAGCCTTATCGCCCAGAAACATCCTGGCGTGTTCCACCCCTTTATAGAACGAGCCCGCGGGGACTAACCGGTTTTTTCCCCATCGGAGCCAGTTTCGCTTTTGTGCGGCGTAGATCGCACGGTGGAGGAGATCGTGAGACCAAGGACCGGCGGCCTTACGCTCGAACTGCGAACGGAGCCGGATGGACAATTTTTCTTTCGCTACGAAGGCGTGCTTTTGAACGGTGAACTCATCGGCAGGTCGTTGTCTCTGAAGCAATTCGTCAAGCAAGAGGCACACCACTGCTGCGTCGTCTAGGTAATCGGACGGAGTTTGGGCAGGTTGGCTTGTTGCCGAGAGCGCATGCGCGGCTATGTTCTGCTTCGCCTCCGGCGGGAACGGAAAGGTGTCAAAGCAGTCGGTGGGCGTGTAGCGGTTTCGAGACTCCAGGCTCGAAGCATTGCGCCAAACCCACACCTCATGCACGCCCGATTGCAGCAGCGCGAAGTGGTAATCGTCGTCGAAGGCGAAGACGACCGTAGCGTCTCCGTAGACATAGCCTTTTGGGACAAAAGCCAGCATATGCAACTCGCTTACCCGGCTTCGCACCAGCACCCGCCGCAGGGGGGCGATGGCGCGGCGCATGTTCTGAGCATAGACCCCGAGCTGCCACCAGTATTCGCGCCGCTTTCGATTGGTGGCGTTGTGCGGCGGAAGCGATGAACGCTGCGGCTTTACCCGCTCTTCCACGATGCGCAGGAGGTCAGGGTACTGCTTTGCCCGCTCCAGGTCCCAATCGTGGAAGCAGATAACCCAGCGGCTGGGTTCTTGGTCTGGATGGCTGTTCAGATCGTCGCCGTTGAGGTAGGGGAAGAGACAGTCGGCGTTGCGCGGGTCTCTGGCAATGAGCGCCTCAGCCTCCTCCGGCTCCAGCACAAAACCGATGCCGACGACAGTGTCGCCAATGAACGCCTTCCCTTCGTTCTGGGGCAGGCGGGTGGGTTCGGCTTCGGGCTCGGCATCGAGCCGGGAAGAAATGAAGGCGACGGGCTGGCCGTCAAGGATGGGCAAGACTGCTCGCTGCTCACTGCTCGCCGCTCGCTTGCAGATGGCGACAAGGTTCACCTCCACATTGGCGGCGCCAGGCCATTTGATGAAGCGCCTGGCGAAAGTGATGGTGCCACCCTCGCGGAGGATGACAGCGAGGCCGCTCTCGCGGGTATCCCCCTGGCCGATCGTGTTCGTGGCGACCATGCCCATACGGCCACCGGGCTTGAGGAGGCTATAAGCCCGCCGGTAGAAGGCGGCGCAGAGGTCGGCTGTGCCTCCATAGGGTTCAAACGCTACTTCCAACCAGTGGCGGTATTTGTCGCCCAAGCTGCCGCTGATTTTGAGTCCACCCATGAACGGTGGATTGCCGATCACAGCATCGAAACCGCCAGCAACGAACACCTCGGGAAACTCCAGCGGCCAGTGGAAGTAGCGCTGGCGCTGGACGAGGGCCTGGGCAGCGGCGAGCGCTTGGCGATGCGCTCGGCCAGCGAGTTGATCGGTTACGGCGTCAGTGGTGATTGCGGGCGGAGATGTGGCCAGCTCGGGCGTAAAGCGCTGGAAGAACGCGGCGGTCCAGAGGTCGCAGGCGTTGGCGATGCGGAGCCGCTCTGGGTCGGCAAGCAGGCGGTCGTAGCGGCTCTTCTTCTCGCGTATGGCTGGGGGAGAATCATCGGCGATTGATTCGATGTCGTGGGATTTTTCACCTAAGTCCGCGATGACGTTCGTGGGCGCGAACGGGATGCGGATCTGCCCGTGCTCGAGGTCACGGCGCTCACTGCGGTTGCGCTTTTTGAGGAAAGCCGCGGTTGTTTTCGCGTCCGTGCTGACAGGAGCGAAGGCGTCGTCCGGGATGCCGGCTTTAAGCACATCGAGGTCGAGGACGCCCACGAGCGAGTCGCCGCAGCGGATGCGGTTGTCCAAGAACGTAAGCGGTTTGCCCTCGCAGTGTGCCTCCAGCCACAGAGCAACCCGGCAGAGTTCAACCGCCAGTGGGTTTTTGTCCACGCCGTAGATGCAGTGCGCCACCACGTCGCGGATCGCCTCGCGGACCCGCTCGGGAGCGGGTTCGTCTTCGCCGGTGCGGATTCTGGCAAGTTCTTTGCCGAGCCGGCGGGCGGCCGCCAGCAGGAAGTGGCCCGAACCGGCCGCCGGGTCACAGACACGAATGGACAAAATCGCTCGCTCTTTTTCCTCCCGTGTGCGAGCGGGCTTCAGCCGTTCTTCCATCACCGGCTCCAGCGCCGACCGGATGAGTTCTGCCACGAGTTCAGGCGGCGTGTAGTAGGAGCCGGTGGACCTGCGCTCGGAGCCAGGAGCCAGCTCAAAGCTGAGTACAGTACCCGAGGTGTCAATCTGCGGGTGATAATCCAGGAGGCTCTCATACACCGAGCCGAGTTCTTCTACGTCCAGTGCGCCATAGTTGACCCGTCGCGGCGGGCTGGATGGGCTTTCCCGATAGTACGCCAGGTGCCAGAAGGCTTCCAGCAGGTCGCGGTTGGAGATGGAGGTGGCGTCCAGGTACAGTGGCGCGAACAGTTCGCCGTTCAAGGGGGCGACTTCGAGGAACGGGGCGAGCTTCTCGTTGGAGAGCACCTTCCAGAGGACACGCAGGCTGTGCCAGATGTCATCGTAGTCGTTGTAAGCGCTGCGGATGTCCACCAATCGGCGCAGGCGTGAGATGCCATAGTGCTCGCGGTAGAGCGGATTGGGCTGATGAGTCCCCGATCCTCACTCACCAGCAAAAACAGGAAACGATAAACGAGGCGCAGCAGTTGACGGTAGAGCTCCTGCGGCTCGATGCGATCCGCATCCGTGTAGCCTGGGGTGACGCGGCGGCGCAGGTCGCTGCTCGCCGGATGCGAAAGAAAGCCGTTGGCCAGCCCTCTGATGCATTCCTCCACGCCGTCGCGCAAGCGGTCGCGCACCCGCCCGCCCTGTTCCAGGGAGTGCTGGAAGTAGCGCTCCAGGAGGCATTCGTGGGCATCGGCAGCGGTCCTGGGAAGGCGCGTGCGGTGAAGCAGGCGATACAGGGCAAGGAAGTCCTCGAAATGCTGTCCATCCAGGATGGCGGCGAGGTCAAACTCCACGTAGGCTTGACGGCGGACATAGGTGCTGTCGCGCAAGAGGCGCAGGGTGAAGCCGTTCGTGACGAGCCCCCAGAGGCGCTCCGTCCGGTTGAGGAACTCCTGGAGCAGCGAATGCGGGGCCAGGCGCGGGCGCCCCGTGGGGGCCAGTCGGCCCAACTCCTGCCGGGCGCCGACGATATGCACCGGCGGGGCATCCTCGGCTTCCCCCGCCCGATGGGAGATGGCAAAGGTGAGACCGTCCACCTCGTAGGCACGGGGATTGTACCGTAGCTCGTAGCCCAGAAAGCCCAAGAAGGGGATGACCCAGGCATCACGGGTGAGCGAGGTGCCGAGGTCCGATTCGGGCAGTCGTTCCAGGCGATGTTTGAAGACGCCCCAGAGCGCCCGGACATCGGCAAAGGCGGCCGCGATCTCGTCGGTGACGCTTCTGCGGGCATCCAGGCCAAAGTCGGTTGGAAGTTGACCCGGCAGTTCTCCGGCAAGGAGTTGGTCCAGGATGTCGGGTCCCAGAAGACCGCCTTCAATGCGGATGGATGGAAAAACCTTCATGGCATCACCATCGGTTGCAACACTAAAAGTCCCAGGAGGTCTGGTGGAAGCTGCGGTTTGACCGCAAGCTCGCGCACGCGAAGGGCCACCGCGCGCCGAATGCGCTTATGGCACTCCTCAAGTGCGGAGGCGCGCTCAAAGATGCGCTCGCGAATGCTCTGTTGAATCGGATGCCCGTTTCCCCATTCGCCAGGGTAATCACGCGGGGCTCCCCCTGAGCCCCATTTGCCGATTTCAGCCAGCGCCATGCGCACGAGCTCCCGCTTTTCTGCCAGCGGAATGTTGGCATCCGGCTTTGCCTCTGCCAGCAAACGCAACGCCTCAGCATCAGAAAGCCATTCGGCAGGCCGGCCATCCGTCCCCGGTGGCCGTTCGTAGCCGAGGACGACCACCTCTTCGGACAACAGGGGGGTCTTTAGGGGCTGTTCTATCAGATAGCGGACGCGCAACAGCAGGAGGGCGGTCAGTCGTGAGACAGCTTTTGTGCGGAGAACTCCGCAACGAGATACCCTGGCACTGCCGTGCTTTGTCAGCGCTTCTTCCATGAGGAAGCGAGCAAGAGCAGCCACGAACCGGTGATTGCGGCCGAGGTACTCGGCGCCTTCGGGCGTCGGTGACGTAAAGCTGACAACCCACGATGTGCCTCTGGTGCGCGGGAAGGCTAGACAGATGGGCTCAGGCAGGAGGCGTGTGACTTCCGGAGCAATAGGAATACGGAAGACGTTCGGGTTGCGACGGTCGGGGCGAATCTCCACCCCGAGACGTTGGGCGGCAGCCAATACGAACTCGCGCACGGCGTGCGGGTCGCCCAGCACACTGTCAGTGGCTTCCAGTTCACGGTGAACTTCCTCAGGTCTGAGCGCCCTCTGGGCAAAGCGCGTGCGGTTGATCCGCTCGCGCTGCGCATCCCGTCCCCACCGCTGGTGAAGGGCCGTGACTTCTTCCAGCTCAAAGAGGCGGAACTGCTGAGTATCGTAGAGATTTCGCCGACGGAGAAAAAGCGCATTCAGAACCGCTTGCATCACGCTCTCGCTCTCTTCCGGCACAGGGACGTGAGTTCCCAATGCCCGATGGATCTCGCGAGCTTTGTCCAGCAACACCTCAATGACCACACCATCCACGGGGTTGTCACGGCCATAGAAGCGGATGGCTTTTACCCGCTCGGCGGTCTGGCCATAGCGGTCCACGCGCCCTTCGCGCTGCTCCAGCCGGTTGGGGTTCCAGGGGAGATCGTAGTGCACCACGGCCGTGAACTTGTCCTGGAGGTTGATGCCTTCGCTCAGGCAGTCCGTCGCCACCAGCACTCGCGGTCGGTCGGGGTCAATCTCCTCAATCTTCACCCGCCGCTCGTCGTCTCCGATAAGGCCAGTGATGGTTACGACCTGAACATCTCCTGACAGCAGGTTGCGCAGATGTTTGCCCACGTACTCGGCGGTGGCCACGTAACGGCACCAAATAATAGGATGGAACCCTTCTTGAAGAAGCCGTCGCACGACCTCCACACAGCGCATGAGTTTGGTGTCATCCTGTCTGCCGAGAAGGGCCTCCGCCAGGCGTGCCAGTTCTCGCAGCCGTCGCCGCTCGCTCTCGGGGAGGGTGGTCTCGGCCGCTTCCACCGGCGGGCTTGGCGTTTCATCATCTGTGCGGTCCTCGGCCGACTCAAAGATGAACGGGCTGAACTCGGTCTCCTCGTCACCTTCTCCAACGCCGCGCACCCGGGCCTCCAGGGCTGCCAGCGCCGCAGCAGGGCTTGACATGACGCAGCGCAGAAGGGCCAACGCGCCCCAGTAGCGGACCCGACGCTTTCGTTCCTCCAGTTGCGCTCCGGTGCGCACGATCTCGGAACAAAAAGCATAGGTGCGCTCAAAAAGCCGGCGGTAGAGGTCCGCAAGGTGGTATGTCTCATCCGAGGCTTCCCGTATCGGGAAGCAATGCTCACCCTCCCACTCGTTCTCAATGTCCTGTCGGGTCCGCTGGACAAAGTGCCGTGCCAGTTCAATCCGTTTCGGCTCGTCCAGTTCCGCAATATTCCATTCTTTGAATTCGGGCTTCAACAAGCCGAGCAAGGAGCGAAAGGCCTCTTCAATACCGCTGTGCGGCGTGGCGGTGAGCAGGATCAGGTGCCGGTCGGCATCTTGGGCGATTTCCCGGAGAAGTTGATGGCGCTCTTGCTGGCTCCGGCTGCGCGCCGAGGCCTCGGCTGCCCCGTGCACCTCGTCTACGATAACCATCTCAGGGCAGAACTGGAGAAACTGGTGCTTGTTCCGGTCGGTCTTGACCCAGTCAATGCTGATGACCTGGATGGGGAAGTATTGGTAGATAATTCTGCCGGGTGGTGTGCGGCGTTCCAGTCCACTGACGGTCCCCGAGCGAATCACCACTGCCTCAAGGTTAAACTTCTGCTCCAACTCCGCCGCCCATTGGTCGCACAAATAGGGCGGACAAAGCACGGCCATGCGTTTGATTTCTCCGCGGTCGTAAAGTTCACGGGCGACCAGTAACGCTTCAATGGTCTTTCCCACGCCCACGTCATCGGCGATAAACAACCTGACGGGATCAATCCGCAATGCCATAAGGAGCGGAACGAACTGATAGACGCGCGGTCGGATCGAAATTCGGCCGAGCGAACGGAACGGCGTAGCGCCCTCGCGGAGCGTCAACCGGGCCGCCTGCCAAAGCAGATGGGCGCCCGCCGCATCGCTGACATCCTCCGCAGATGGGGTGGGGAAAACCGAGGGCTGAACACGCTCTTCAGGCAACTCGTACCCTATCAGGTTGGTCAGCCCCCGGTGGATCGCGACCGCTTCATCTGTGCCACCTGCCAAGGGGCGGAGGAGGAAGACATCATCCTCACTGGGGAGCAATACCCAGTCACGGTTGCGACAGCGAACAATCGTCCCAGGATTCATATGCACCTACACACTTAGTTTATACAGTGAATAGCTAAAAGGTATGGCATCGCCCATTAGCTCCGTCCAGCGTGCCCCGGGCGGAACCCAGAAGATGTTCTCCGCCCGGTACTCGTCCGGATCCTCCGGGTCGGCGCCCTGGCCACGTTGGGCTTCGAGCTTGGCATGGTGAGCCTCGAAGGCGTCCGAGATGTACTTGAGGAAGATGAGTCCCAGGACGACGTGCTTGTACTCCGCGGCATCCATCGAGCCCCGCAGGGCGTTGGCAGCCGCCCAGAGCTGCGCCTCGAAGCCGAGGTTAGCCGCGGTACTGTTGTGCGAAGTTCTCTCATTAGTTTTGCGTCTTGCCATTCTTACTCCTACCCTCGCTTGTTCGTCGAAACGCCGGACGTGGGGCGCCTAACGGCCACAAATCGGCAGCGGCTATCAGCCACACATTATATTTGACTCTTATGTGTTGTTCCGTTCTCATGCTCCATTGCGTGCAAGCATTAGTCTGCTTCTTCACTCACATCTTTCCACTGGTTCTCAGCAGGGTTAAACGATTGGCATAGTTTGTAGTGGTGGATTTTCTCCCCATCAAGAGAAGAGTACTCAATTGAGATAAGCCTCCACAATTTAGCTTTTTCTTCATCGGATCGACTCATTATTCTTCTGAACTCCTCCTCGCCGACCGAAAAACTCCATTCAGATCTTTCATCGGGGAATCTCACAACATTCTGATCACTGTGAACGAGTAACGGCTGCATGTTCAGGTTTATTTTTACTTCCGTCCGTATTATCTTAGCAGGCGAATTTCTTACGCGATAGGCCATTCTGCATGGAATGGGAATTATGGTCCTGTTGTCAGGATCAAGGACTCCATAATTGCTGGCCCAGACATAAGGCCGATGACTTAGAATGAAGGATCTGCTGGTTAAGTAAACAGAATATAACGACACTGCCAGGGCAATCACCGCAACTATTATCGGCATGTATTCTAATAGATCCTTCTGGGGCCAGTTTTCAATTACTACTTTTACGCTGTCCATGCCTGCCCGTTCGATTTCTGCACATAACTATTATCCATTTCCTTTCTGCCTAACGCGCCTCCGGCGCCTTCGGCCGGCACAAGGTTCGCAAGGTGAGTTATCAACGTCTTTGGTTTCATCTCCTTTGCCTGTCCTCAAACGTAGTGGCAATGTTGTCTATCCTGCCTCCCGGCAGGCAGGTCGGCGTTTTGCTTGTTATGCGCCGTCTGCAATCTCTGAGAAAATGCTGCACGGGTCAAACTGCTTCACAACCTATTTGAGAATGTAAGTATCAAGCGAGGCTTTCGTATACCAAGTATGATTTCCTCCTTCGCCAATCTCGTACGAGACAATTCCAGTATTCTTCAACATGGACACAGAGCATACGAAATATAT